>Ga0180438_10008723_pt1 | contig 12828 bp, 9 predicted proteins | sample SS_ome_12_FD_132455 | JGI IMG/M metagenome (GOLD analysis project Ga0180438, IMG submission 132455) | Hypersaline lake sediment archaeal communities from the Salton Sea, California, USA - SS_3_D_2 metaG | ecosystem: Environmental > Aquatic > Non-marine Saline and Alkaline > Hypersaline >...
CCCACAGATAAGTCGCTGAAAAGACCAGGCCGGGAGCCTCGGAACGTAAGAAAAGCCCCCTGACCCGTAGAAATGTAAACAATATTTTGCTCTCCTTAATAACATTGGCCATTTTACATTGATCATTTAGCATTGGTCATTTAACATTCCTCATTGGGAAAATGCTAAATGGTCAATGACCAATGATCATTGATCCATGTCCACCATTCCAACATTCCAGTATTTTATTATCCTGTCACTCCAGTACGCCAGTACTCCAATCTTCATCTTAGTGACTCATACGCATGGCCGACGCGCAGCACCATCTCCTCTTCAAAAGGCTTTCCAATGATTTGCATGCCTACCGGCAGGCCGTTGATCCGGCCGCAGTTGATGCTCATGCCCGGCAACCCGGTAAGGTTCAAGGAAACCGTGTATACGTCCACGAGGTACATTTGTAGCGGCTCGGCGATCTTTTCTCCGAGCCGGAAAGGAGGACAGGGCGAAACGGGCGTGACCATACAATCGACGCGCTCGAAAGCTTTGTCAAAATCTTCTTTTATGAGCGTCCTCGCTTGCTGCGCCTTGATATAGTAAGCATCATAATATCCGGCAGACAGAACATAAGTCCCCAGCATAATTCTTCTTTTCACTTCTTTACCGAAGCCGCCACTCCTTGTTTCTTCGTACATCTGTCCTGAGTCGGCAACGTCTTCCCCGGATCGGAAGCCGTATTTTACGCCGTCGTAACGAGCGAGGTTGCTGCTCGCTTCGGCGGTCGCAATGAGGTAGTAGGCACTGATGGCATATGGGGTGTGAGGCAGCGACACGTCGATGATATGGGCACCGTTTTTTGCGAGCAGATCGACGGCTTTCAATATCTTGTCTTTCACGTCTGCATCCAAGCCTTCCACAAAATACTCCTTGGGAAGGCCTATCCGAACCCCCTCGATGCCTTTGTTCAAAGATCGCCTGAAATCGGGCTTCTTGATGTCCGCAGAGGTGGTGTCCATCCGGTCGTGCCCACAGATAACATTCAACAGCATGGCACAATCCGTGACGGTTCGACCGAGAGCGCCGATTTGATCCAGGGACGAAGCATAGGAGATCAACCCATAACGGGAAACCCGGCCGTAGGTGGGTTTGATTCCCACAATGCCGCAATAAGCGGCGGGGAGACGAATGGAGCCGCCCGTATCCGAAGCGATGGAAAGAACGGTCTCTCCGGCCGCAACGGCTGCTGCAGACCCGCCGCTGGAGCCCCCTGCCACATATTCAGGGTTAATCGGGTTGCGCGTGGGCCCGTAAGCGCTGTTCTCGTTGGAGGAGCCCATGGCAAATTCGTCCATGTTCGTTTTTCCAATCAGTACGGCACCGCTTTTGAGGACCTTTTTTACGGCAGTGGCATTGTAGGGCGGGATGTAATTGCTCAAGATGACTGACCCGCACGTGGTTTTGATGCCCTTGGTACAGAGGATGTCCTTCAAGGCAATGGGTATCCCGTTTAGAGACGGGACCTTCTTGCCCTGACGGAATCGCCTGTCCGCTTCATCGGCCTGCTTCAAGGCGATTTCAGGGTTCGTGGTGATAAAGGCGTTGATTGTCGCCTCTCTTTCATCAATGCGTCTCAGGACAGATTCCGTAATCTCCCGAGACGTGGTTTCTCCACGCCTCAACATGCCGGACAGTTCGGACGCGCTGTGATCGCACAACTCCACGCTTCAACCTTCTATGATTTTTGGTACTTTAAAGTAATCGCCTTCCCGCGTAGGCGCATTGGACAATAGTGACTCGGTTCGTTTTGATTTTGCGGGTTTGTCTTCTCGCCAAACATTGCTGAGTTCCAAAACGTGGCTCATGGGGCGGACATTTTCAGTGTCTATCTCTCGCAGCTTTTCCACGTAACCCAGAATGTCATTGAGATCCTTCTGATAGGTGTTCGCCTCAGGATCGCTCAGCTTCAACCGAGCAAGCTTGGCGATGTGTCTGACATGGCTTATAGAAATCCTCTCGGAGACGGGCCGTTTGGGTGGAAGCGCTTCCGCCTTTGGCGGTCTGGTGACGGGCCGTTGGACACCAACATCCGGCGGCAGTTTCAAGAGGCCAAGCTCCTCGAGCTGGGTTTTCTCAACGGACGATGGCGCCTGGGTCAGGGGGCAGAAGGCGCTTCGGTTTTTCGGAAAAGCGATGACTTCTCGGATCGAGGGCGCCTTCAAAATCATGGCCACAACCCTGTCCAGCCCGAGTGCCAGACCGCCATGGGGCGGCACACCATAATCGAAGGCTTTGAGGAAGAAGCCGAACTTGTTCTCCAACTCGTCTTGACTCAAATTGAGCGCCAAAAAGACTTTTCTCTGGGTTTCCATGTCATGAATACGAATACTCCCCCCTCCCAATTCCTCGCCATTAATGACCAAGTCATAAGCCCTGGAGTTGAGTGAAAGAAGATCCCCGGTATCATTCGGATCAAAATCCGTTCTATCCGGCATCGTGAACGGATGATGCTGGGAGGTGAGTCTCCCGTCCTTTAGCTCGAAAAGAGGAAAATTCGTTACCCAAAGGGGGCAATAACGATCAGGAGAGACCAAGGCCAACCTGTCGGCCAAATGCAGCCGCAGACTCGAAAGCACCTTGTTGACCTGGTCAAGAGAGGCGTCAGCCACCATAATAAGAACGTCGCCGTCATGGGCGTTGAAACGCTTTCTGAGACCGTCTTGTTCCGTCTTTCTGAAAAATTGCACAATGTTGGACTCCAGACCGCCATTCACGACCTTCATCCAAGACATCCCTTTGGCGCCAAAAGAAGGCGCGATTTTCATGGCGTACTCATTCTGAAGAACGTTTTTGCTCAGCACCGAGGCCTGTCCCTTGACACAGAAGCCTTTGACCCGACCCCCCTGTGTGATCACCTTTTGAAAAATCCCGTAGCCGGTGTTTTGAACGAGATCTGTTACATCTTCGAGGGACATATCAAAGCGGAGGTCAGGCCGATCGGTGCCATAACGGTCCATGGCCTGGCGATAGGTCATCCTGGGAAAAGGCCGGGCCAGACCAATCCCCCCCAGGGCGAACATGCTCACCGTGAGTTCTTCCACAACCTCGTAGATGAATTCTTCATCGATGAATGAGGCTTCCAGATCCAGCTGCGTGAATTCCGGCTGACGGTTGGGTCGTAAATCTTCGTCCCTGAAGCATCGCACAATCTGATAATAACGATCCATGCCGCTAATCATGAGAAGCTGTTTAAACAGTTGCGGAGACTGGGGAAGAGAATAAAATCTGCCTTCATGAATCCGGCTCGGCACCAAATAATCCCGAGCACCCTCAGGGGTGCTCCTGGTCAGGAACGGTGTTTCCACCTCGATGAAGTTGAGCTGGCTGAGACAATCCCTTATGCACCGCATTATTTCGCAACGTTTGAGGAAAAGCTCTTGCATGGACGGGCGGCGCAAATCAAGGTAGCGATATTTGAGCCGCAATTCCTCATCAACGTGCTCAGGGCCGACATTGATGTCCTCACCGAAGACCATGGCTTTTTCCGAGATCTGGAAAGGAAGGGTTTTTGATTTAGAAAGCACTTTCAACTCACGGGCGAAGACCTCGACCTCTCCCGTTTTGAGATAGGGGTTTTCTGTGCCTTTGTCTCTGACAGCGACTTCCCCGACAATCTCGACCACATACTCTTCCCTCAATGCAGCGGCCTTGTCATAGCTATCCGCGCTGACTTTGGGATCAAAAACAACCTGAACGATGCCCTGGACGTCCCTGAAATGAATGAAAAGAAGATTGCCATGGTCGCGAATGGCATCCACCCACCCCATGAGCAGAACCTCTTGACCGGCGTGGGAGGGATTCAGTTCACCGCAATAGATTCGATTTTTCCACTTCATAGAAGAATTCCTGTGCCTCCGCTCGTGCAAGTCTAAGCAGAAGGCAGAAGGCGTAAGGAAATTTCAGTTGGATCATCCCTTTTCCTTGAGCCGTAAGCCTTGCGCCCTTTCATTGATAAATAAATTCTGAAGCACTGTCAAACCGGGCCGAAAGGAGCCCTATCATATACTGCATTGGACGCATTCAATCAATCCTATTTTCCGGCGCAATACTTCCGTGAGGATTTGCGAGCCCAAGGAATCTTCAGGCGGTTTTTTCCTGAGGGAATCATTTACACTTTTAGAGGGATGGGGTTCACCTTTTCAAAGCCCACGACAAGAGGCTTCTGGTCCATGAAAAAAGCCTTGACAAAAGGAGAAAATCAAATAATCTGAAAGAAATTCCGCACAAAGATGTACGGAAATTTATGGCCGTATACGACAAAGGCGTCTGCTTTCTGGAAGGTGGGCGCCTTATTTTTCAGGGGCAGGTTCGGACGCTTTCCAGTTGAGGTTCTCCATCTCGTTTCCTCCGGTCGAGACTATCTGAGCACTTTTAGTAAGAAAATAGGGCCGCATCCAGAAATGACGGACAAGAGACAGTTTACCCTGGCGCTATTTTATTGCCAGAACATTCCAGAAAGCAGTCTGCCCGAGAGGCAGGCTTTAGAGGAGGCGTATGGACCTTCACTAAAGCTCTTCCCCATTCCCTGCACCGGCAGGTTGGAGCCTCTCCATCTGTTGAGGGCTCTGGAGGAATTTGCCGATGCAGCATACGTGATCGCTTGCCCCGGAGGCGCTTGCCGTTATTTTGAGGGCAATCTCAGGGCGAGGAAAAGGGTCGGTGTGGCCGGAGATCTCATTTCCGCCATTGGTCTCGAAAGGGAAAGGGTGGGGCTTGTGGCGAATGAGGACGGCGATCCCAAGCCTCTGGCCACGCTGGCAAGAGAGGTTATGGATCGTGTGGCTTTGTTGGAACCATCGCCCGTGCTGAATAAGAAAGACCGTCAAAAAGGAGACCCACCATGATCACAGCAGAACAAAAGCCCATCGAAGAAATCAGAGAGATGATAGGGCCTTACAAGCGAGTCTTGGTTGTGGGCTGTGGATCCTGCGTCGCTGAATGTGCCGCGGGCGGAGAAAAGGAGACGGGCATGCTCGCTTCCGCGTTGCGGATGGCAGCCAAGATGGAGGGGAGAGAGGTTTTAATCGAGGAAATCACCTTGGACCGGCAGTGCGTGAAAGACTTCGTGATCCAGCTAGACGAGGTGATTGATCAATATGACGCGGTCCTGTCTTTGGGCTGCGGGGCCGGCGTGCAAGCGGTGGCAGAGATGTATCCGGAACTGCCCATTATTCCGGCTCTCAATACGGAATTTCTGGGAGAGACAAGAGATCAGGGGTTGTGGGTGGAGAATTGCGTGGGTTGCGGGGACTGCATGCTCTATTTTTTCGGCGGCATCTGCCCTCTGGCACGCTGTTCCAAGCAACTCCTGAACGGTCCTTGCGGGGGATCCATGGACGGGCGGTGTGAGATCAATCCCGATCTGCCCTGTGCGTGGCAGCTCATCATAGACCGGCTGGAACGATTTGACGCTCTGGACAGACTGGAGAGAATCTATCCCCCAAAGGCATGGTCCAAAAAGCAGGGAAGAGGCCCGAGAAAGATCATCAGGGAAGACCAGCAGAGGGTGGAAGTATGAATCGGCTCAGAGAGGTCCTTAAACATGGCGAGTTTGCAGTGACTGCAGAATGTGGCCCCCCTAAGGGTGCTGATGGTGAAGCGGTTATCAAGAAAGCGGCCCTGCTGAGGGGGAAGGTGGACGCGGTCAATGTTACGGACAATCAGACAGCCATCGTTCGCATGTCCAGTCTTGGTGCATGCACCCTTTTGAAATCTGAAGGGCTTGACCCCGTGTTGCAGGTGGTGGTCAGAGATCGCAACAGGATCGCCCTCCAATCAGACATCCTCGGCGCATCGGCTCTAGGCATCGTTAATGTTCTGTGCCTGTCGGGGGACCATCAGAGTTTCGGAAATCAGCCTGATGCAGTGGGGGTATTTGATTTGGATTCCATCCAATTTCTTCAGGTGGTCAAGGCGATGCGAGATGAAGGGGTCATTCTGGGGGGAGAACCGCTGACAAAGGCTCCGGATTTATTTATTGGTGCAGCAGCCAATCCTTTTGGAGATCCCTTTTCATTCAGGGTTGTGCGACTGGCAAAAAAGATAGCCGCAGGCGCCGACTTCGTTCAGACCCAGTGCATTTATAACCTCGAGCGATTCGAGCAGTGGATGGATATGGCCAGGGACAGAGGGCTTACTGAGAGGGTCCACATCCTCGGGGGCGTCACGCCTCTAAAATCGGCAGGGATGGCGAAGACCATGAAGAACAAAGTGGCAGGAATGGATGTGCCCGATTCACTCATCAGAAGGATGGAATCTGTGCCGCCCAAGAAACAAGGGGAGGAAGGGATTAAGATCTGTGTGCAGACCATTCAGAGACTGAAGGAAATGCCCGGCGTGCATGGGGTTCACATCATGGCGATTGAGTGGGAGGAAAAGGTAGGGGAGATCGTGGAAAGGGCAGGGCTCATGCCAAGGCCTTGGTAACGTTAAAAGTGTCAGCATGGACGCTCTCTTCTTTATAACGCCCCTGCTTGCGGCTATGGCCATTTTCTCCCTTCGGGGCCCAAGAGTGACTTTTGCGGTCCCAACCTCGTTCTTCAAGAGCATCTCCATTATCTTTGGAGGAGCTGGTTTGATCTTTGAGGGTGTCACGAACTAAGGTGGATGTCGGAACGGGAAATCCTGCCAGGGCTTACTCGGCGTCCACCCTCAAAGATCAAACCAGAGTGAGCTTCGGAGGGATCTTTTTTGGGAGATGCTCTTTCAGAAAGAGACAGGGCCCGCATTCGAATGAACCCCCTGAACCTTGAGCCTTATGCCTTGTGCCTTGCACAAAGTTATGGCCTCCTCCACCGATGCAGCGTTGATTCGACGTGCCAATACTTTCGGTTTAAGGATATTTGATGCCTCGCAAGTATGTCATTCACACCAAACCGGTTTCCGATCGCTTCAAGAGGGTGACCAAATCGGGCATCATCGCATGGGAAGAGGGCTGCCTGAAGTGTGCCGTGTGCGTGAAAAAACGCTGCGTTTACCAGGTATATGAGCATCGGGGGCTTGATTCCCGTCACATGGTGGACTCCATTGACAACGAGTGCATGAACTGCCTGCGGTGCGTCCAGGGTTGCCCAAAAGAGCTGATCCATAAATCGATCAACCCGGAGTACCGAGATCTTGGAGATGACTATTGGTCACCGGATATTATCGCCCGGCTGTGGTACCAGGCTGAGACAGGCAAGATCCCCGTATCCGGTGCAGGCTATCCCGGTCCGTTCAGCGGTGCCGGATTTGACGCCATGTGGACGGATATGTCCGAGATCGTTCGCCCCACCCGGGATGGCATCCACGGCCGTGAGTACATAAGCACGGCCGTGGATATAGGCAAAACCTCCAGTCACCTGACCTTTGACGCGGCGGGGAAGTTGACCGAAGAGGGATCTTCCCCCATCAACCTTCCTCTCCCCATCCTTATGCGGGTCCCCTCCTTGGGGGCACTTAGCGACGCAATCGTAGAAGGCTGGGCTCTGGCTGCAGACCGATTGGGAACCTTGTTGGCTTTGCCTGGCAAGAGCGTGTCCCCGGAATGGACCAAACTGAGGCACAGCCTTGTCCCTGTCCTTTCTTCAGAACCCATAGATCTGGAGTCAGGAAATCAAGGTGTCCGCGTGGTGGAGGTGCCCTGGACAGAGGACTGGGAAAAAAGATGGGAGATGGTCCAAAGTGCTTACCCCTTTTCGATGATATCCTTCCGCTTGCCCCTGGCAAGGGGTGTGGAAGATAGGAGCTTGCGCCTCGCCCGGGCCGGTGTGCCGGTCGTTCATCTTGAGGCCGGGTTTCATGGCGGGGCTCAGGACGATGAAAGGCAATTCATCAGGGAGGGCATCCGGAGCGTGCACCGGGCATTGGTGGAAGACGGGATCCGGGATGAGCTGACCTTGTTGGCCAGTGGCGGTATCGCCATGGCGGAGCATGTAGCCAAGGCTATCATCTGCGGTGCAGATGCCGTCTATATTGATATGCCCATCCTTATTGCTCTGGAGTGCCGCCTGTGCCGCCGCTGCAGCAAAGGACTGTCCTGTCCCGTTGATATGGAGAGGGCCCCTGCGACCTGGGTTGCCAAGCGGGTGATCAATCTTTTGGGTGCGTGGCACAACCAGCTTCTTGAGGTGATGGGCGCTATGGGGATTCGAGATGCTAGGCGGCTGCGGGGTGAGGTGGGTCGCGCCATGTTCTTTGAGGAACTGGATCAGCTCACTTTCGGTTCCATGGGAGAGCTCAGGGAGGGGTGGGAACTTGAGTGAAGGGTCAGTAATCATTCCGGACGAGCCATTTTTGAGAATCCCCTATTCACGGGGCCGCTGGGGGGAGGGGGTGAACCCCTCCCCTACATCCGTTTGCCGGTTTGAGATCTATGTATTCAATACGGCCCCCCGAGAAAGCGAACGATCGCAGGGGGATGCGAACTTTTTAGAGTTATTTCTGTTCCGCGACGCAGGAGAAAAATGCCTCATACACTGCCGGAAATAGTGGTGATGCCGTCACGGTTTCGGAACCCTATAGGAAAGTACCGCCTTAACCGCACCAAGAACTGCATCGCCTGCGGGAAATGCGTTGAAATATGCCCTTACGGCGTTCACGAACTGAGAAGAGGCCGGGTCCTCACGAAAAGCCATTACCGATGTGTGGGCCCGGATTGTCCGAACCCGTGCCATGAACAATGTCCTGTGCAGGCCCTCTCCCTGAAAAGAAACCCCACTTTCGACACCATCGGTGATTTTCGATGGACCCCCGATCTTCTGGCGAGCACGTGGTATATGGCTGAAAACGGAGCGCCTCCCACAGCCGGTCTTGAATACAAAATCGGCGCCTCGGGAGGGGGTTTCGACAAGTTGCGTCTGGTATTGCCGGTGGATGGGAAGGAAAACGAATTCGGGAATGGAGAGATAGACGTAGGCGTTGAACTGAACCGGCGGAAAGACAGTGCCCAGAGGGTGAGGATAGAGGTTCCCTTCTATGGGGGAGGGATGTCCTATGGTTCCGTGAGCATAACAACCATGCTCAGCCGGATAAAGGCGGCCGCCGCCCTGGGCACCTTTTGCTGTACCGGCGAGGGCGGATATCCGGATGAACTGAAACCCTATGACGATCATGTTATTACCCAGGTGGCCACCGGGCTCTTCGGCGTGCGAGAGGAGACGATCCAGAGGGGTAAGATTGTTGAGTTCAAATATGCCCAAGGCGCAAAGCCGGGTTTGGGGGGCCATCTGCTGGGTGATAAGGTGACGCCCGGTGTGGCTCGAATGCGGGAGGCGGTTGTGGGATATCCCCTTTTTTCCCCTTTCCCGTTTCACAGCGTCTACTCCGTGGAGGATCACAAGAAGCATGTAGACTGGATCAAAGCCATAAACCCGCAAGCGCTGGTTTCTGTCAAAGTGTCTACACCAACCGATGTGGATATGGTGGCGGTGGGCAGCTATTATGCGGGAGCCCATATCATCCACCTGGATGGAAGCTATGGCGGAACAGGGGCGGCCCCGGATATTGCCAAGAAGAACATTGCCATGCCGATTGAATACGCGGTCCCCAAGGTGCACCGCTTTCTTCAGGAAGAAGGGGTGAGGGACAAGATTACGGTGATAGCCAGCGGAGGAGTCCGAACCCCCCATGACGTGGCCAAGATCATCGCTTTGGGCGCCGACGGGGTCTGTACCGGCACAGCCGATCTCGTGGCTCTTGAGTGTATCCGGTGCCACAATTGTGAAAGCGGCAGGGGCTGTGCTCGGGGCATTGCGACGACGGACCTGGAACTGATGGGGCTGATTGATCTGGAGTGGGGAACGCAGAGGATCATCAATCTCTTTTTGGCCTGGCGGCGAGAGTTGGTGCGTATCCTGAAAAGATTGGGCATGAAGAGCATCTCCGAGCTGGTGGGCAGAACCGATTGTTTGGTGCATTTGGATTATATGAAGAGAAGATAGTGTGATGGGTTTCGCTTCGCTCAACCCATCCTACGTTCAAAGATCCGTGCATAACGATTTGTAGGATGGGTTGAGCGAAGCGAAACCCATCATGAAAAGAAGACCTATTTGAGGCAAAACGGATAGGAACAACAATGGTCCAAGAGGGGCAACTCATCAGAAGAATTATACAATCCAGGAAAGCGTCCGTTGAGGACCTTCCCCCGAGGCCCTATTTCGAGACTGAAGCGGAAGGGGGTTGCGGGGTTACGGGCTTCGCTTGCAGCATTCCGGTAAGGGGGAAACATATCTTTGAACCCTCCAAGCAAATGCACAACCGCGGAAACGGCCGGGGGGGCGGCATAGCAGCCATGGGATTCGATCACCGGATGCTCGGCGTCTCAAAGGAGATCCTGGAAGAAGAGTACATGCTCCAGATTGCCTTGCTGGAAGAGGGGATCATGGACGAGGTGGAGAAGCGCTTCATCGAACCCTGCTTCGATGTGCATTTCTCTGAACCGATCCCCCATGTTGACGACTATCGGGATATTCCCGGGCTCGAAGTCCGGCCTCCTGACGTGTGGCGTTACTTCGTCCGGGTCAAGCAGGACGTGCTCGATACGTTTATAGACCGGAACAATCTGGGCGGCATCACGCGTCGCCAGGCCGAGGATGAATTTGTCTACCAGAACACATTCAGACTCAACAAGACCTATTACGATGCTTTCGGAAAACAACAGGCCTTCGTCCTTTCCCACGGGCGAAATTTCTTTATTCTGAAAATCGTGGGCTATGCTGAGCAGGTGGTTCAGTATTACAAGCTGGATGATTTCAAGGCCCACATCTGGATTGCGCACCAGCGGTATCCTACCAAGGGACGGGTCTGGCACCCGGCCGGTGCCCACCCGTTCATCGGTCTGAATGAAGCCCTCGTTCACAATGGGGATTTTGCTAACTACTATTCGGTGGCGGAGTATCTTCGGCAGCGAAACATCCATCCCCTCTTTCTGACCGACACGGAGGTTTCTGTGCTCCTCTTTGATCTGTACAGCCGCACCTATGGGTATCCTCTGGAATACGTGATCGAAGCCTTGGCTCCCACCATGGAGAGGGATTACGATGAATTGCCTCCTGAGAAAAAAAAGATCTACCGGGCAATACAATCCACCCACATCCATGGATCACCGGACGGTCCCTGGTTTTTCATTATTGCTCGAAATGATACGGAAAACCGGCGACTACAGCTCATCGGCATCACGGACACGTCCATGCTCAGGCCTCAAGTGTTCGGCCTCCATGACGGGCAGGTGCAGGTTGGGCTCATATGCTCTGAAAAGCAGGCGATCGATGCCACGCTGAGGAGTCTCTCCGACGAGGATCCTCGAGTAGGCACCTTGGCCGATGCGTATTGGAACGCCCGCGGCGGGAGCCACACGGACGGCGGGGCTTTTGTTTTCAACCTTGACAAAAACGGCTCAGAATCCCTGGAACAGCGCCTCACCTGTTCAGACAAATTCGGCCGAGAGATCCGTGCGCCGGAGGGCCAGATTCCCTATCTGCCTGGTCGCGTCTACTACCTACTCGAAGGCGAAGATCGGGAGCGTTTTGATATTTCATCTCATTTTGAGCTTCAGAGGCCGGACCTGCTCTTTGAGTTTCTGAAAGAAGGCATCAAGACCTGGGACTATGCTGACTTCATGGATTGCCTCCGTCAAATCAAGTCGTGGGCTCTCCGGGGCGACGCACACTTCGAGGTTGCGCTCACCGCCCTGACCCAAATGATTGATCGCCGTTATCCGACCTTTGACAAAAAGCGGCGCTCCATTCTTCAGATGCTCAACCAGACCCTTGAAAGAATCTTCCGGAACGTGCCCTCTCTTGAAAGGGAGGATGCCAAAGGCAGCTATCGCATGATTGATTGGGAGTCGAGGCAGTTCTTCAGAGGTCCTTTGTATGCCGAAAAGGTCTTGGTGATCGATGCCTCCTTGTTTCCGCCGGAGGGGGATCAGTGCGACAGCCGGTTGATGGCTGAGGCTTTCTTCAGAGGCTGGCGCCGTTTTATCGTGTTTGGGCTGAGAGGGCAGCGTTTTCATGGGTGTGGATTCGGCCCTGATTCGGGTGGCGTTAAGATCGACATCTATGGAAGCTCCGGGGATTATTTGGGCTCCGGCATCGACGGTCTTTCCATATTCGTGCACGGCAATGCCCAGGATCAATTGGGGCAAATCATGAAGTCCGGGAAAATGGTGATCTACGGTGACATAGGGCAGACTTTCATGTACGGGGCCAAGGGGGGCGAGGTGTACGTCATGGGGAATGCCGCCGGAAGGCCCCTCATCAATGCGGTAGGCAAGCCCCGTGTGATCATCAACGGCACCTGCCTGGACTATCTTGCTGAATCTTTCATGGCGGGGGACCCCCTTAACGGGGGTGGCTTTGTGGTTCTCAACGGTGTGGAATTTGACGAGAGTGGACAGGTGAGGCCCCAGACCAGTCCGTATCCCGGGTCCAATCTCTTTTCCCTGGCATCCGGAGGCGCCATATACGTCCGCGACCCGTTCAGCTTGATCGAGGATCAGCAATTGAACGGAGGCGAAATCGTCTCACTTGAAGGAAAGGACTGGGATTTGATTCTTCCTTATCTCCGAGAAAATGAGAGACTTTTCGGGATTTCCATAGAGGAAGATCTCTTGAAGGTCAACGGTGAACCCAGGAAGCCCCTGGAGGTGTACCGAAAAGTGCATCCCAAAGAGAGTCCGGACGTCGAGGAAGGCGGTTTGGAGGAATGGGGCGAAGCAGGGTAACAGATGGCGAGGCTTTCGCCGGGTATGGGTCTGCGCCGAAACGGGACACGCCAGAAAACGAACTGTGCTAAGAATGACCCTCGCAGTCCCAA
>Ga0180438_10008725_pt1 | contig 12825 bp, 18 predicted proteins | sample SS_ome_12_FD_132455 | JGI IMG/M metagenome (GOLD analysis project Ga0180438, IMG submission 132455) | Hypersaline lake sediment archaeal communities from the Salton Sea, California, USA - SS_3_D_2 metaG | ecosystem: Environmental > Aquatic > Non-marine Saline and Alkaline > Hypersaline >...
GCGTCTATTTGATAAAGAATTATGTATTCCCAAACCTTGTCAACTTTCTGTGAAATCCTTTCCCCAATCACAACCGGCTTTTTTATGTCGTTTTTAGACTTTAATAGTTGTTTGATTAAAAGGGTTTTGATTTCACGATTGCTAGCCCGAAACGGTATGTCCTGAGACTTGTACTTGTGACCAAGCATCCGGGTGCCTATTTTCATCCCACTATTTTTAAGGCACATCGTAAGAACGCTGGTCCCGGTTCTGGGCGGTCCGACTATGAACGTGCAATCAATCTTCATTTTTAGGCTTTTTGGGAAACACCAAACTTTTACCCTTGACCGGCTTGCCTCTTTCTTTCATACTCTTTGTGATCTTTTCGTTTATCTCCCTTTCACAATCGCTGCACAGCGGCCTCATTCTCATCGTGTCGATTAAAAGCGGAGCCTTGCACTTTAGACACTGACCGTCTTTCATTTCCCCTCTCCCTTCTAATACCCTTCTTTTTCAATCGGGTACTTGTCGCGGATAATTTCAAACTTCTCACCAGTTCGTCTACCCGCAAATGTGTATTCCTTGTAATTATCCCTCATAAGCTGGTGATTATTCTGTTTTGCCCAACCTGGGCGACACCTTTTACAATATCCGTCTTTGCTTGCAAGTTGACCACATTCCCGGCACTTCCGGGGATTACCGTTGGGGTTAGGCATTGTTTTATCTCCATAAAGTCTTGAAATGCGTCAACTAACGGCTTTGTAAACCATCGACCGGGCGCAATCTCGTCCATAAGCGTCCAGTTTTCTTTTGATTCCATGAATTTCTTATCATGGTTTAACGCTAGAACGCCACAAATCCCACCCTCGGAACAGTTGTAATACCTGAACCTCAGGTTCTCAACCTGTGACCATTTTGCAACGTGCATTTCAATCCAGGCTTTGTAAATTAAAAGTTGTCTTGATGTCAGTACTTTATTATAATTAATCAACTGCAATGACGGCTCTATGGTGCTTCTTCCCTCATGCTCGTATGCCATCCATGCAATTTCGTTTTTGGCTTCGTCTTTTTTCCCGTCCTGAGTCTTGTAATCTCCGTCTGCGTAAAAACCCTTCCGGCGTTCATCAATGTCTTCTGCCATCGGAAAGCTCAAGTCGTTTCCTAAGACAATAATGAAATGGGAATGCAAAAAGCGCATTGCGACTGCAAATCCACAATTAAGAACATTCCCACCGGTAAAACAGCAAACTTTATCTGGATCAACATTTAAAGTATCCTTGCAATACTCTCTGTTTTTTTCAGAATCACCCATAAAAAAACTAATCAAATGACCGTCACGATCCCACCTTTTCAGCATTTTGTGATCACAAGCCAGGTTCGCAACCATCACACACTTCATGTCAGTTTTCAGGTTTATAAAGTGATCTCTGAAATGGTTGCCGCCGTCCACAACAAATGTCAGGTGCGGGTGTATTCCCATTTCCAACAGCGGTTTTAGCTGGTGGTTTGATGCAATAATTACAAACGGTTCCTGAGTCGGAGCAAATGTCAGGTTGTATTCATATATCGCTTTTAAAATATCTTTATTCTTGTTAAATGACGGACCCGCCCCGACAATAATAACCGCCTTGTTGCGGGCATAACCTAAAAGATCCTCACCAACAGTCCTGTGTTTTCCGAACAATCGTTCGGTATTTTTGGTGATATTCTTATTCCACGTATCACCCAACATCTCCGCTGTACGCTCCCCAGAAAGGTGCATATAGTTATAAATCGGTTCGGGGAATATACTTTGAAGCAACGGGCTGTCAATGTAATCTTCGTATTTTATGTCCTGTTTATGGTCTGACATTCAGTTTAATGGTGGGGCGGTTTTACCCGCCCCGGTTAAGGTTAGGTTAACTGGTTAAACATACCGTGATATCCCTTGTCGTATCCTTTCATTTCAACCGAATATTCGGAAAGCATCTGCCAACGCTCATAATCGCCAACCTTGGCAAGTTTTTCCAAAATCAATTTGCGCCCTTTCTTTGCGCGAAGTTTAATTTTATCGGTTGAAAGCACGAAAGCAACATTGACCGGCCACTTTCTTAGCGGCAAAAGCTCAATCTCCTCTCCGATATCGGTAAGGTATCGAGTCACATAGTGACCGGACATCCTCGAATCAGGCGTGGTTCTCACCCTCGACTGATCCCACTGCGTGAACTTGCGAATCTGGTCCTTATGACCGCAGAACAGATTCGGGCTTCCGCCCTGGTCCCAGATCTCGCTGATCAGGTCGTTAAAGGTTGACTCTTTTAGCACAGTGGTTGAGTTGTCCACCCACGCAGACGATGTGTAATCGTCAAGGAAGTCATAAAACCCTTTCGTCAAAGACGCAACAGTTGAGGTCCTTGACTGTGACTTTGACATCATCATGGACCGCTCACGGTTTAACTGCATCGCAAGCAACCGCATCGCAATCTGATGCCTCGGCTCGTTGTCAACGGCATACATATCCGTTGCCGCCATTGATCCGGTGATTTTGACATCTTCTCGCAAGATGGAGAAGTTGTTCGTAATAACGGATCGCGGCCGCGAAGTATCCGGGAAGGGGTCGGAACCTTCGTTTGCGTAGTGACCCAGGATAAACATCTTGGTTCCCGCGCTTATCGGATCACCGGCTGCGGCAATGTAACTGATTTTCACCGATCTTGCCGAAGCCGATCCAACGGTTACAACCACCGCAAACATATCGTCGGTATTTGAACCTGACGCATACGCATACAGCAGCGTTCCCGCTTGCAGTTGCTTAATCAGGGTGGTCGAAGCGTTTACACCGTCATAACTGACAACCGTAAACAGCACCGAAGCTGAACCCAGATCGGCACTTGCAACCACGTAATGATACCCCAGGTGTTCGGAAATCCATTCAATGTTCAACCCTCCGGATTCTTCGCCCCAGGATATACGGTTTAAAACTGGAGTCCACTTATGCGCCCAAAAATCCAACATATCGGACACATCGCGGACATTGGTATTTGACACAATTGCAGGAGTGCTATAAGAGCCACTCACTATTGCATGTTCGCCTACTGCCATTTTCGTTACCTCTTAAATATGGAATCGTCCGGGGGCAGCATCGCTTTTACAAGAGCTTCTATATCTGAGTCCGACCCCGTACTGTTTTTAACGACTTTTTTAACTTTATCCCTTGTTTCATCGTCTGATGTCGGCATTACAACATGGCTTTGATCCCCACTTTCCATGTGGGGCGGTTTGGCTTTGGTTTCAACCACACCCTTTAAGGCGTCATAGGTTTTTCTAAAGCTCTGACGGAAATATGTCTTTACCAGATTATCGTATTCCCTCTTGGGGGATGTCTGATTGGTTTGCACCCGGTGTTGAGTTGACGGGTTTTGCCAATGCTCATCCCACATATCTTTCACAAGATGATAATCCTCGTCGCCCTGAATCGCAGACAGCTCCCCATAGACCCGATTGGTCATTTCCGCCTGGGGCTTTATGATCTCATCCTGATAAAACCCGCGCAGTTCGTTTCTGATCACTCCCCGGATGTCTATGGATTCGCCACCATATTCATCGTTGTCGTGATGCTGCGGGGTTGTGCTTAGATTCTGTATCTGACGCCTCATTTCATCGTTTTGCTGTCGGACTTCTCCCAACATTCTTGCCAAGTTGCCGGCCTCGCTGGACGCCTTTGCCATGTTGTGAATCTTCTCCGGTGAGTCAATTCCAAGATTGCCGAGTTCGTCCAAGATTGCCTTTGCCTGATCCTCTGCCGATACCTCTTTTTTCGGTTCCTCTTTCGGTTCCTCAATTGTGGGTTTTTCATCCATTTCCTACTCCTTTCGGTCGCTCCTTATTAGTCGCTCCCATCTTTTTATTGTGCTGCGCTATTTTAGCGTAACGATTTGCGCCCTTCATCGGGTTTAGTAAAAAGTCAATTATTTCCTTTGTAATGTAAAAACTCCGCTGTTGAGCGTCTTTCTCATGTATATCGAGCTTCGTGAATTTCTCACTTAGCATGTATTCGGTTATTGAGTTTCCAAGTTGCACCAATATGCCTTGGTGAGCCTTCCACCCAAGATGCTTTTGCATATCAAGGTAATTTACAGCTATACGGTTTCCTTCTTCGGTATTTAAAAGACCTTCGGATATTTTACGCAAAACACCTTTTATCATTTCAAAAGCCCTTTCACGACATCTCTTGTCAACTCACGTTCAGATTGTTTCGCTGACAGTTGATCCTGCAATGCCGCGGAAGCAACCTCCATTTGTGCGGTTTTTTGCATCTGCATCTGCATCTCCTGCGCGACCTGCTCCGGTGATTTTAAGAACCTATCGGAATCGTGGAAATCAAGCATCTGCATAATGGCTTTCATAAACTCATGGTGCTGTAAAAACGGCGACTCTGCCCACAGTTGATAAAACTGAATTAAATTCTGCGCCCTGAACTGCTTGCCAAGCGCCGGTTCCATTGCCGTGTATCGCGCTGTAAAATCGTAATCAGCATGAATATCCCCCGCAAAAAGAGGGGTGAAATCGTCACCCCTTTGGGTTCGTATCCGTGACTCAAAATTTGAGGGAAGATGCCACGTATTTAGCAGCATCATATATTTGAGCATCGGCTGAAACCCCATAAAATCCATTCCCATCAATATAAGTTTCATCCGTGATTCGCCCATTTGCTGAAGCGAATACATTGTTCCGACATGTTCTTGCCTGGACGGAGTTTCGCCCATGTTGTACCGATACATCCCGGTTGTGTCTTCTATGACGGACTTAAAGAATTCTTCCTGCTCCCTGAAGGTTTCGCCGTACACATCAGGAACGACAAGCGGCTTTACATCCATATCCATTTCTTCAACTGGCACAATGCCAAACGGCTTCCATATTAAGGCCTCTGGTGGTATGTCTGAATCTTGCCGCACCTGAAGCATTGGGGCGATTTGCTGAATTGCACCCTGATAGCGAGTGTTTGCCAACGTGTTGTATTGCTCCTGAATCGCCTTGCCGAGCCGGATAATGCCAAGATCCCAATACAACTCCGGGTGACGATAGCACCCGATGTCGAAAAACGGTCTGAACCCGTAAGAGTTTTTCTGGATACTTAAAATTGTCTTATAGTTGCCAATGTGGACAATCGCCTCACTTTGCTTGCCCTTAATCTTTACGCCCGATCCAACCTCATATGGCGTGTCATCACCAGGAAATATATATTTTCCGTATCCCTCAACCACATCCACTTCGGGAGCAAAGTTCCCGGATTCAAACAAACTGGTTTCTAAAACACCTTCTAAACCAACCGATTTTGCAAACGCCTCACCGCTATCGTCGGCAGCAGACGCCCCGGATGTCGTGTTTCCCTTATTTGAACTCCAACCAATCTCTTTTAGATTCTTGTAAATCCCCTTCTTTTGCATGTCCCTTAAATAATCAACTGACCGGCGATACACGCAAAACACAAACGGCATTTTCTGGATGCTCTGGTAATACGGGTGCGGAACAAACAGTTTGTTGTGCATCACTTCCGCGTATGGCGCATCATAAACAATCTGGGGAGCCTCAACCATCATGTCGCTCATATCGTACCCAACTGGTTGACCATTGGGCGCAAACTGAAGCATCGGGATTTGAATACGCATTGGGGCGATGCGTTCTTCCTTTTTCCAATAAACCTTTGCAATCCCCTTGCCCCACGACAATGCGTTTAGCATCCATTGAAGGTGGAACAGAAAACTTCCACCCTGCATATCAAGGTCGTTTAAGGTCTCAAGCTGGTAATTTAGCAACCCCTGAACCCGTGGCGCACGATCAACGTCAGTTCGCTTGCGCGGCCGTACCGCAACCAAATCAGTGTTTCCCGATTGGTATAACTGCCCCAACATCCTGGCCAGCATCGTCTGAATTCTCGGCAACAGCAACGGAAAAAACATATCATACGCCAGTGGATAGTCTTCTCTTTGACGGTAATTTATGTAATACTCAAGGTCTTCGTCATAGTTGCTTCTTGCATAATCGTTTAGATCATACTGATGCTTGTACGCCTTTATGAAATGATTGAACGCTGTCTTTTCATTTTTGTTCATTTGTCACCGCGTGTAAATATAAAGAGTGCCAGAGTCCATATCATCACAATATACACCGCTATATACACCCTCGATGCTCCATTGTTGCGATTGTCCGGCAGCAGCCCCGTCAACCGAACCCGTCATTGATATCATCGGACTGCCATCTTTATCTGTGAGATTAACCAAATGCGCGGCATCGGATGGTTTTTGCCAATAAACAGACCGGACAAAAACTAAATCATCCGTTATCTTCTGTGATGCCGCTGTGGTTCCCGTTGCCCTGTAACTGTTGCCGCCCTTCGTTATTGTCAGCGCCACCAGAAAGCCTCGCTATTTCGTGTTTAAGATCGTCAAGGGCTTGTTTTTCAACACTGTCAAGCCGCCTTATATATGATTGTTTCTTTTTTTCAAAGAAAGATTTTAATTTAACTTCCATATCCAAACAGGATTTACAAACCTCACCGTTTTCCTGAACATAATCCCGTATCTTTGAATAACTAACTGTCACAATGTGGCCGTTGCATCGTTCGCACCTTAAATCTAATGGCATTTTATTCCCCCTTAATGCACTTCGGGCAGGTCATTACGTTTACGTCTTTTGATATAAAAGCCGAATCACAGTTATCACACACTTTGTGGTAATCCAAATCAGCTTGTTTTTCAATATCCCCACCAATAACGTCCCTGATAATATCCATGTCATCGTATTGCACAAACATCACTTCAATACATATCGTGTCCAAATCCCGTGTTTGAAATTCGTGATATTCACCAGGGGAGGTTGTAAATATCTGACCCAGCAAGACCTCAGTTTCCCCGTCCTCAAGTTTTATGACCAGCTTGCCCTTTAAAACATAAAAAAGATTGTATTTCGCATTGTGATAGTGCCAGGAACAACGTTTCATCTTTTCAAGATATAAAACACTGACCTCACACGTATCGTTTTGAAAAATATTTGCCTTTTCGCCCCAGGTTTTACGCGTTCTAATCATTTTCCCTTCCTTTCTAAAATGTTTTTCTCACATATCGGGACAACCCCGTTAAATCCGTCTTACGATTACGCATATACCCTTCGTAACTGACCAGCGGCCACGGATTTTCGCGCTTTTTATCAAGATTCTTTTTAATCTTGCTCGACTTTGGCCCAAGTATATACCTAAGATTAACGCAATAATCGGAAAACTTCGGGTCCGGCACCGGCGTCGAATCACCCTTACGCAACCAGTAATGGTTTCTCAGGTTGTGCCTGAGTGTTCTGCACGTTTCAGCGATAAACACCCGCGGGTGATCGATCTTGTGCTTGCCCTTACCCTGGAAATAGTCGTTTACTATGCTGATTGTCGCTTCTGGGTTTCTATTATTGCCCTCGATTAGCCGTATCCCGCAATGACGAAACTCCTGCCATGCGCTATACCCGGAAATCAGCATGTTATTTTTGTCTTTTAGCTTCGGATCGCCCCACCTGCGGATTTTTAAGTTTCTCCAACCCTCATGCTCCCGTATCGCTTGAGAAACCGCCGAAATCGTCATCCCCTTGCCCTCTTGAGGCGAAATCTCGTCAAATACAACCACATCCCCCTTGTTCGGACCCGTTAAATACGTGAACGTCCAAATAACACCCGCTGGCTTCGACGGATGCCAATCAACCGCCATTTCAAATAACACATCAGGATCACCCCAGGGGATGTCGATGTTATGTTTTAACAGATGGCCGGTCTTTAACTGCGGGTTCCAGATATTATCGTCAAAATCAGGGTGAATCATCTCACCCCAGGTCGGATACCCACCATACACCTGAATTTTTATCTGCTCCTCGGTCTTTCCTTTGGAAAATTTGCGTATAAATTCGTCCGAAATCGCAGGGTTTTCAAACATCGCAGCCCGAATTACCGTCACATCCTCGTCCTCACCACGCTCCCACGGGTCAATTAGCTTGAATTTCGTCCAGCTTGGCCCCCTATGCTTGGTTTCTTCCTCAAACGGAGGCGTAAAGGCATGTAATATCCGGCCTCCACCTTTCGCGGTTCGCAAACCACGCTTGGACTCGTCGTAGATCGGTTCAGGCTGTTCCTCGTCGCACCCAAGTACGTCGAAGTTGGCTCCTGAATGCTGTTTTTTCTTTTGCTCAGGTGTCTGAAAGAAAAACTCAGAACCATTAAAAAACCCCAACGTCTTGTTGTCTCGCGACGGAAACCGCGTGACCATAAAAGAGTCCTCTGATAAAATCGGACCCAAGACCTCCGGCTCCCTGAATTTGATCTTTAACTCAAGGCCCTGCTCGTCCTCAACGTACTTTAACGCCTCATTCTCAGACCCAAACCACACCTTCCTGACATCACCATCCCAAACCTCGTACAACCCAGCCACGTACTGCTCACGCAAACAGGTATCTGTAAAAATCTTGCCATACCCATGCTCAAAATCATTTATTAAAACCTTTATTCTCAACGGAGGCTGTGCATCGAACATCCCCCTTTTCTGAAACGGATGCACACCCAACGCCAACGCAGCCAAAGACCAATAAAATATATGGCTCTTGCCAGTACCGTTTCCAGCTAAAAATACAATCTCCCAGAAATCCTTGATCGCACTTACAAAATCAAGCTGCTTCGGGTAATGGTAAATCTGGTGCCATTGCAATAACGGCAACCAACTCTTTGGTATCTTGTCATCCATAATAAGATGGGGTAGCGGTGCCGGCGAAGGGGGATGTGCTAAAAAGCACCTCCGGCACCGGACCCCAAACTAAAAAGAGCCAGTACAACGTTTGCAGCCGCTGCACCGGCTCTATAAAAGCGGGGTAAAGGAGGCACAAAACCCCGCAACAAACCCTACTTCTTGGTCTTCTTCTTCTTCTTCGGTTTCTGCTCACCATGCGTTACCGTGCTCATCATCCCCTTCGGTATCGCCATCGGATTCTTCTTCTTGTCACTCATCAATACGCTCCTCAAGCGTGTTTAAAAATAAACTGATCGTCTTCTTTAAATCCTTGACACTCTTGCGAACCTTATTAATCTCCCTTAAAACCTCACCACTGTCAGAATCAACACGATCAGACACAACCGCCACACGCTGACGTAAATCTAAAATGTTCTCCTTTATCTCACCAATCGTCCAATCACTCATTTCTTCTTGCCACCCTTCTTGGATTTGCCCCTCTTTTTCCTGCTACATCCCATATTGCCCACCCTTCAACCCTTATATGCCTGAATAATCTGGCACGATAAACATAGCGTCACCATCACCATCAATGATCGTACCACCACCATTACCACCCCCTTCCTTCTGTTTACTCCAATTTACTCCGATTTTTGGCTTTCAATAATTTCAGCTACTTACACCATTAAGTCTCATTTCTCCAGCCGACCGGTACCAACGTAACTACCAAATATCATTTACGATCCAGATTAGAGGCGATTATGGGTTTTTACTCTAAAAAATGTGAGCGGGTGTAGGTAACCATCAAGGCCACCCCCTCGCCCTGCACCCCCCCACCCCTATCTGGCCTGGAACCTTATTAATCGAGGTTGTTCCACATAGTGGAAAGTTTACATAATATATCTTATGGACGTTGTATTATTTAGTTTCATTACAGGCACTTATAATCTTAGTAGAATAGAATAATAGTAGAAGCATGTGGTTGCGAATACCATCAATCTATATGCCCCTTATTGCCTGAATCCGCAGTGTTATGCACCTGGATCAAGAGATTTTGCACGTTAGCTATTGGTATCATGGCCTTAGGTGAAGTCTGCTCATCCTGCAACACGCCGGCCACACGTTTATGTTCGCTGCGTGTGCGTTCGGTTTTAGCTAGAATACCAAAAGCCTTGTTAATCTTATCAGCCTTAGAATCAAAGTCTGATTCGTTCTCTAAGGCTTGTTTAAGGTCATTAATAAGGTCAATTGATAAGTTAATGGTGGATGATTCTACTTGAAACAATTTGGGTAATGCAAGAATAGTGTTGCCGCTGTAGGCTTTCTTGACCTTTTTGAGAAAGCGTTCTGATTTAAGTTTGTTGTGTCTTATATTGCGAGCGTACTGGTCGCTATAACCTGCTTGACGGGCAGCTTCGCGTTCATCCTTATAGACCGATAGCAGTTCTATAAATTTCTCTTCACGCTCATCTGAATTGCCATGATTGAGTGATTTATCAATGAGCTTGGTTGCTGGTAGATTATTAGACATAATCGATTACAGTTGGATCTGACAGTTGGGTATAATCAATACACTGAAATCTATCTTGTTTGAGGTTGCCAAAACGGTTGCAGTCCAAACATGGTATATCAACCGTATCAGGCACCACTGGAATATGAAGTTGGACATAAAGCTCGTAATGCTCGCAAGATCGGCAGTCCATTTGGTTAAATATCCATTTTAACGGATGATAAATTGGCAGAGCATAAACCCTTGTTTATTATCACCTTACCGGATGCCCATCCAGTTGTGATTATCATTGCATTAGTGTTGATTTACCTCTGCCGTACAGATGATATACACATTTGTTTATTAAAGTCAAGCGAAAAGTGGGTATTTTGTATCCAGTTGGGTAAAAAGTATGCGGATACCCCTAATTGCTATTGATATCATTGCAGATATTGTCATTTGTGCATTTTATCATAGGGTAAAAAGTATCCAATTGATACGATTAGATACGCGATTTATTATGTAAACTTTATGTATGATAATGTTTTTATTGTATGCCATATCAGCTGGTTATGTATTATCATAATAATAATATTAATAATGGTATAGTTGTTGCTTGTATATAAGGGTAACAATAAACAATCAAACAAAGGATGAAACGAATGAAATCATTAAATCAGGCAATCAAAAAGGCTATCCGACTTTCAAAAGGTAATTACCCTGAAACAACATTTATTGTGTTCTCAAGAGATGAATACGACATCCCAGGTAATAATTACCATGTTTGTTATGAATACGATTTAGATACATTTTACGCATCAGATGAAGTTGTTTGGTGCTCAGATGAAATTTAGCGCCTTGTAAGCCCTATCAGCAATGGTAGGGCTTGCTGGAATGCTAAACAATAACACTATAAATAGGAGGCTTGAAAAATGAATTTAAAAGCAAAATTAGTCAAAATTATTGTCGATGAAGTGATTCAAGTTGTTAAAAATGAAATGATTGAATATTACCGCGGAACTGAAATTGAGCCCGCAGCCGAATATGACCTTTTTAAAAACATAGAAATCGAACTTACTCAAAGGCTTTATTACTAATAAAAAACCATAACACAAAGGGAGCTTAAAATGTATACTTACGAAAAGGTTAGAGATTTTTGCCAAGAAAACGGTATCGAATACCCAAGTATGATAGCAGACGATATCACAAAAATGTTAGACGTCGAAGTTAACGACCAATTCAAAGACGGATATTATAAGGGTATCAGAAATAAATACGAAGTGGCGCAGATTGATGCCCTAAATCGATTTAGTGATTGGTTCCGTAATTACAAAGAATATTCTAAAATGATTAAAGACTTGCCGTCATTTGTGGCAAGCCATCGTCGCGCTGCCGTTTATATCATCCTGTTAGCTCAAAAATTATCAAGGTAACAACCCGGCCCGGATACCGGATTATCCGGGCTCATCTCAAAGCGTCTACACTGTGGGCGTTTTGAGATAAAAACCATAACACAAAATGAGGTTAAAAACAATGGAACGATTTAGAATCGATAACGCTTATGGCGTAGTTTATGAGTATGATGAAAATTCAGGCGCTTATGTTTTTTGCGGCAAATTCCATGGTTTCGGCATTACTCCAGATATGGATAAATCCGAACAATTGCGGCTTATTGAACAGTTATACTATGATGAAGAATAGCTAACACAAAGGGAGGTAAACAATGAAAAAACTCAAATGTCTAAAGTGCGGTTATGAATGGTTGCCGCGGATTCAGGACAGGCCGCGGTGTTGCCCTCAGTGTAAAAGGTATGATTACGATAAACCGAAAAAAGAAAGGGGGAGAAATGATAGTTAAACGGGCGGATCTCAGACGGGCAAATCTCAGCGACGCGAATCTCAGCATGGCGAATCTCAGACAGGCAAATCTCAGCGACGCGAATCTCATAGGGGCGGATCTCGGAGGGGCGGATCTCAGCATGGCGAATCTCATAGGGGCGGATCTCAGACGGGCAAATCTCAGCGAGGCTAATCTCAGAGGGGCGGATCTCAGACAGGCGGATCTCAGCGAGGCTAATCTCAGCATGGCGAATCTCAGAGGGGCGGATCTCAGCGAGGCTAATCTCAGCGGGTCCAAAGGATTATTAGATCCAATATCATGGATGAGCAAATTTAAGCAATCAAAATCGGGTGTAATCGTTTACAAAATGATTGGAAAAACACAATATCGTTCGCCTGATAATTGGATTATTCAGCCAGATAATTATCTATCAGAGGTATGTAATCCATGTCGGACATCGGAATGTGCTTGTGGTGTCAATTTCGGCACATTGGAATGGTGCGAAAAGAATTATACTGACGCTGATTTATGGGAATGCGAAATAGAGTGGATTGACCTTGCGGGGGTTGTTGTACCGTACAATACCGATGGCAAAGCCAGATGCAGCCGTCTAAAATTAATCAAGAAATTGTAACTATAGGTGTACAAATGACTAACAATCAAAGATTAGACCTCGCACGCAAAGTGCAGGAAACAATCCAAAATCAAGGCAAAAAAAATCAATTAGCCCATAGGGGGCATGAAATCAATAATGAGCTACAAAAGCAGGAAAGAGAATAATAAAC
>Ga0180438_10008726_pt1 | contig 12824 bp, 21 predicted proteins | sample SS_ome_12_FD_132455 | JGI IMG/M metagenome (GOLD analysis project Ga0180438, IMG submission 132455) | Hypersaline lake sediment archaeal communities from the Salton Sea, California, USA - SS_3_D_2 metaG | ecosystem: Environmental > Aquatic > Non-marine Saline and Alkaline > Hypersaline >...
ACAACCTTCTTGAGCGCTGGGACGACAATGGCCGGGTTCTGGTGGCCTTGGTGAAGAGAGAGAACCCCCGATTCGGTGTGATAGCTCGCGCTGACACCGAGCGGTAGGTCTCCGACATAGATCCCCACGTAGGTCTTTTCGCTGTCGGCCGGGCGCACGGCGACCAGCGTGGGGCCGTCACCCCGGCAGAAACTGAGGCTGTCGGAGTCTTCCCAGTTGATAGCCGAGACCTCGATGGGGTACTCGATCCCCTCGAAAAATGAAGTCTCGATGATCATCTTGGAGAGGGCATCGGCGCAGACCTTCTCCTCCTCGGGGGCCTCGAGCGAGCGCCGATAGATGTCGTGGCGCTGCTCCTCGAGCTTTTTGATTTGAGCATCGATCTCCTCGAGCTCTTCACTCAGCTTTTTTCCCATTGTCCTGCCCTTTCAGCGTCTAGAGAGGGTCGACTGCAACCCGCCCCGACTCGTCGATCTTGAGTGCGCTTAGACGTTCGGCGATGGCCGCGAGGCCCCGCAGACCGTTCGCGAGTGCTACTGGCACGCCTGCTTCAAGACACTGCCGCGCGAACGTGCGTAGCGGGTCCTCGTTCCCGTGCGGCTGCAACGGCTGGGGCGCGTTACAGTGCGGGCACCGAGCCCCAAGGGAGACTTCCTCCTCGACGTCACGTCGAAGAGCCCCGTCCGCCAGGTCGAGAGGCCCTTGAGGCTCAACAGCGACCGTCTCTTCAAAACTCTCACCGAAGGGCCCCTCAAGCATGCGGGCCGCCTTCGCGTTGCGCTCGATCTCGTCGAGCAGCATTGGAGCTTCTTGAACGAGCTCTGTTGTATCGGGCACGCGGCCATGCACGCGCCGGTGGACCTCTTCGAGTAGGTTGCGGACGCCCTGAAACTCCGGACCCTCCGCGACCGCCTTGAACTTGTGCGCTGCTTCGACGAGCGCAAACACGGCGTCCTCGGGGGCGTCATCGCCCCGGATGTGAAACCCGAACTGCTCTGACGCGCGGTCCGTCCAACGGGTAATCGTCCGCAGGCTATCGAGACAGTCAGCAAACCGACGCACCCCGCCGTCCTTCTTGAGCGCCTCGAGATCGGCCCGGTCGTCGGCCCAAGCCTGCTGAGCTCGCTGTGCCAGCTCGAGGAGCCCTTGAGAAATGTCGAAGACCGCTGCCAGTCTACCTGCCAGCTCGGCCGTCTGCTCTTTCATCTCCTGCGGTGTTTCCATACCCAAACCTCGATTAGAATTAGAGGCCACAACCAGGGCCTCTTCATCACATACGCTAATGCCGCTGTCATCGGCCCCGGCCCATGCATCATTTCTCCAGCTCCTCTTGGCCTTCCTTCGTCAAGTAGAAAACGGAACCGTGCCGCGCATACGACCTCTCCAGCAGCCCCGCGCGCACCAGTTTGCCCAGGTACCCGCCGCCGGCCATGTTCATCATGCCGCCCTTCGACGAGCCATGGCCGCACTTATGATGATGCTCGTGACCTTTGCTGTTCGGCCACATAGCTTGGGCGAACTCGCGCGGAGCAATACCTGGGCGGTCGCGGACGATTTCGAGCGCCCGGCGTTGCGCCTTTGTAATCGGCATAGCTACTCCTCCTGGCTCCGCGCCTGGAGCTCTCTCATCTGCGCCTTGTCGACCTCTTCCTGGTCGATGAACCCCTGCATCCTGTCGAGGTCCATGTACTCCTCGAAGGCATCCCGGATGATCTGCCGCAGGACGTTCGGGCGGAGCGCGTCCACCTCCCACGAACTCGCGCCGTAGCGCCGCATGAACTCCTTCGATCGGCTGTCCGTGCGCTTCGCTGGGTTCGGTGGGGGCTGATACTCACGGACCTGGTCCATCGTGAGCGCGATCTTTTCGACGGTCAGGGGAACCGGGCGGACAAACTCCACGTTCCATCCGTCGGGGGTCTCAGTCCGTTCGTCCTCCGAATCAATCGACACGCCGCCGTCGAGGAACATCGTGAGGCGCTCCTCGATGTCCCGCACCATGTCTTCGCCGCTTGGGTCCAGGTCTCCCAAGTAGAGGATGATGGCTTCGTCTACACAGAGATCGCCCTCGCGGCTGTCATAACCGCCACGTGGTGAGATGTGGCGACAGCGTCGGTCGATGCGCCTCGCGCTCTCATACATGGCCGAGAGCGAGCTGTAGCCACGGTTGACCATCAGCGTCGCGTGGTAATCCCGGGCGAGCGGGAGCAACACGTTCGCGAGGGCCGCTTTTTCGCAGTTATGGACAACGAACGGCACGCAGTATGAGTTGTTCCCCTCGACCGTTAGGTTCCAAACACGCCCGCTTGGGTTTGGCGAGTTCACCACGCTTTTTATCGGATACTCCACCCACTCCTCTTCTACTTGGATGTGGTTGAAGGTCGACGTCCACGGAGAGGTATCGAACCCCCAGCGGTCTGCGAGCTCTCTACCGTACTCACCGGAAACGCCGACACGGTACATCGGCTCACCTTTTTCCTCGTGCGCTCCCAACGCAGCCCCGAAGCCCAAGCGGTTCAGGATAATCTGTGTCTGGAGAGCCAACGAACGGCTTCGAGTTGAAACAGCGATACGAACCTCTGACTCCGAAGGCTTTGAGCCATCACAGGTGAAGTAGCTCTTCAGCACCGTATGCTGCTTGTCCTGCGGGAGAAAAAGCAGCCACAGGGGCATCTTCTTCTGAAAAGCCCCGGTACCAAAGTGGTCCAACAGCCAGAGTGCTAAAGTCCGGCTGTACACGTAGATAACAATTGTCGTCCCTTTCGAGTTTGTTGAGCGCCACGTGTTGAAGCCAACGGCGTGAGCCCACTCTTCAACGGTTTCGGCCAAGCGTGCGTTCCTGGACCCCAAGACGAACTGAACAGTTCGACCATCTCCCTTCACGCTGCCATCAGCAAGGTAGGCACCCAACACGGAAAGGAAGTCATAGCTCAACGGCAGTTTCATCTGTCTCGATCGGGGTCCTCCAGGCATCGTAACCTGAGTGACGTCGCGAACCTCCTTTACTCGAGGGAGCATCAGCCGGTCGAACTTGTTTAGGTCTCCTGCCGAAACGTAGTCTGGAGAGCCGAACTTGCGCTGCGCCCCTTTCGCGTGCGGTGTTGCTTGCTTGTCCCATCGACGAGAATAGACAGGATGGGTTCTAGTGGCTTTTGTGGGAAGGAGACCCACGGCTCGGATCTCTACAAGCTCTTCCGAGCACTCCCGAGAAAAGGCCTCGACAACGTGGCGGTAAGAGCCATCCACCGTGAGGACCCTATCGCCTTCCATGACGTCCTCGATAGAAACGGCGCCCCTTTCGCTGACGACGGGGGTTCCCGCTGGGAAGCACCAGAGCTCGCAGTAGTACGTCTGCCCCTTGCACCTGGGTAGGCGGTAGGAGTTGATGGCGGCCTCGATGAGGTCCGACAGCGAATCGAACTCGGCTGGCGTGTCGGGCTCGCGGTTCCGGTCCTCGATGGCGTCCCAGTCGATCTCACCGATGAGGCGCGCCTTGCCGATGAGCGCGCCGAGCTTCTTGTACTCTTTGTCGTCGTTGGGGATGACATCTTCCGAGACGAGCTGGTAGTACAGCTGGCGGAGCGACAGTTTGAGCCCGTCGGAGCGGTACTCCCGAATGACCTCACGGCAGACCTCGAGCAGCTCGCGGCTTGCCGGCTTCAAGTTGATGGACTTGTACGCCCGTCGTGGCATGGCTGTCTCCTTTTCCCCGTGATGGCGACTACGCTACTGTTCAACCCTGAACCAGCGCAGCGCTGCCTCTGGCGTACGGAAAATGCGCTCCTCCCCCGTAGCCATTTTGATCCTGAACGCTCGGCGCTCTTCGCTCCACCACGAGTGGCACCCGTCTGTTTCCAGGTACGGGGCCTTCCTGGCGGGGGTCTGGATCGTCCCCCCGATAGCGGCCTTCAGCCGCCCGAGCTCTTCCAGGTGTTCTTGAATGTCCATCAACCTCGGCCCTCGTTGCGCCGCCATCCCCACAACTCGTCGTCGGGGAGAAACGGCACCTCTTTGGGAGCTACTCCGTCGAGCGCACTCCCCGCACCCTGAATAGCCTCCTGAGCTTGCTGCAACAGCTTCAGGGCGGACTCCCGGTTTCCCCTGCTGTTCGCCTGCGACGCTTGCTCAAGAATCCTTTGCGCCTGCTTGACTTTGTCGTCGAACATCTACTCTCCTACTGACCTGATAGACGGTCTTTTCCGGGCCCGAGCTCGGCGAATAGTGCGGCGGCCCCGGCGCCCGGCTCGAGGCCCAGCGCGGTCTCTACAGCAGCCTGGATAGCCCCCTGCCATACTTGACCGTCCTGGGACATCTGGCAGGTTTCCCAGCAGATTTCGACATGGACCGCGCCGCACCCAGCAGTCGAAAGAGCTTCGCGTAGCGCCTCGGCCATGTCGTATCCAGCTACCCAGAGGTCATCGAGGCTCCAAAACGCCTCAATGATCACCCCCTGCTCCCGTACGCAGCGTAGCGCTTGGTAGGGGTTCTGGTCCGGGACTCGCATCAGCTCGCGTTTCCACGGCCATGCTTTGTCGTAGGGCGTCGAGCCCTCCGGGATCAGCCACACGCTGTCGGGCATGACCACACCCTACATCAGAGTGAGCTCGTGCTCCAGCACGAGTTCGTTTAGCTTCGCGGCCAAAACACCGACCTTCTCGGGCGGGATTCGACATTTGAGCAGCATGTGCGCTGCTCTGTCTTCTGTAATTGCCTGATGAACCTGAAAGGCCGGTGACCGGCCTTTGCTTCTGATGTCGCTCTCGGCGGTGAGGTAGACGACCCCGGACCCGAGGCCGTCGTCGAACTGAAAGCCCGCCTCCTCCACGCTCCCTCGAACAAGCCCCCCGAACTTCCGGCGCTCTTGGTCCGCTCGAACACACGTGATCTCAGCGTGCTCGATCTGCCCCAGACACGTCTTGGCCGCGCTTACGGCACGTGCCGGACTGAGCAGCGCCGGTGGGTCCTGCACCCAGTCGAGCTTGTAGTTCCGCACGAGCTTCCGCATTTTGTAGCGGGGCGGAGTCGACGAGACGAGCGCCACGCCATCGCAGGGCTGAAAAGCCATCGAGGATGTGCGGTAGCGAAAGGTGATGTGCAGGTATTTGTGCAGTCGAATGACCACTGAGCCGTTGGGCTGTCTGATTGTGACACTGGCCAGCCCCTGGTCCCTAAGCTGCTGCGCGACCGCCTTTGCTGACGCGTCCTCTTTCTCGAGCCGCTCCTCGCGCAGCCCAGCTTTTTTCTCGGCGGCCAGCCCGTTTTCATGGCGCCATCCCATCGTTCTCGTCATCGGCTGTTTCCTTCCTATTCCCATGGTACGCCGAGGAGCCGCCGGACCTTCCCTAGCGGCGGCGATACCCGAGAAGCCCTTGAACGGCGGCCTCGGCGTCTTGGGCCAGTGACGGTGCCGCACCCCAAAACCCCGCCTCGATCTTCTTGCCGCCTGTCATGTTGAAGAAGGTGTTGCCGGGCTCTCGGGGCCACAACGCCCGAGCCGCCCCTGCTCGGGTGTTCTCGTACCAACTGAAGCCTCGCTGGCCGCCCAAGCCTCCTCGCCACAGGAAGCAGACGCCCTCCGGGGACGCAACAAAGCCTAAAGAGGGGCGCGACACCTCGACATCGTAGAACTCTTTGCCCTGCTGCATTGCAATCGTCGTCATGCCTGCCATTCTTGAAGCCACGTCAGGCATCCGACCCTGCGCGAGCTCGCCAACAAAATCACCTGCGTCCCGTACGAAGACTGTCGGTGCACGGCCGTGGACCTTGCACCAGTGCGCGAAGAGCTTGAACCACGGCGTGATCCATAGCGGCTGGTACTGCCCTGGAGCAGCCCCGATAACGGGGACGGGGCGTGGCTGTTCACCCGTTGTAACGAGCCACTCCTGGAAGCTCTCGATGGGCCACTCCCGCTCCTCGATGCCGTCCCAGAAAACGCTGATGGCTTCGTCCAATGTTGTCATGCTTTACTCTACGCCGGACCGAAAGCCTCAAGCAACTCGGATGCCGGGGACATAGGGCAGGTCCGGGTCGGCAGGACTGAGGTGGTTCTTGACCCAGGTGACCTTCAGCGCCATCCACTCGTCGACGCGCTTTGGGCTCGCGCCTCGCTTGAGCAGGCGCTGGGCGTCGTAGGCCTTCAGCGGCCTGGAGAGGTAGACGCGGTAGCCTCGGCGCCTGTACTTGGCCGCGTCCTCCGGAGAGAGCGGAAGCGGTCCTCGAGCTACGCGGCAGCGCTCGTGCCCCCGCACATCTGTAGCATAGGTCTTGACCCAGGTCCGCCCGGTCGGGCGCTCCGGTGCCCGATCGGGCTCCCGGGAGACCTTCGAGCGCAGCTTCACGACATAGTAGGGCTTCGGGACGGGCATCGGGATGCCGGAGCCTCGAAAGGTCTTGTAGTTGCTTTGGCGATACTGGGGGCTCGGAGACTCCTCGGTGTAGGTTCCGAACTGACTCAGATAGTCCATGACACCGTTCGTCGTCCATGGGCTGAAGTCCGCCGGGTTGTCCCAACCACCACGCTCCGCATTATAGGCGTGGTTCCAGACGAGCGCGGCCTTCAAGCCATAGCCGTCTGACGCGTACTTGACGTTTATCGCTTCGAGGATGAGCGGGCGCCCCTGGGCATCCCGCGTGTAGAGCTGCCCGAGGAGCGTGCCGCTGCTAACATCGAGCTGCGCGCGAATAGCCCTGTGGACGCGCGTCTCCGCGAGCTCGTAAGGGAGGGGAAGGCCCGGACCCGCAGCAACCCAAACGTCCCGGAAGGGCCACCGCGAGGGGTCTGGAGGCTCGATGCCTCGTGCAGCCGAAGCAACGTAGTCTCCCATCTCTTTCAGTGTCCCCAGCTCCTCACTCCACCCTTCCCGCTGCGCGGCCTCATTCACCTCGAACACACCGGCGTGCATGATCGCCTGGAAGTCCTCTGGGGGGATGTAGAACAGCCGGGACTCCTCGAGCCTGGTCCAGAGACGCGTCCACCACTCTGAGGACTCGCCTGTCGGGGTCTCGGCCGGTTGGAAGCCTCGAGCTGCGAGCAGGACTCCGCGCTTGACTTCCAAGAACGCGCGGAGAGCCAAGTCCACGGCCGTTGTCGCCGTACGTCGCTTCTTCTTGCCCTTGGACTTCTTGCGCCGCTTCCCCATCACATGCTCCGGGCCTGGGCCTCGTTGGCGAGTCTGAGCTGCTCGTCGGTGCAATGGGCGACCGGCACCACAGAGAGCTCGACTTCCCCAGCACCGAGCTCGTCGCGGCACAAGCGCTCCGCATAGCCGGTGCGTTCCAGAGCATCCCGTCCACGGCCCTCGTAGATGCCCAAGGGCTCGCGGGATGCTCCTACCCTCGCGAAGACAACGTATTTTGTCCGCACCTCGAATTCAGCCACGACTCACCTCCAGGTGACGACGCTCTGCGTACATGACGAGGTCTTTAGCCTCTTCAATGTTGAGCTCGCGGCCCGCTCCAGCGCCGAAGACAGCCGCCGCCAGGAGCGTGTTGATGTCCCAGGGTTCCCAAGGAAGGCCGGACTGAAGGAGCAGCACCTGGGCCTCGCTTGTGTGGAGATCTTCGGGGAGCTCGTCCGTAGCGAACGCTCGGCTGACAGAGATGGCGAGCGCCTGGCGGCAAGCCAAGACGGCATCGGCGCGTTTGCCCTTCGGGACATGAAGGAAGCGCTCGAACTTCCAACCAGGGCCGAGGTCCATGTCCGATGCGGAAACGCGGTCCGCATTGGGGTCCTGCGGGAGAACAGCGGTCTCCAGCCCGTTTGGGTGCGAAGCGAATCCCACGCAGTCGCCGCGAAGTAACCGCCAGGCGATCTCTTCAGCAGAGACACCGATACACATCGAGTCCTCGATACCGGCCTCGGGGAGCAGGAATTCATACAGGAAGCGCTGCTCGATTTGCTCCACTATTTGCTCGGACATGGCCGTCTCCTTCTCTCTAAATAAAGTCCGCGCAGAGCTTCTTCAGCTTCGCCCGAACCTTGTGCTTTTTAGTGTAAACAGTGGCTACACTGATGTTCATTCGTTTTGCAACTTCAACCGCACTCATATCCCGAAAGAAATAGAGCTCTACGAACTTCTGGTCGCGTCTGGAGAGAAGCGGAAGGCGTCGGTTGAGCAGCACGGTTTTCTCTCGTGCCTCGATCGCGTCCAGCGTGATAGTGGACACCTGCTCTTCCAAACCGTTCGACTTTCCAGTCGGTGTTCGACGAAGCGTGCGGAGATGGTTGTAGCCGGTGGAGACCGCAACATAGCCAACCCAGCTCCCGAGGCAGCAGCCCTTTTCGGGGTTGAATGCCCACAGCCTCCGCTTGTTATTCTTTATCAAGCTCACCGTCACATCGTTGTAGGCATCCTCGATATCTTCTCTTGACATGGCTCCGGGGAACTTCGCGGCGACACACGTAATACAGCGATAAATCAGTTTGCCGTATTGAGTGTAGAACTCCCTCCAGCTTGAAGGATCGTCGCGGAGCAGTCCCCACAAGAGGTCGAGCTCGTTCGAGGCGCTCATGACTCGACCTCGATGATCTCGTCCGTCGCGCCTGCAACGATCATCACCAGCAGTGCAAGCTTGAAGGCCATACCGCTCATTTGAACCTCGTTACCTCCGCACGGGTAGCCCTCGCGCAACACTTCGCGGGCCAATCGGCCCAGAACACTGCGGGCCTTTCTCGGGCGGTCGGCGAGCTCGGGATCAAGATCGAAGCTCAGAAGGTGTTTCCGGGGAGATATTGCGAGCTTTCCGGATTGAACCGCAACCCATGTTTGGCACTCGGGGCACTCGATGACCTCGCCCTCACACCATAGGAATTCCGAACACAGAGGGCATTTGCAGACGCCGGGATCAGCGGCCATCGCGGTACCGAACGTCGCGTTGTCGAGCTCGAGGTGCCCATCTTCATCGGCCGCGTCCGCAAGAGCCCGTTGGGCCCTTACCGCCTCACCCCAGTCAAAGGGCTCCCCTCGAATGATCTTCCCGTGTTTCATGGCTGTTTCCTGCAAAAAGTCTCGGGAGGCCGCGCTGGACCCACATCCTTCGCGGCCCCCCGAGGAAGGGTCGCCCCCTTCGGGCTGTCACCCACATGGTGACTATCTCAACGGCGGGGTATTGCTGCTTGGCCGCCGCTAGAGATCCTCATTCATTCCCCGATCGCAACGCCCCTCATGATACACACACACCGCGTGGGGGTACTTGTCCCGCACGGCCTGAGCCATGATCTCGAAGAGCTCGGGATCGCAGGCGCAGACTGTGTACATCTTGCGGTCGTAGTGAGGGTCGAAATACTCGACGCCCAACGTCAACGTCGACTGGCACGCGGGGGTGCCGTTGACCGTCCAGTATCCGGACTTTTCGCTCATGACAAGCCCTCTTTGAGTATGTTGCGGACCTGGGCCTCGTCGATAGCCCCGGCCGGCTCTATTGTGATCTCGGGGTCGCCCGAAACATCGTCCAACTCGAGCCACAAGTCTGCACTCGGGAAGGCCGAACGGAGCTTTTTCTCGACTGCGTCCCAGACATCATCGCCTCGACCTTCGTGGTTGGCGAACACGTTCAAGCTGGGGACGACCGTGAGCCTCCACCGGTCGATAGTGCAGCCTTTGCCGACGGTCTCGATCTCGGCCGCGTCCGCAATCCCCATGACGTCGTTGCCCACAGCGGAGGCGAACGAGAGCGCAGCTCGAGCCGCATCGGCGAGCGCCTCTTCGTCGTCAAGAGACCCCGGACAAAGCGCCGGAGGATGCACGGCGCACGGATACTTGATCAGGTCGGTGTAGACATCACAGCCGTAGTATTCACGGCCGTCTTCGTCTTCCATGAGCTCGACCACGATCTTGATCGAGCCGCTCAAGTATGTCCTTTTGACCACGTCTTCCACAGCTACCCCTTTCAGTACACCCTGTAGTCCCGGAACTTGCACATTCGCAGGTCTCGGAAGTCCTTGTTTCTGTAGACCGTGAGCACCCACCCGTCCCGGGCGCACACGACATGCACGTTCTTCGCCTGGGAGAGGTCGACGCCCTCTGCCCTGGCCTTTTCCATCTCTTTGCGCCCGACAGCATAGATGGCTGCGTTTCGGACACGGGCTATGCGGCCCCAACGCAGCACGAGACACAGCGTTCTCGGCGCGACTCCTCGAGCACACATGCGTTCCCAGGCGTGGCGGGTCAAATGCACGTGCCCGCCGTCGTCGTCGTGGATGATATGCGTACCGTCGAGGGTGAGCCTCATCGGGTACCTCCCCTCTTCATTCTACTCCGAGGGTTTCCGGACCACGATATAGTCGTCCGGGTTCTTCACCTTCGTAGGGTCCACGTTCTCCGCCAATGCCACCATTTTCAGCAACTCACGGAGTTCGGCGCCTTCGGGCACCCGGACCTGAACGACGTCCTGCTTCACGGTCTCCACGTCCGTGACAAGCGCGAACAGCTCGTCTCCGGGCTCGAGCTCGCCTGTGTCGATGCCCTCAATGATGACAGTGGCCGCCGCCGTGATAGCCGCCGCGTGGGCAAACGGCGCGTCACACTCGAGTTCCTCGAACTGAGGTGGGCGCGGCATCCCAAACACTCGCGGGTCCGTCTTGCAGAGATGCACACGGAATATCATGATCCCTCCTCCCAAGCACATACAGCGCCCATTACGAGCAAGTCAGTCCGACCAACCGCTCAGCCGGCGGACCATCTGAAGGTACCCAGATCCATCTTGACGCGGGACGAACTCGAAGACCGTCTCGGCGTCATACCGCTGAAGGCCCCGAAGGCCCAGCGGGCCGCTGCACGCACACCTTGTGCTGCCGCACAGCTTGCGCTTGACCCGGCGCACCTGACGCCGACTCAGCTCCAGGCTGCCCCTCTCGACTCTTACACAGGCGTCAGTGCCGTGTAAGTCGTTGGTGAGTCGGATGTCCATCAACCTCTCCCTCTTCCTCTTTTCTACGTTGAAGCTGGGCCTCTTCTCCCCTCGCTTGATCAGACGTGAAACCTATTGGGCCTCTGACACGTCAGCGCGCAGTTCGTAGGGGCCCTCGGGGGCGCCCTGGTCGACCAGGTGCTCGATGACGGACTCGGCCTCGGCTCGGTCCATCACCTCGGATAGCTGCGCTCCAGCGGCGCTGTAGACCGCCCAGCGGCCCTCGAGCGCTGCGAGCTCGGCGCGCTGGTCAGCCCGAGCCTCCGCGCGGTCGCGGCTGTACTGCTTGTCCATGACGGCGTCGATGGTCGCCTCGGGATTGGCAGTGCGCCAGCGCGTGACAGCCTCGGGCAGCGTCATGGGCTGCTTGCCCCTCTTGGCTCCCGTAGCGGCCATGCGGGGGTTGCGAGCGAGCGCAGTGGCTTCGTAGCCTACGATGCGCTGCCAGTCTTCGGGCTCGGTCTCGCGAAGCGCCCAGTACCAGCTCAGCGGCTGGAAGGGACACATGATGCAGCCGCTCTTGCGGACAGCGCCGAAGCCGTGACGCTCGAGGATGGCCTGCTCGTCAGGCTTCGCGATGTCCATGGTGACGAGCGGGAAGCGCTCCTCCACGTAGTCCGGAGAGCGGCCCTCGCCATTCGCCAAGCGGCTCTGCTCGTCGGCCGCGATGCCGATCAGAGTGATGTGAGGCTTCGCTTCGCCCTTGCGGACCAGGTGACCGCGCCGTCGGTTGTTGTAGCCGAAGCGGAGCTCGCAGACATCGTTGAGCCAACGTCGGATGGGCTGCACCTTGTGGTTGTCGGTGCAGTCGCCTTTCGAGATCGATGCGACGGTTTGCCGGCTCATGAAGTCCGAGACGAGGTCTGCGCGGTAGTGGTACTTGCCGCCAACCTCGGAGCTCGCGAGCTCGCCCCAGGAGCCCTCGCACTCAGCCCAAGCCGGGCGGTACGCGGGGTCGACGTCGCCGGCATCGGTGCCATGGTAGCCGCCTTCGGCTTCTTTGGCCTCGAGCTCAGCCCAGCTCGTCGGGGCCTCGAGCTGCGGAGCTCGGCCGCCCTCGGCCTTGTGCAACGTGACGTATCGAATGCCGTGCGCCTCGCAGAGCGCCTTGACCGCCGGGAGCACCTCGTAGGTGTGACGCCACTCACAGCCGGTGTCGGAGAAGATCACCGCGTCGAGGTCGGCGGGGCGAACCGTACCCACGCCCTCGACCTCGAGCCCCTGCTCGATGCACAGGCAGAGCATGGCGATGGAGTCTCGGCCCAGGCCGCAGTTCAGAGTGATGATGCGCTTGGCGTTCAGGCGTCCCATAATTTCTCCCTTTCGTTCTTCAAGTCTCAGCCGTACACGACATCGCCAAGGAGCGCGCACTGAACGAAGATGTCACCCGTGGTGGCGTCCGTGGTCTCCTCGATGACGTCCGCCCAGTGACGGGGGTACCTTTCCGCCATCAGCCGGAGCCCGCGTTCGACGGCCGCTCGGTCGAGGACCCGGTCTTTTGGCTCGGCCTCGACAACGGCTTGGCAGACGACCGCGTCCCCGTTGACCGGGTACTCGCTGTGCTTGTAGGTCAGCATATCGGCGTTCTCCGGCTCTATGTAGCTGACGATACGGCACCAGTAGCCCACGCCGCCCTCGAAGGCGGTACAGAGCAGATCCTCGATCTGCTGGTCCTCGAGCTCAACATAGGGCTTGGGGAGCGTGTCCTCGCCATCGTCGGAGACGCAGACCTCGTCGACGTCGCAGACGCCGCCGAGTTCGTCGGCGAGCTGCTGGCCCCACTCCTGCGCCATGTCAAGGAGCTCCGAGGGGTCCGCGTCAGTCTCAATCGGGATCGTGATGATATGCCGTGCCATTGGTTCCTCCTCACGCCGCCAAACGTGCGACGTAGTCGTTGCTGGGATCGTTTTCGGTCAAGT
>Ga0180438_10008727_pt1 | contig 12824 bp, 7 predicted proteins | sample SS_ome_12_FD_132455 | JGI IMG/M metagenome (GOLD analysis project Ga0180438, IMG submission 132455) | Hypersaline lake sediment archaeal communities from the Salton Sea, California, USA - SS_3_D_2 metaG | ecosystem: Environmental > Aquatic > Non-marine Saline and Alkaline > Hypersaline >...
CGCTGCACGCTGCGCCTCGTTGATCGTGTCCTTGTCGAACGGCATATCCATCATCATGATTTTCGCCGAATCGAACAGCCGGTCGGTATGCGCCTTCAATCGGAAAATCGCCGTGCCTTGTTGTGTCTTGTAGGCTCGCACGCCCTCGAAGACGCCCATGCCGTAATGCAGGGTGTGCGTCAGAACATGAACCCGGGCTTCGCGCCAGGGCACCATTTCACCATCAAACCAGATGACGCCGTCGTGGTCGGCCATGGTTTGCATATCAGTCTCCAGTCAAGGGTTACATCATGCAGCAGATCAGGACGATGCGTCCGAGGCTGCTGCCACCTTCGCTACAACCAGCCGGTTCCAGATTTCCGTCACCCTGTCGAAATGCGGTTGCAGTATCTGTCTTATCTCAATGGGCAGTTCGATTTCCAGCGCCTGCCTGTTCGTGTGCTGCCGAAACAGCTTGTACGCGGAAGCCAGGTCATCGGCTTCCGAAGCACTGTACCAGTCGATTGCCGCCAGGTGCTCGATAAACTCCAGGGTTGAACTCACGCTCAGCATTTCGGGATGATCCACGGCGTTCAACAACACGCCTGCCTGGGTCGTGAACTCGATATCGACCATGCCGCCCGGGTCCTGCTTGATATTGATGCTGGAAGCATCGCGACTGGCCAGGTGGCTGCGCATTTTCTCCCGCATTTCGACCACATCGGCGCAGATTTTTGCCGGGTCCCGAGTCGCCACAAGTACAATCTTCCGGATTCTATCAAACTCCTGTGCCACTGGCTCGCTTCCGGTAACAACCCGGGTTCGCATCAGCGCCTGGTGCTCCCAGGTCCATGCCTTGTTCAACTGGTATTCCTCGAACGCCTTCACGCTGCTGACCATCATGCCGGCGCGGCCATCGGGGCGCAGCCGGGTGTCCGCCTCGTAAAGTATGCCGGAGTGGGTGCGGGTGCCGAGAATGTGCAGCACCTTCTGCGCGACGCGACTGAAGAACTGGCTGTTGTCGGTGCTTTTGTCACCGCTGGTGTACTGCTTCTCCCCCGAGCTGTCGTGCAGGAAAACGATGTCCAGGTCAGAGCCATAACCCATTTCCAGCCCGCCGAGCTTGCCATAGGCCACGATCGCCATGCCGGGGTGGTAGGGCTGCCCGTCGATAATGCAGACGGGTATGCCGTGCCGTTTGCAGACCGCGTCCCACGACAGCTGGAAAACCTTCTCCAGCACCACGTCGGCTATGACACTGAGTTTCGCCCCGACATCCCAGATCTCGTGCACATGGATCACATCGGTCGCCGCAAGCTTGAAGATCTCCGTCCGCCTGAACTGGCGCAGGCGCTCCATCTGCTGTTCCAGGTCGTCCTGGTCCACCTGCGACATCAGGCGCTCCAGCTCGGTTGTAAGCTGTTCGCGGTCGTTCTGCCTGAACAGCTCCTGGGAGTCGAGCAGTTCGTCCAGCAGGATCGGGTAGCGCGCCAGCTGGTGCGTGAACCAGTGGCTGGCGGCGCACAACTCGAGCATCTGATGCTGCGCGACCGGGTACTCGAGCAGCAGACTGACGTAGACCGGGCGTCCGACGATCGCGGACAGGATCTCGAGTACGCGATTCAACAGCTGCAATGCCTCCTCATAGGTCACCAGCCGCTTAAGCAGCTTCAGCAGCAGCTGTTGCAGCCGCCGCAGCCCGTCCTCGGACAAGGCCCTGATCCTTGCGGAATTCTTGAAGCTGGCCAGCGCAGCGAGTATATCGCCGACACTGCTGCAACCGGCCTGCTCGAGCCAGTGGCCAAGGCCTTCGGACTTGCTTTCATCGCTCCAGAACAGCTGCAGCAGACGGAGGCTGTCCGTTTCGGGCTGCTCGCTGGAAGCGATCACCGAATCGAAAATACGGCTGACGGCCTGCCGATGATGATCGAGCCCCTGGATCAGGGCTTCCCAACTTTCAAAATCCATTGCCAGGCGGATGCGCTCCCTCGACATTGTGTCTGCCGGCAACACCTGGGTTTGCTGGTCGCGCTCCATCTGCAGCCGGTTTTCCAGCTTGCGCAGGAACAGGTAGGCCTGCCTGAGTTCTGCTGATTCCTGCGGCTCCAGGTAGCCCAGGTCCGCCAGCAGGGCCAGCACGTCCAGGATGCTGCGCACCTGAAGCTCGGGCATCGGGCCGCCCCGGATCAGCTGGAAGGTCTGGCCTATGAACTCGATCTCGCGGATTCCGCCGCGACCGAGCTTGATGTTGTTCTGCATGCTCTTGCGGCGCATTTCGGCCTCAATCATGCCTTTCATTTCACGGATCGACTCGAAGGCGCCGAAATCGAGATAGCGTCGGTAGGTGAACGGGCGCAGCATGGATGCCAGGTAGCGCCGGTCGTCCTCCCTGCCGCCGAGGATCTTGGCCTTGATCATCGCGTAGCGCTCCCAGTCCCGGCCCTGGAGCTGGTAGTACTGCTCCATCGCATTGAAGTTCATCGCCAGCGGCCCGCTGTCGCCATTGGGGCGCAGGCGCGTATCGACACGAAACACAAAACCGTCCTCGGTGATTTCGTCCAGCGCCCTGACCAGCTTTCTGACCAGGCGCAGGAAAAATTCGTGGTTCGACAGGAGCCTGCCGCCCCGCGTGCTGCCCTCTTCGGCATAGGCGAAGACCAGGTCGATATCGGAGGAAAAGTTCAGTTCGCGCCCGCCGAGCTTGCCCATGGCCAGCACCAGCATCTGCTGCGCTTCACCGTCTGCATTCACCGGTGTACCCAGCGTCTCCGTGGTCTGCCGATACAGGTGATCCAGCGTCTGTACCACCACTGCCTCGGCGAAATCACTGAGCTCGTGCAGCACCTGTTCCACGTCCGCGATATCCGCGAGGTCGCGCCAGGCGATACGCGCCATTTCACGCTGACGCAAGCGGCGCAGGGCGCGCATCAGGCCCTCCTCGGTCGGTTCCGCCTCATCGATTGCGCGTGCGACCAGCTGTTGATAGTCGTCCGCGGACCGCTCCTGCTCCACCCCTTCATCGAGCAGCTCCGCGAGCAATTCGGGCCGACGAATGCAAAGGCGGGCGACAAACTCGCTGCACGCCCAGACCCTGCCCATGGCAGCCAGGTCGACCGGCGGCGCCGGATCCGCATTGCCGCAACTGACAGCCCAGTCCTGCCAGTAGTTAATAACGCCCGGCCTGAGATTTTCAGGGACCCGTGACAGCAGCTGTTCAGGAACGGAAGTCATATGGTTGCTTCAGATAGATTGGTGACGGTCTTCAGTTTGACTGGGCCTGATTGTAACTGATATCGGACACCCGGCACTAAACTTGTGATACGGTGGAACCGCTTGCCTGGAAGCACCCGGTCTGTGTAATCTGGCATCATGAGCAATCAACCACCCAGGTTACGCGAGCTCCTGCAACAGCTGATCGCACTGCCGTCGATCAGCTGTACCGACCCGGCCATCGACCAGGGGAACCGCGAGGTCATCGACACGCTGGCGAACTGGCTGCACGATCTTGGCTTCAGCACCGAAATTCAAAGCGTCAGCGCCGACGGTTTAAAGGCCAACCTGATCGCGACCGCGGGCACCGGGACCGACGGCCTTGTGCTGGCCGGCCATACCGATACCGTACCCTTTGACGAGGCGGACTGGCAACATGACCCTTTCAAGCTGACCGAGGAGGACAATCGCTTCTACGGGCTCGGCACCTCGGACATGAAGTCGTTCTTCGCACTGGTCATAGAAGCCGTACGCGATATCGATTTGTCCAGTCTGAGGCAGCCGTTGATCATTCTCGCGACAGCAGATGAAGAAACGACCATGAGCGGCGCCAGGGCGCTTAACAAGAGCCACGTCTCCGGCGCGCGTTTCGCCCTGATTGGCGAACCCACGAGCCTTAGCCCCGTGCGCATGCACAAGGGGATGATGATGGAGGCGATCAGGCTCACCGGCATGTCCGGCCACTCGAGCAATCCCGCGTTGGGCAACAGCGCACTGGAGGCCATGCATCGCGTAATCGGCGAACTGCTCAAATGGCGTTCAGAGCTCCAGGACAGGTACCGTAATGCTTTATTTGATGTGCCGGTGCCGACAATCAACTTCGGCCACATCCATGGCGGCGATAATCCGAACAGGATCTGTGGCCATTGTGAACTGCAGATCGATATTCGCCCATTGCCCGGCATGAAACTGACTGACCTCAGAAATGAACTGGAGCACCGCCTGTCTAGAACGCTGCGCGGCAGCAGAATCAGCTACGAAGCGATCGCTCTTTTTGACGGCATTTCAGCGATGGAGACACCCGGTGATTCGGCCATCGTAAAAATGACCGAGGAACTCACTGGCCATACGGCCGGCACAGCCGCGTATGCCACGGAAGCGCCCTACCTGAACGCGATCGGCGTCGAAACCGTGGTGATGGGCCCGGGAAAAATACAGCAGGCGCATCAACCGGACGAGTACATCGATGCAGGCATGGTGAAACAGTATATTAGAATGATACGTGAACTGATCAAACAACACTGCCTGTAGACATACTACAAATCGGACTACTTATGGACTGGACAACACAGACGACAGATCCTACTGATAACGAAATGCTTAAGCAGATGCTGGAGTATCTGCAATCTATACGAAGGACCGTAAACTCCGGTTATATGGACTGGCTGCTGCTGGAAGTGACTGACAAGAGCTGCCTCGATATCGGCGCGATAGAGCATGATCTGTCCTTCACTGAAAAGCCGACCTGGAAACATAAACTCGTTAGTGATGCATCAAGCCACACGGTCGGCATCGACATCCTGGAGGACTATGTCGAAGCCGTGAGGCAGCGTGGATACGACATCAGGTTTTGCGACGCGACATCGGACGAGTCCATTGGCGAGACTTTCGATGTAGTCATTATTGGCGACGTCATCGAACACGTGAACAACCCCGTCAAGCTGATTGGTTTCGCTTTAAGACACCTGAACCATGATGGAATGATCATTGCAAAAACACCAAACCCGTTTTTCTACGACAGTATTAAAAAGTACACGAAGAACAAAGCGTTCATCAACGCAGACCACATGGCCTGGTTCAGCCCCAGCATGGCGCTGGAAATCGCCCGCAAAGCGGGGTGCTCGCTGGATTCCTACCTGATCTTCCCTGAACCGGGAAAACCCGTTCTGAAAAGATTGCTCAGGAACCCCGATCTGTTTTCGCGCGACTTTGTTTTCGTATTCAAACACAAAGAGTCATAACTCCGGGAACACATGTAGGAGCGGCTTTAGCCGCGAATGACGCAAATAACGCGACGGGCTCAAAGCCAGGATCGAAAGCCAAACGAAGTCGGGTCACTGAAAAGATTCGTGTACCTGGCGTTTTTTCGCGGCTAAAGCCTGAACTGCGCAAAGCCGAAGAATCGCGCCGGCTTCAAATCAACTCCCCTACCGTGCCCTGAAGCGATTGACCGCGCGCTTGTAGCGCCTCAAACGCCGTTCATCCCGGTCATTGCCGTATCGCAGGCGCTCATAATCTCCCGTGATCATTGCAAGCTCCCTGCGCTTGGACGGCAGCACGCGGGCGACCCGGGCTATGAATTCGCTGGCGCCCTCATTTGAGCGGTAGCGAATTCCAGCCCGCTCGAGCTTGCGGCACAGCTTGTCGTAGTAAATGCGGACCACATCCCTGTTCCTTACCGGCTCCTTTTTTACCACCCACCACGCAATCACGCTGCCCGCGGCCGTCATTAGCACGACCAGCCAGGTCACCAGGTTGCTGGCGCTGATGTTTTCGAACCCCAGCAGCCCGAGCAGCTCCCGCTGGCGCTTGCTGTTGAACCCGACCACCCACCGGTTCCAGGAGTCATGGAAGCTGTCCATCATGAAGCGCGCACGCTGCAGTAAAGCATTATCGGACACCAGGATATTCGGAAGCAGCTCCCGTTCCAGGCCGGCGCTTTCGATGCCGCTTTCTATCCTGTCCGGCGCCACCGCCGCTGTAGGATCGATCCGCACCCAGCCCTCGCCGTCCAGCCAGACCTCTGCCCAGGCGTGAGCATCGGACTGGCGCACGATCATGTAGTCATCGAACGGGTGCATGGTCCCACCCTGGTAGCCGATAACGACCCGCGAGGGTATACCGGCTGCGCGCATCAGGTAAACAAACGCACTTGAATAGTGCTCACAGAAGCCGCGGCGCGTATCGAAAAGGAAATCGTCCATCGCGTTCTCGCCGAGGAGCGGCGGCGTCAAGGTATAGAAAAACCTGTCGGCGCTGAAATGCCGCAACACGGCGCTGATGTAGTCGGCGGCCCTGCGGCCTGATGCATTGTAAAGATTCTCTGCAAACTCGATGGTCCTGGAATTCAGACCCGGCGGCAGGGCCAGGTTTTTTCGACGCTCGGGTTCGAACAGTCCGTTGTTGCGTGCGCTGATATCAGAGCTCACGCTGTAGTCCATCACATCCGTCACCCTGCTGGCCGCAACCATGTGCAACTCGCGCGTAAGCACGAACCGGTTCTCGTATTGAACCGTGGACTCCAGCGTATACAGCCAGTGCTGGTCATGCGGCTCAAGCATCACGGTGTAGTCGTACACCGACGCCTGATCAGGTCCGCCCACCACGAACGGCTGGGTATAGACCGGCGCGTTTTCAAGGCGCCACGTCCGGCCGTCATAATTCGACAATGCTAGCCCGCGCCAGTAAAGCAGCGAACGCGGTGGCGGCTCACTGTCGAAACGCACGCGAAAGGCAACCTCGCCAGAACCGACCAGGCGGTTGATCGTGCCGGGTGACATCTCATCTGTAAGGCCTGACGTCGCGGATTGTGCGTCCCTGGGCAAGCCCCAAAGCGTACCCGGCACACGCGGAAACAGCACAAAGAGAATCAACATCAGGGGGATGGCCTGCATGATCATACGAAATGACTTCTGCATCCGCTGGTTGAAATACGTTGTGCCAAGACGGTCGCTGAACACTATCAGCAACGATGTCAGGTACACGACGACAAAAATCACGTGCGCGGCGATCAATGCGCTTTGTGAGTAGAAGAACTTGCTGGCAACCAGGAAAAAGCCCATGAATATCACTATCGCAATATCTCTCACGGCTTTCATTTCAAACAGCTTAAGAAACGCGAGCAGCAGCAGCATGGCTGAACCGGGAAGCTGACCGAGAATCGTGCCGAACGACTGGATCAGCACCGCGACGACAGCAATGGCCAGAACAAACATGACCAGGCGGCCCGGCTGCGGCAGCCGGCCCCTGATTATCAACCACGCCCAAACGGTAAAAAGCGCCGTCAGCAGCAACACCGGCAGCGGCAGATGCGGATACAGCGGCAGGGCGACCAGGTGGATACCCAGCAGCACCGGAGCGAGTTTTTCCGTGAGCGGATTGGCAGCCATCAGCATGCGGTCCCTTGACCGGTACACCTTTTAATCGCCATACCGGCGTTGAAAAATGCCATGGTGACCATTTCAGCTCGATCCGTACAACGCCAGCGCCTTCATGCAGTGCCGATAATGCCTGCCGCCAAGAGCAGGTGGAATTTCAACACCCGGCATCCTGAGGCCGTAGCGCCTGCCATCGTTTTCTGCGTCCATGACCATGCGCGCCATGATTGACAGGCGCGCCTCTACCCCGCTGGCCGCAATCGCATTCCACTCAATCCATTGCATCTCGGGCTGGCCACCCGCGAATTCCTTGGTATGCAACTGGTCACTGCGAGCAGCCGCTTTCCACGATACTCTGCGCCATGAGTCGCCCGCCTGGTACTTGCGCAAACCGGCGAATTCCTCCAGGCCACCGCCCTGGATATCATTCTCGCCATCCACTGTTAAATCGGCGACCGGCCTTGATGCACGCACTGCCGGCCTTGGATAAACCACGCATTCCATGGAGAGATCAATCCAGGTCCAGGCGACAAACAGCCCGGTCGGAAATTCCGTGTAGAGACGAAAACGCCCTGCGCGCAGCAGGCCGCGTTTGCCGGCTTTTTTCCTGAACCGGATCTGGCCTGCACTGTCAGGTGCAAGATCGACAACATCATATTCATGACCATCCTGGCTGATAGCGATCGAATAGCGGGTTGCCTGGTCCCTGTTTTCCAGCTGCACTGCGAACACCGCTTCCTCACCGCAGAGGACAGGCGAACCACCGCCCGCTCGCAGGCGCAGTCCCGCGAGGTTCCTCCAGGTGGCGAACATGGCCACGTTACCCATGCCCGCAAGCAGGAACACGAGAATGTAGCCCATGCTTTTGCCGTAATTGACGGAGCCCAGCAGCAGGATGATCAACAACAGGCCGAACAAAACGCCGATCTTTGTTGGCAGGATATAGACCCTGCTTCTGTCCAGCACCACTTCGCCGCTGAACGGACCGCTACGCCTTGAAATGAAGCGCAGCCCGGGTTTGCGCGCAAAATCAGGAAACTTTAATGACGATGCAAGAGACAAGAACGGCCTTCTCAGGGAACGGGCACGGAATCCGAAATAAAATCAGCGGCAGTCAGATTTTTCGTATCCAGTTCATCCGATGTTTTAACCAGCCGGTGATTGACCACGGCCGGCAGTACCTGCTTGACGTGCTCCGGCAATACGAACTCCTTGCCGTCGATCAATGCCAGCGCCCTGGCCGAACTGAGCAGTGCCAGGCCACCGCGAGGTGAAAGCCCGAACTCGAACATGGGCGACTTGCGTGTGAATTCCAGCACGGCCTGTACGTAATCCAGCAGGGCGTCGGCCACATAGAGCTCCGCCGCCTGCTTCTGGATCGACATCAGATTGACACCATCCAGCACCGGCTTTAGATGCTCGATCATATCCCGCCTGTCTTCACCCTGCAGCAGTTCGCGCTCTGCACTCTTGTCTGGAAATCCGAGATGAAGACGCATAAGGAAGCGATCGAGCTGGGACTCCGGCAAGGGATAGGTGCCGATTTGATGCATCGGGTTTTGCGTGGCAATCACGAAGAAAGGCTGGGGCAGATCGCGTGTTTCACCCTCTACGGTTACCTGGTATTCCTCCATTGCCTCCAGCAGCGCACTCTGGGTTTTTGGCGTCGCCCTGTTAACCTCGTCCGCCAGGATGAAATGAGAAAATATCGGGCCCTGGTGAAATTCGAACAGGCCGCGTTCCCGGTCATAGATTGCAGCCCCGAGCACGTCAGCCGGCAGCAGATCGGAGGTAAACTGGATGCGCTGGAAATCCAGACCCATCACTCTTGCGATTGCGTGTGCGAGCGTGGTTTTTCCAACCCCCGGCAAATCCTCGATCAGCAAATGCCCTCTTGCGACCAGGCAAGTCAGCGCAAGGCGAATCTGATCACCCTTGCCCAGTATGACCCCGCCTATCTCGTCAGCGGCTCGCTGAAGGACCGCGGTTGCAGCGTTTCGTATTTTCGATTCAGTCGCGTGCATGACTATGCCAATTCATCCGTTGTATGAGGGTGCCATTCCCTATATGTAGACCAAAATCATATGCATTGTTTCAGGCAAAAACACAAAACCGATGACCGAGCGTTATTGGCGACGAAACACCCTGAAAAAGCAGGGTTTATTAAGAAGGATTATTAAGACACGTAGGAGCGGCTTTAGCCGCGAATTACGCTTGCTGAGCCGTATACGTTTGCAGTTGATATAGAGTCCACAGATGAACACAGATAAACACGGTTGATTTCATGTGCTTCAACACATCGAGCGTATCGCTAAAAGGTTAGATGACAAAAGAATAAACCATATCTGCGTTAATCTGCGTTCATCTGTGGACCAGAAAATCTGCACCGCCTGACCCTGGCAAAACCGGTTCGCGGCTAAAAGATGCCGAACAGCCTGTTTTCTTCCTTGTGCTTGCGCAGCAGTTCAACAATCGATGACTTGTTACCGATCTCGGCAAGCGTCAGGGCCTGCTCGCGCTTGTCGTTGCGCAGATTGATATCGGCGTCCGCGTCGAGCAGCACCTTGACGGTTTCAGCACTGTCTGCGAGCACGGCCAGCATCAATGGCGTATTGCCCACGCTGTTTTTGGCGTTGATATCTGCGCCCTTGTCAACCAGCAGACGAACCGTTTTTGCGTTTCCCCTGCTTGCAGCCAGCATCAACGGCGTATTGCCGTCTTCCGCTGTCACATCTACCACGATGCCCTTGGCTATCAGCAAGGAGGCCACCTCCGGCCCCTGCAAAGCCGCAGCACTGTGCAGCAATGTAATGCCCTGCTTGTCCCTTCGGTCAATCCCGCTGTAACCGGTCAGCAGAAGATTGACCAGGCGCGGGTCGCCTGCCTCGACAGCGTACCATACGGCATCACGCCCCGACTCGTCTTTAACACTGGTATCGCCCCCGACTTTCAGCAAGTGATTCACTGTGGTCAACGACATGCCTGCTGCTGCCGCCATCATCATTTCACCCTTGCCGCCTATCAGTTTGTTTTTCGGCTTTGCACCCGCATCCAGCAGATGCGTGACGGCTTTTTCATGACCACCTTCCAGGGCATAGAACAATGCGCTGCGCTGCTTCTTGTCCAGCGCGGACACGCTTGCCTGTGCCGACAGAAGGATAACGACAACCTTGTCCTTGCCGTATTCACTGGCATACATCAGCGGTGTTTTGCCCCTGCTGTCACGCCTGTTGACATCTGCTTTTGCAGCAATCAGCTTTTCGGTAATCTTCTCGTGCCCCTGTATTGCAGCGCGAGTCAACGGCGTATGACCCTCCCTGTCCCTTTGATTGGGATTTTCGCCTTTTTTCAACAGTAGTCCCAGCACATCATCCTGGCCGCGCCAGACTGCGATCATCAACGGACTCCAGTTGTTGTATACATCGCTGGCGCCCTTGTTTATCGCGGCCAGTTTCTGTGTCGCAGACAGGGTTTCCTTGCGGGCTACGGGCAGGCGCGCACCGTATTTTTGCAGCACACTGACGGTAGACTTGTGCTTTCCCCTGGCGGCCAGCGCGATCGCGGTGTCGCCGTTGCGGTTCTTGATAGAGTGCGTGGCCTTGCTGTTCAGCAACTCGGCAACCACCGTTTTATGCCCCTTCGCGGAAGCAAGCATCAGGGCAGTATTGCCATTGGCGTCTATGTGATTGACCTGGGCCCCATAACCGATCAGCTCGCGTACAATCATGGCCTCGCCAAGTGATGCAGCCAGCTGCAGCGGCCTGTCCCGGTAGGCGTCGACCGTATTCGCATCGGCACCATTGACGAGCAGCAGCTTGACCATAGCCAGATTCTTGCGGTTAATCGCTTCCATCAGCACGGGCCGTTCATACTCATCGACCGCATTCGCATCGGCACCTGCTTCCAGCCGGTCGCGCACCGCCACCAGGTCATCGGCACTGACCGCAAGCACCAGCGCCTCACCCGGCTCGAGTTTGGCCGCATTCAGCAAATTGGTGCCTGTATTGCCAAGATTCTTCAAACGCCTGGCTGCAGTTTTGTAGCCCTGGTTTGCGGCGGTCTGGTACCAGTGCACTGCTTTCCCGATGTCCTTGTCGACACCGACACCCTCTTCGTAGTACACGCCCAGCGAATACTGCGCGCGCTCGAACCCCTGCTTGGCCGCCCTGCTCATCCAGTAGGCGGCCTTCTTGCCGTCTTTACGTGTGCCCTGTCCATTGCGGTACATGACCGCAAGATGATATTGCGCCTCCTTTTCCCCATTGCGTGCAAGCGGCTCCAGGATCCTGACCGCCTGGGAAAAATCGCGCGTGCGGATCGCAATCCTGGCATCTGCCAATGTCGCGGCTTCCGCCGCAAACGTCAACAATAGTATCAGTGGTATATAACCGTACTTGCGCATCAGGCTGTCCCGTATTTCGTTTCCACTTCTATGCCGACAGACTTGAGGAAAGGCGTGGGCAATATACCGCCCGCGCAGACTATCACAGCATCATTATCTATGGTTAAGTCCTTGTCATTAACATTGATAACAACCTTGTCGTCGGTGATTTTCTTTACGTTTGAGCTCATCAATACATTCAGGCTGCCCTGCTTGTGCGCATTGTCCACCTTGAGGCGATTTTTTTCCTTGGCGCGCGAAAACGCTTCGCTGCGATACGATAAGGTCACAGTCGTTCCCGCCTCCTCAGAGATGCTGACAGCCGCCTCCAGTGCACTATCGCCACCGCCCACCACCAGCACATGCTTTCCACGGTACTGCTCCGGATCGATCAACCGGTAGACCACCTTTGTTTTATCCTCGCCCGGCACACCCAGCGTGCGCGGCGTGCCGCGGCGGCCGATCGCGAGCAGCACGGCCCTTGTGTTGTAACTGCCTTTCGTGGTTTTGACTTTAAATAACGCTTTACCGGGCTCTATACTTTCAACACGTTCGTTATCGTTGATATCCAGCCCGGCTGTTTTTACAATTTTTTCCCAGTACTGCATCAACATTTCCTTGGTCGTCTCCTTGAAATTCATCCGCCCCACCAGGGGCAGTTTCACCGGGGCGGTCATGACGATCTTCCCGCGCGGATAGTGGGAAACTGTACCGCCCAGCGATTCCTGCTCGACGGTCCTGTAACTGAGTTTGCGCGCCTTGGCAGCCAGGGTCGCGCCAATGCCGGCAGGGCCTGCACCAACGATGAGCAGGTCCAGCTGATCCTTGCGGCCTATGCCGTCGAGTTTGCTGATTGACTCGACCGCCTGCACACCCTGCGTGACTGCATTGCGTATCAGCCCCATGCCGCCCAGTTCGCCGGCGATAAAAACACCGGGCACATTGGTTTGAAAGTCCGGGCCCACATGCGGGATATCGACACCTCGTTTCTCGGAACCGAAAACCAGTTCGATAGCATCTAGCGGACAGGCTTTCTTGCAGGCGCCGTGTCCAATGCAGTGCGTCGGATCCACCAGATAGGCCTTGCCGTGGATCAC
>Ga0180438_10008728_pt1 | contig 12824 bp, 8 predicted proteins | sample SS_ome_12_FD_132455 | JGI IMG/M metagenome (GOLD analysis project Ga0180438, IMG submission 132455) | Hypersaline lake sediment archaeal communities from the Salton Sea, California, USA - SS_3_D_2 metaG | ecosystem: Environmental > Aquatic > Non-marine Saline and Alkaline > Hypersaline >...
AATTTTTTTATGAGTTTGGTTTAACATGCGTGAAGAAACTGATTATACAGAAGCCATTGAGGCATATAAAAACGACGATCTCGTTATCCTCGAACCTTGGGGGAGAAGCATTGATCATTTAAGGCTCACGATAATAGGAAAGAAAGGAACTCCATATCAAGAAGGTAAATTCGTTTTTGAGATAAAATTTCCCGCTAATTATCCATTTCAACCACCTTACGCTTATGCTGTTACATTAATGTGGCATCCAAATATAGACTCGAGCATCCCTCCCGGGAAATTAAACATTTGTTTGGATTTGATCAATCCTGATTTGGTAGGAAAGGTCGACGCAAGCACGGGGGCGAGCGGATGGACGCCATCGAAAACTTTAACTAATATTATAGAAGCTTTGAAAGGAATGATGCACGTGGAAGCACCTTTTTTCAATCCCGGAGATCCTTTAAACCACGAAGCTGGAGAGCAGTATTTCCGTAACGTGAAAAAGTTTAACGATAAAGCAAAGAAATGGACGCAGAAATACGCAATGGATTAATTTAAAACAAATTTTTATTCTCTTTTTCTTTTGTAAAACTAACACAACTTGATATAAAAGATTTTTTCTAACATGATTAATTCATTTTAGTGAAGAATCATGGAAAAAAAGTTTCGTTTCGAAAAGAGAAAGGCAATTATCTTTGATTTAGACGGTACTATCGTCAAATTGAACGTTAATTGGAGAGAATTAAAAAATATTTTAAGTCAAAGATTCAACGATCTGTATGGAAATCATCATGAATTCCACAGTATAACGGAGTGCTTGATGAAAGTTTTGGAAAAAGAGGATAAGAAAGAATTTGCAAATTTACTTGATATTATTGAGCAATTCGAGCTCAAGAACATAGCAAAAGGTGCTTATCTCGAAGAAACATTATTCTTCATTAAAAACTTAGATATATTTAACGTGCAAGAAGGTACAAAACTCGCAGTTTTCTCTCTCAACATGAGAAAGACGATCATAGAATCGTTAAAGAACGCAGATCTTTACGAAAAAATCGATTATATTGTAGGACGGGAAGATTTAAGATGTTGGAAACCGAATCCAGATGGGTTATTAAAAATTCAAGAATATTTCAATTTAAAGAGAGAGGATTTAATCTATTTTGGGGATTTACAAAAAGATCTTGATACGGGCAAGAATGCTGGTATTGACGCCTTTTTTATAGATGAGTTAATCTGTTTGGTAAAAGAAAAAAGAAATTTAATCAAGTGAGTATAATTCTCACTTAAGGACCTTTCCTAATACTTCAAGAACGCCTTCCTCCTTAAACGGTTTTCTTACAAAACCTTTAATTTCTTTTGGTGTCTCGTGTCCCAGTGTTTCTTCATTTATAGTTGATACAATAACGATTGAAGCTGAACTATCTATTTCTAAAATCTCTTTAATTGCATCAATTCCCCCTTTTTGAGGCATGATGATGTCCATCGTGACTAAATCAGGTTTTAGTTCTTGATAAGCCTCAACGGCTTCGTCTCCATTCGCAGCTTCTCCTATAACTTCGGCATAATCCGTTGAATTTACGATTTTCTTTAGCATTGCTCTTGAAAACGATGAATCGTCAACAATTAAGACTTTTTTTTTCGACATTATTTTTACCGTTCGTGATAATTTGAAATTTTTCTCTAAATCTAGAGAAGATAATGCTATTTAAACATTTTTAATAGCAAAATCATTTTCATTATAATAGAAATAGACTATGAATTTAAAAAACTGAGTGATATCTACCTTATTACATGTAGGTTATGATCACGTTGAATTTCTTGATTTCGGATTCTTCTTTGGCTTTACCTAATGGAGTTATTGAAACGATGTCGTTACTGTTTATTTTGAGAGCTTTTAGCTTGTAGTCTGGATCTTTAAATTTTGGAGTTAAAGGATCCCACACGATTTCTTTATTTACGGGATTGGTAATAATCCAATTTTCTGGATCTAAGGGATGCTCGCTAATTTCCATGGCTTTGAAGATATAACCGACGTCCGCGTCGAAAGGAACGACGATCTGCACGTTTTCTTCGCCTTCAATTTTTCCACACGCCAGACAGTCTTCTCTTTTAACGATTGGTAACGCGTCAAATTGACCATACACGCCATTATAATTGATATAAGGAGGATCCATCGGAGGACCGATATTTCTACCTTTTACTCGAAACAACAACTTTAAAGCTTCTTGCGATTCCACGCTTGATATGATAGAACTTACTGTTTGTATAGCTGCGATTTTGTTTCCCAAAATATTTTCCATTTCTTCAAATTTGTAATCCGGTCCGAATGTGTTCCTAATATTATCCCTCCATTCTTGAATTTCTTCATGGGTCATCTCTGCTTTCTTTTCCTCGGAAACATTTTCGTTAAAAACCCTTTCTCTTAGTTGTTCGAGTTGATCTTGAGCAAGAATTTTTAATTGGAGGACTTCCTCGTCGTCGTTTAAATCTGGTTTATGCCCAAATTTCTTTTCGAAGTCAACTTCGGCTTTAATAACGCAGTGATTTCTATTTCGGGGTAATCCTTTTAAAGTACACGCGGCAACAAGTTTATCGTCAGCGGGTGGTACGGGCACGATGCACCTGTAGCACGGAGTTAAATCAAGGACCTCACTTGCGTACTTTTCATCGAATTTGCTCTCAACCTTTTCTCTGATTTTTGCTTTAATGGGATTGATTATTCTTTCTCGAATCTCTTCAATTTTCTCTTCGTAGTGTTCGATCATACGTTCTCCTTCGAAATACTCTGGATATTCTTCTTCTGATAAATACCACAATTCTGATTCCACTATGTTATCGATCTCAATTTCTCGATTTTTATATTGAATGTTTGAACCTTCTGGGATGATAATTTGAACGTGACCTTCAAATCCAACAGTACCACCTTCCACAATTGGTTTTTTTAAGCGAAGACATATTTTGTTTAAATCTAATCGAGCGTTAAAATTGTCTAAAGCCATGATTATCACGTCCGCCTCTTCGTATACGGATACTGGTAATTTTTGAAGTTTTTGGTTGTAAAAATCAATCTTGAGGAATGGATTCATTAATTTTAATCGTTCAGCAGCAACCTCGGCCTTTCCACGCCCTTCGTCTCCTGGTCTAAACAACATTTGTCTTGATAAATTTGATGTTTCAATGGTATCCAAATCCACCAGGATTAATTTGCCAATACCCATCAAGGCGAAGTCCTTGGCTATCTCACAACCAAGCGCTCCAACTCCAATTATTGCAATGCACCCATTTGATACAATATCTTGGTCCCACCCATCGACTAATTGTTGCCTGGCATACATTCGAGACTTTTTAATGTCATCTTGATTTTGCGTCATCATTATTACCTCGTTTGTTTATTCTTATAATATTATTTCACTATCTATATTTAAATTCTTTTAGTTGATGTTCTAAGAATAAATTTTTCATTTTTTACTTTTTTTTGCCGCTTCTTTAATCATTCGCGCTAAATCATCTATCTCTTCTTGATCTTTTGCTCTTTCAGCTTCTTCAGCATTTTGTTTTTCTATTTCTTGAGAATCTAACGTTACCGCTAACAAATCTTGCTTTAATCGTAGTAGGTTACTCATGCTTTTACCAAATTCTTTAGCTTCGCGTTCAATTCTCTCTTTTTCCTGTTCTTCAGCTAATAAATTTTGCTTCTTTCTTTCATCTATCATCTCTGAAATATTTTGAGAGATATTTGTAATCTCTCCAACAGCTTGCTTCTTTTTTTGTGTTTCTTCCATTAATTGCTGCTTTTTCAATTCTCTCTGTTTTTTTAGTTCTTGTTCGATTTCTTGTATGCGAAATTCTTCAACTATTTCTTTTTCTTCGAGAGTTTTAGTATTCTTGATTTCGGTCTGGATGTATTGAATTTCTTCATTCCACCCTATAGTTTTAAATTTTTCAATGGCTTGTTCGAAAAAATTATAAGCTTTTTCAAAGTCATGATGTGCTCTCCACTTTTTTCCTTGGTCAATTAAAGCTAATCCTTCATTTTTAAGCTGTTCGTTAACTTTCCTTTGTTCTATTAGTCCTTGATATTGCTTTTGTTGTTCTTCTTTCTGTTCTTCGAACCTTTCGTGTCTTTTACGAATTTCCTTTTGGAACTCTTCGTATTCTTGCTGTCTTTGTAAGCGGGCGATTTCCTCTAATTTTTTCTTCTCAATTTGATCTACTTTTTCTTGCTGTAATTCATTTATCAAATCAGTTAAATTATTAATTTCTGGCTCCCATCCTACATTTTCAGCTAAGATTTTCCGTGCTTGAACATATAATGAGATAGCATTATCATAATCTGGAATTAGCCTTTTTAAATATTTTCCTGCCTCATCTAAAAGAGAATACGCTGCATCCCTTTGGCTCGCTTGTTGTTCTATTAATTGTTCTCGCTCAGCAATCGCTAATCGCCGTGCCGCTTTTTCTTCCCTCTCCTGTTTCTGTCTCTCGTCTAAGATTGCTTGTACTTCCTTTTCTTCAGCAATCTTGTGCAATTCTTTTTGTAATTCGTATTCCTCTTGGAGGTCTTTTTGTTTTTTCAAGTTGGTAACTTTGATTATCATACCTTTGATAGAATCTGTGGGAAATTGTAGTTCTTGTAATAATAATTCTGCCTTCCTATAGCGTTTCAATGCCAGATCGTATTCAAAAGTTTTTATAAGGTTTTCAGCTTCGTCCAAAATAGAAAACGCAGTCGCTTTTTTCTTTTCTAAAGAAGCTTTCAATTGTTCCATTTTTTCTACTTGAATTTGTTTAAGTTTTAACCTTTCTTTCTCTCTTTTGACATTTTCAGCTATTTGTAATTGGTACTCCCTTTCATCTCTTTCATTATTGATACGTGCTTGCAGTTCTTTTTCTTTTACTATTTGTTGGTCATATTTCATTTTTTGAACTTTCTTAATCATTTCGTTGATGGTTTCAGTTGGGAATTGGATTTCACTTAAAATCAGCATTGCGCTTTGATAATACTCAATTCCCTTGTCATAAAAAGATTTTTTTACGAAAATTTCAGCTTCTTCTAAAATTTTGAAGGCATTTTCTTTTCGCCTTTCCATGTAAGCCATTAAATCTTCTCTTTTCTTAAGCTCTTTCTGCTGAGCTCTCATCTTTTGCTTTTCTATTTCCATTTTTTTTGTTATTTCTTGTTGGAATAGAGCTTCTTCATGTTTTTCTTTTAAGGTCCTTTCAAATTCTTCTTGTTTTCGTAACTCTTCGTTTTTCTTCTTTACTTGAACTTTCTGAATCATTTCTCTGATTGGCTCTAATGGGAATTGAATTTCACTTAGAATTAATTCGGCGCGACGGTATGTTTCTATGGATTTTTCATATTCCCCGTGGTTTAAGAAGGATTCGGCCTCATCCATTAATTTAAATGCTAAAGACTTGCGTTCTTCCATTCGTGCTTGTAAAACTTCCTTCTTCTGCAATTCAATTTTTTTAGCCTTTACCTTTTCTTGTTCTTTTAACATTTGCTCTGAAATTTTTAATTGAAAGAGAACTTCCTCTTCGTTTCTTTTCTTGTTTAAATCCTGATCTTTGTGCTTTTCTTGTTCATATTCCTGCTTTTTAATTTGAATAGTCTCTAAAGTTTCTTCTAATAATTTTAGATAACCACCCGACCATCCTGATTGAGTTAAGATTGATATGGCTTGCTCGTAATTCTCAATAGCTCCATTAAAATCTATATTTTTGAGTAAAAGATCTCCTTGGTCAATGAGTTTAAGTGCTTCTTCTTGTTTCTTTAAGTCTTGAGCGGCAAATTCTTTCTTTTTGGCCAATAAAGCCTTATCTGTCTCCAATCTTGCGTTTTCGATCTCTCGCTGATGTTTTAATTGTTCAATAAATGCGCGATGAGCAGCTTCTTGTTGCATTTCTTTTTCCAACAATTTTTGGTGCCAGTTTTCTTTTTCTATTTTCTTATCTTCTATAGCATTAATAGCTTCTTGAATCAAGGGAATTTCTTCTACCCACTGAATTTGAGCGAATGCATTTGCTACATTACGATATATTTCAAGGGCTCCATCAAGTTTCCCTTGGGAAAGAAATTCTTGTGCTTTATCCAATAATTTGAATGCTTCTTCTTTTCTTTTCTCGCGATACTCAATTTCTTTATCACGTTCCCGATAGACTATTTCTCTTTTTCTTAATTTATCCCTATGAGCTTTCATTTCGTTTGCTAGTTGTGCTTGGAACTCTCTTTCTTGACGATCTCTTTCTAAAGTTGCTTCCATACTTTTTTGTGCTTGTAACATGTCTGCTTGTTTTCTTCTTTCCAATTCGATAATAGAGCTTTGAATCAAGTTAATTTCATCGTGCCAATGAATTTCAGCGAAAATATTTAAAGTTTTTCGATAAATTTCAATTGCTTCATCAAAATTTCCTTCTTTAATATGAACTTCTGCTTCTTCAAACAATTTAAATGCATCATGTTTTCTCTTCTCTTGATATTCTAATTCCTTTTCTCTTTCACGTAGTTTAACATCTCTAGCTTTAATTTTATCCCGTTCGATTTGTAATTGTTTTGTAATTTGTTTCTGGAATTCTTTCTCCTGCCTATTTCTTTCGATTTCTTTTTGAATTTGCTTTTGTTTTAGTTCCTTTTGCTCCAGTATCTTTCTTTCTAATTCTTTAATCGAATTCTCAATTAATGGAAGTTCATCAGACCACTGAATCTCGGCAAAAATTGTCCCTGCATTTTGATAAGAGTAAATGGCTTTTTCCAATTCACCTTGTTTTAGGCTTTCTTGAGCTACATCTAGAAATTCAAAAGCTTTTACCTTTCTCTGCTCACGATACTGCACCTCGTCTTTTCTTGCTTCGAAAGCAATCTCTTTCTTTTTCAATCTTTCACGTTCTTTTTCTAATTGTGTGGTAATTTGTTCTTGAAATTCGATTTCTTGCTTCCTTTTCTTTAATATTTTTTCTTCTTCCGCTTTTTTTCTTTCTTTTTTAGATTTATTCAACTCTTGAATATTCGAAATTGTAGTTTTTAATACTTCTATTTGGGAACTCCATCCAGGACCAATATCAGTAATCATTATTAAAGCATTCTGATATTCTTTAATAGCCGCATCATAATCCTCTTCTTTTAATAAGAGGTTATCTGCTTTATCTAATAAGGCAAAAAATTCTTTCTCCTTCTTCTCTTCTTTATTTCTTTTTTCCAAAAAGACCTGCCTTTTTTGAGCAATTTCTTGTGCAGATTCTTCAAATTGTGCTTTTTGTTTTATATATATCGTTTCTTGAAGTTTTTCTAATTCCTCTTGTCTTTTTTCCCTAATTTTAATAGCTTGTTCTTCTCTTGCTAGTTTTTCTTTTATATTATTTTTAAAATTGATAATTGGTTGCACATGCGAGTCCCATTCAATAGATCTTAAGAGTTCAATTGCTTCATCAAATTTAATAATAGCCTCATCGAATTTTCTTTCTCTCTCTAATTTCTTTCCAAGGTCTATGATATTAAATGCCTTTGTTTGAATTTCTTCTTCTCTTTTCTTCTTCTCTTCAAATTCAATTAATTTAACTCCTCCAATTTCAGTATTGGCACTTGAAATGGAAGGTCTTACAATAATTAGTTCTTCTACTGGCGTTTCCTTTTCTACTTTATATTTTTCAAACTCTTCCTTTCTTCTCTTAAGATTTGCTAATATAACTTGAATATTCTTAGTTTGCTCCGTCCAACCTATAGAATTTAATAACTTGATGGATTCTTGGTATTTTTTAATCGCATCGTTAAAATTATTCGTTTTCTCAAGGTTCTTAGCTTCGTCTATAAGATTAAAAGCATCATTTTGTATCTTATCTTCGTGCTTTTTTTTTTCTTCGAAACTTCTTACAGCTTCGATTTTATAATCTGTGACTGGCTGGGCTGACATGTCTAATTCTGGTTTTTCTATCCCTATTGATGCAGGTGCTTCTATATTTTGAAGCGTTTGCTTCGCTTGCCGTTTCAATACTCTTTGTTTATCTGCTTCTTCAGCAACAGAAATTACTTGAGATTTAATCGTTTCTAATTGGGCTTCAGACCATCCTGATTGAACTAATATTGAAATAGCTGACATGTATTGCTTGACGGAATCATCTAAGAAACCATCATCTTCTAATTTTTTAGCTCCATCCAAAATAGCGAAAGCTTGTTCTTGAAGTTGTTCTATTTGCTCTGTTGCTTGAGAATGTTGAATTCTTTTCCTTTGATTAATTAAATTCTTTATATCCGCGATTCTCGAGTATAAATCACTAAGGCGTTCAGTTAAATATCCACTCTGCTTGAGATCTTCTACTGCCTTTTCGTAATTCTCTAAGGCCTTATCCCAATTTTTTGTTTCTTCAAATTTTTCTGCAACCTCCAAAAATTTTAAAGCGCTTTGAGCCAAATCCATTCTTCGCTCCATTTTACTCTGTCCTCTATTGTTATTAAATTCTAATTATACTGGAAAGGTTAATTATACAAATAATTATTACATTAAAAGTATCCGCACTAAGTTAAATTTTTTATCTGCCATTCTTTTTACCGAATTAATCATGGAAAAACAAGAAAAGGATATTATTATAGATTTTGAACCAATCTCAAGAAGAATTATTATTCCAAAAAATAAATCATTTCACGAGATCTTGACAAAAGTAGGGATAAAAATTAGAACACTATGTGGGGGATTAGGAACCTGTGGAAAATGTAAAGTACTTGTTCAAGAAGGGAGAGAATTTTTGAATACTCCTACTAAATCTGAGTTAGAACACTTAAGCGGCGCGGATATTTCTAATGGTTGGAGATTAGCATGCCAAATAAAAGTTAACAATGAATTGATTCCAAAAATTGTAAAAGTAGATCCTCCACAATTTCGAGTATTTTTACCAGAAGAATTAATTCTTGAGGATTTTAAAATCCTTACTTCGGGTGAGCAAAAAGATATCCATTTAAAACCGGCTGTTAGAAAATTGTATTTAGAAGTAAAAAAACCTTCGCTAGAAAATCCCGTGCCAGATCTGGAGAGAATAATTAATTCTGTTACTCTAAAGGATAAAAACTTTCTTAATGATGAAAATTTAAACATAGACTTTAAACTATTAAAGAATATTCCCGATATATTAAGAGACGGCGATCATAAGGTTTCGTTAACCTTTCTAAACGGAAATTACGATGAACTTATATCTTGTGAGCCGGGAAACACTGTAAACGAGAATTATGGGATTGCCTTTGATATTGGTACTACAACGATTGTAGGATATTTAATTAATTTAAATAACGGTAAAACATACTCAGTTTCTTCAATGCTTAACCCTCAAACTGCCTATGGAGAGGATGTTATCACTCGGATTACATATATCAAGGATAATGAAAATGGACTAAAAGAATTAAATTCAACGGTAATTAACGCGTTAAATACTATTATATCAAAGAATTGTGATAAAGCAAATATTAAACCAACACAAATATACGAAGCGACAATTGTTGGTAATTCCGTAATGCACCATATTTTCTTAGGTTTAAATCCAAACTACATTGGTCAAAGTCCTTATGTTCCAGTAATACAACGAGAATTGAATGTAAAATCGTCTATTATAGGTTTAAACATTTCCCCAGGAGGGAATGTACATGTGCTTCCAGTTATCGCGGGATTTGTGGGAGCTGATACTATGGGTGTTATCATCTCGTCATCTATTGAAAAAGAAAAGGAATTAACGCTTGCAATTGATATTGGTACCAATGGAGAAATAATAATTGGCAATAAAGACTATTTAATAACAGGATCTTGTGCAGCTGGTTCAGCGTTGGAAGGAGCTCATATTAAAGATGGAATGAGAGCCGCTTCTGGAGCTATTGATTCGCTAAGGATTGATCCTGATACTTTTGAAATATCATATACAACTATTAAAAATAAGAAGCCAATTGGTATTTGTGGATCAGGTTTAATAGATCTAATTGCAGAAATGTTAAGGGCCAAAATAATCACCCGAAGTGGCAATTTCAATAAAAATCTTCATGACATGGAGAGAATTGTTAAAAAGGATAAATCAACCGAATTTATCGTTGTAAAGAAAGAAGAAACTTCCTTAAATCGAGATATTATTATATCGCAAGGAGATATCAGACAACTGCAAATGGCCAAAGCAGCGTTTTATTCAGGAATGAAAATCATCTTAAATGAATTAAAAATTGAAAAGACAATAAAGCAAATATTTTTAGCTGGAGCCTTTGGAAATTACATAGATAAAGATAATGCAAAATTTATAGGAATGATTCCAGACATTTCTAGCGATAAGATTTTTCAAATTGGAAACGCAGCTGGGTCAGGAGCACAAAATTGCCTTTTAAACCTTGATTTAAGAAAGAAAACAAGGGAATTATTAAAAAAAGTAAAATATGTAGAGATTGCAACTAAGAAGGAATTTCAAAGAGAATTTGCAGAAGCAATGTATTTTCCCCACATGAATCTTGAATTATTCCCAAGTCTTAAAGAATATGAAAATATACCAAAGAGATGAAGATCTACATAATACTTTTTTACTTAAAGTTAAATAATAAAATTCACTTAATGATTTTATAAAAGTTTTCAAATAAATAAATTATTAAATACGATTTTAGATATTAGAATATATAGATTAAAATTTTAAAAAATACAAATCGTTAAATTTAAAGGAGTAGAACCTCTAAATGTCAAGTTTTAAACTGAAAGTATTGCTCACTGGAGCTGCCGCCGTTGGAAAAACAAGTTTGGTTCAGAGATTTATTAAACAAAGATTTGCCGCAAATTACAAGTTAACAGTTGGCGTAGACATCTTGACAAAAGATGTAGAGTTTAGACCAGGGGAAATTGCTACCCTCTCAATATGGGATATTGGAGGGCAACAAAGATTTGAATTCATCCGAAGTACCTTCTATAAGGGTGCAGCTGGAGCTTTGCTAGTATTTGATCTTACTCGAGAGCAAACTTACACGGAAACACGAAAATGGCTAACTGAAATAAGGCAGTTTGCCGGAGCAGATAGTCCATTTGTATTAATTGGGAACAAGGCTGATCTTATTGAGGATGTCGGAGAAGTTATCGACAGGAATGAAGCAAAAGCTTTTGCTGAAGGAGAAGGAAGTATTTACATTGAAACATCAGCAAAAACAGGTGTAAATGTTGATGATGCTTTTACAGAGCTCACACGCCGAATCATTGATTCTAGGTCTTAAATTTTAGAGACTTTCTTTTTCTATCAAGATATAAATTCTTATTACCAATTTTTAATGGTTTAAAATCATTTTTTATATCAGATCGTCGTGTATTACTTTTATAGCATCAATTACGGATTCTTTTTCAACCACTAAAGATAAGTTCAATTCTTCAAAACTTTGACATATAGCTTTAACATATATTCCTTTTTTGTCTAGTGCATTGAAAATTTTTGCTTTAGTTGTATTTTTTAAAATTTTTTGCCCCGTAATATTAATAATTCCTACTTCTTGCCATGTTACATCGTAAAAATCAGATCCAAATTCTTCCTTTTCGAGTGCATTTATAGCTTTCTCTGAGTCTTCTTCTTTCACTACAAATGATGTGCTGACTTCTGCAGAACTTTGGGCAACAAAAGAGACGCTAATGTTATTTCTCCCCATAACTTTAAAGATTCTTGCTAAAATCCCGGGAACATCAACCATACTACCAGAAGTAATCGTTATAATCGTTCCATTTTCCACAGCAGATAAGCCTTTAATTTGTTCCATGTCCGTCTTTTTTGTTATTACTGTATAGTTTTCTTTTTCTAGAGGATTATCAAAATTTCTAATCTCTAACGCAATTTCTTGCTTTTCTATTGCCTCCAAACATTTAGGATGTAGGACTTTAGCTCCAAAATTTGCAATTGCTTTTGCTTCTCGATAATCTATGTTTTTAATTAGAGATGACTGCGATACATACTTAGGATTGATTGCTAATAAACCGTCAATATTTTTCCATAAGATTACCCTTATATCCTTATCCTTACCTTCTTCATAAAGGGAGCGCGCTATAATTGTTGCTGTATAATCTGAACCACCTCGCCCTAAGGTTGTTATATATCCAATCTTATTTCTTCCAATAAATCCTGTTATGCAAAAAATGGTGTCCTTTTCGGGATTCTCTATTAATGGTATAATTTTTTCTCTAACCCTATTATTTGTAAGACTATATAAAGGATATGCGTTATTAAATTCATCATTTGTAATAATCAAGTTATTTGCGGATATATACTCTGAATCAGCACCTTTACTTAAAAGATATTGGTTTAATATATATGTTGAAAGAATTTCTCCAAAGCTCAATACATAATCTTGATAGTACGGTTCTAATCCAAATTCTTTTATGTCAGCAAACACAGTATCTAATTCGCTTAATTTGTCATCCACCCAGTCCTTGGATTTTAGATAATGTTCCGATTCCTCTTTAAATATTTGTTCGATGACGTCAAGGTGTCTTTTTTCTATTATTGCAATGTTTTTATCAATAATTTTCTCATCATTAACATTTTGAGCGGTATTTAGTAGTAAATCTGTAATTCCATTAAATGCAGAAGCTACATAGACTTTTCTCTCGTTATTGTAGATTTGTGTAATATCATCTATTTTTTGAAAGGCTTCATTATCTACTAAACAGCTTCCTCCAAATTTCATGATAACAATAGTCATTTTTTCAACCTCTTACTTTAGATCCTTATAATATAAACTGAATTAATTGTTTACAAATTTTTTGAATTTTTTTATTTACATCAACGAGGACAATACCTTCAGGGATGGGATTTCTTGAATCTGTTACTGGGGGCTGTCCATAAAAAACTATATTTTTAAC
>Ga0180438_10008729_pt1 | contig 12824 bp, 10 predicted proteins | sample SS_ome_12_FD_132455 | JGI IMG/M metagenome (GOLD analysis project Ga0180438, IMG submission 132455) | Hypersaline lake sediment archaeal communities from the Salton Sea, California, USA - SS_3_D_2 metaG | ecosystem: Environmental > Aquatic > Non-marine Saline and Alkaline > Hypersaline >...
AAAAGAAGAATCAAATTTTGTTTATAAGTTTATAGTTGGTGAGATAATAAAATAAAATGTTTTCTGTTAGACAAATATGCAAATCTTTGTATGATGCAATCTTAAAAAAAAATAAAAATAGAACAATAAGCATGATTGAAAATGGCAATATAGTTTCAAAAGACAGCATTAAAAACATGCACCACACTAATGAAAATTTTTATTTATCTTGTTGCAAAGAAATACTTCTTAATAGTGTAAAAGAAGAAACTATCAAAAATCTACCTCAAAAGATCATTCCTCCATTGGTTAATATCATTAATGAATACTCAGAAGAAATTGCAGAAGACCACCCTAGCTTGCATACCCCAATAATAACTAAAAATTTATTATTTTATAATGAACATTCTTTAGAGTGCCTTAATGGACTTAAATTCCGCATCCCTAATCCTGACAGACCTTCACCACAACCAAATCCAAGTAAACCACTAGGTCCGGATTGGCCACCTATGTAGCAAAAAAATCGCATAATGAAGCTAAATTTAAAGGCGTTATTGTCATTCTTGTATAAGTTAGTTATTATCTAAGTGTCATCCTGAGGTCAACGCAAGCTGGCCTAAGGAACTTTATATAAATCAATTATCATAAATCTTAGTTGTAGCATTAAACTCCTAATTAAGATGATACTCATGCTTAACTTAGTTAGATTGTACGCTAACCACACAATGGCGAGTGAGATTGAAAATGCTCTTGAAAAATAAGAATCTATACTTTGTTTGTATCTCTATATTTTATATTAGCAAAAAATACAAATGCCTATTAAAATTATTAACCTATATCATATAATTACAATATCTTTAACAATACTATAAATACTATTAGGTTAAATATGTCATATTTATTTCCTTCAGCATGGAACATATATACAAAACATCACGCTCCTTTTATGCATGAATTGTACAAAGACATAAAAAAAAGAAAACCTTATCTAGGTTTGAAGATTCTACATAATATGCCCATTATGATTTCTGACTTGTTAAAAATTGACTGTTTAGTCATGAGCGGTGCAAATGTAACAGTAACAATACCAAAGTTTGCTAAATCTGATCCCAAAGCAATTAAGTTAGTTAAAAATTCAAAAGTCCTATATATTCCACAACATAATTTTTCTGAAAGTTATGATATTTTACTAGATTGCTGCGGAGAATTAGGAGAATCTACTAAACCGAATATTGGCGCAATTGAAATTACTCAAACAGGCGCTAATAAATATCGTCACATGCAAATTGACTACCCTGTAATTTCAATTGATGATAGTAAATTAAAATATTTAGAAGATAGTATAGGATCAGCTGATGGACTCATGCGAGCTATAAAAAAAGTAATTAAAGATGACTTAAATAATAAAAAATATATAGTTTTTGGATTTGGAAAAGTTGGCATAGGTATAGCAAGAGAGTTAAAAAAAATATCAAATAATGTTACTGTTATAGATAAAAATTCTTTGGTTTTAAACTATGCTAAACGATTAGGCTATCAAACTATTATTTCATCAGATAAAGATAAAATTAATAAATTTGTAAAAGATGCGTTTTGCATTATTACTGCAACTGGAGATAAAGGATTTATAAGTCGTGAGCTTAATTCAAATCAATTTAAAAACAAACATCTTGTAAACATAGGAGCAGAAGATGAATTCGGTGAAAAATTTAAATCAAATGAAGTGTATAATGAAAAAATGCCAATTAACTTTATTCTTAAAGAACCTACTAAAATTGAATATTTAGATCCTGCTTATTATGCTCACAATACTTCTATAGACTTAATTCTAAATAATAACTTTTCCCATAAAGTGCACCCACTTCCATCTATAATTGACAATAATATTTTAAATAAGTGGTTTAAGTTTCATAATAAAAATATTGAAGATTTTTTCGCTGAATTTCAACAATATTATTCTTTAATAACATAATTCTCAGGATCAAATTGAATATTAGGTAAGATGCAATCTAAAAATCTAGGCAGATACCAATTTAATCTGCCCATTATAGCCATCAATGCTGGAACTAAAATAGTTCTTATAACATAAGCATCAATAAATACTGCAACAGCAATCCCTAAGCCAAAAGCTTTTACTAGCAATATATCTGCTGCCATAAATGAGAAACACAACATAATTACTATAATTGCGGCACTTGTAATAATCTTCCAGCTTCTATCGATGCCGGTAATAATACTTTGCTCCGTATCACCAGTTTGTTCATAATATTCTTTAATTCTAGCTAAAAGAAAGACTTCATAATCCATAGATATGCCAAACAGAGCGCAGAAAATAATTATCAATAAACTAATATCTAACATCCCTTGAGGTTCAAAATTTAAAATTTCATGAAAATAACCCATTTGAAATACTAAAACTAAAATACCATAACTAGCAAATAAACTTAAAGTAGTAGTAAATACCGCCTTTATTGGTAAAAATACAGACCTTAAAACAAATAATAAAATGATATAAGTAAAACCCATAATCCATAACAAAGCATATGGGAAAAACTTAATTATGCTTTGCAAGACATCATAAGTATTTGCAGGTGCGCCCGTTAACTCTAAAGTTAAATTATTTTTAAGCGCCATTTCTCTAAGTTCAATAATGAGATCATGTGTTTTTTTAGAGTATGCTGGATATTTACTTATAATTGTAAAAACAGCAAAATCATCATTAGTAGTCACGTCCACTAATTTTTTTAGATCTTGAGGCATATATTTTTTTGGGCCAGTATATAAATTTTTATACTGTGTTCTTCTAAGTCTAGGATCAGTATTAACCACACTGCTCACACTCTCCACTCTTGGATCTTTAGCTATTTTAGTACCAAGATCATAAAGCGCACTAATATTTCTTTTAGTTAAAATATCATTATTTTTAGACTTAACTACAGCCATAAGTGGCGCAAGTTTGTTTTCGCCAAACTCTTTGGCAAATGTATCAAAAACTTGCCTGCTTTCTTGCGTTTTAGGTAAAATTTTAAAATCTGAAATACCAAATTTAGCATTTAAAAATGGCGAACCCATTGCTAGAAGTAAAGCTAAAACTACAATGAAAAATGAATATTTATATTTAACAACTTTAGTAACCAACCAATTGCAAAATGGGTTACTTTGTAAATTATTTCTTTTAAATATTTTTATATGTAACAAATTGACTCGTCGATGCAACACACCGAGAACAGCAGGCAAAAGAATAAACGCTGTAGAAACTGCAACAAACACAGCAGCAAGCCCACCTATTCCAACTGAATATAATATATTTATAGGAAATAATAACAAAGCACTTAAACTTATAAACACAGCTATACCACTAAAAAACACAGCTTTTCCCGCAGTTGCCTGAGTTATTGCAACAGCATCACTAACTTTTGCACCAAGGTACAGCTCATCTCTAAACCTATTTACAATTAATAATGCATAATCTAATATCAAACAAAGACCAACTAATAGTGCAATATTTATTGTAAAAACCGATAAATTATAAAATTGACCCGCACAAAACAACACCATTAGAGTTAGAAAAGCAGAAATTCCGCCCAGCACAATTGGTATACTTGCAGCAACAACAGACCCAAATACTAATAACATAGTTATTATAGCCACTGGAGTTGCAATATATTCAGCGCTATATAAATCAAGTTGTGTTTGATTTTTTGTATCTTCAAGGAAAATTGGTTCCCCACCAACTTTCATAGTCATCCTAGGAGGTTTTTTTATTGCAGCCCTAAATTGCTTAAGCAAGTCTTCAGTAGCCTCACCATCGCCTTTAAAAAGGATCACAGCATAAGCATCACGTCGATTTTTAGAAATCTGATCATTATCTTTAGTAGGATAAATAATCTGATGTTGAACAGGAATATCTTCAAGGCCTTTAAGTGATCTTTTAATTCTATTTTTGTATGTATTACCAGTAGCACGTAATTTATCACTGTGGTACATAACAATAAATTGATTATAACCATAGCCAAGCTTTCGATTAAGTGTTGCGTTTGCTTTAGCACTTTCAGACTGAGGGTCTTTAAAGCCTATAGCTTTAAATGGTGTTAAGATTTGTGGAACAAATGGAATGCTTAAAACTAGAAAAGCCAGCCACAATGCAATAATGAACCATCTTAACTTATAAAACAATTTTCCTGAACTAAAAAAGACATCTTTTGCCATGATCAAGGTAGCCTTAAAATTTCACTATTTTAGTGTAATAAACAATGATATCATAAGCATTTTTTACACACGTGTATACATAAAAGATTTGGAATTATGAAACATATAAAAGATAATTTAATACTTGAGAATAAAACAACTGCAATTTATAAACAGTCGCTTAGTTCTATTAAAACTTTTGACCCCAAAAACACTAATGATATCAAAAAGATCAAAAACACTGCAAAAATAAAAGACTTTATAATTGAAAAAAGACCCAGCAAACATGGCTTACTTTTATTTAAAAGTAAATCATATAATCTTGGTGTGGTAACTTTAACGCTAATTAAAAAAAATAACATAGCTTGCCAGTACCTTGGTACGGAAACTTCGCTTTCTGAAACCACTAAACCCACAAATATAAAAAAAGTTTTACTCAAAGAATCAAAAATCACCAAAAAAACACCCAAACACAAGGTTGATGAAAAAATAGAAGATTACAGCAGCTGGATCTCACACTATGCCTTTGAAATAAAGAAAAACTTAGACATTTTGGCCCACGAAAATAGATCCGTTGCAGCTTTCATAAACCATAACTCTACAGATCCAAATATAATTGCTGATATAAGAAATGATAAAATATATTATAGAGCAAAAAGAGATATCAACCCTGGTGAACAACTTTTAATTGATTATGGGCCAGACTATGACTACCCTGATGAACTCTCTTATATTCCTTGCACTGAAGGTCACTTAAGACCGGCTGAAATATTATGCAACAATATTAAATTTTATAGTTTAAAACCTATAAAAATTTCAGAAAAACAAAAAAAAGCTCTACAAATTAAAAATGATTATGTAATAGCATCCAAGGATTTTAACAAAGCTAGTAAAAACATTAAAAATCTAACTGATTTCAAACCTAACAATAATCTTGAGTCAAGACTTCCAGTTTATGAAATAGTTCACTACACTAAAGATACAAAAAATCGTTATACAGTCGCAAGCAAACAAAAGCATTTAACAGAACTAATGCTAGCTTGCGCTAACAAATCAAAAGAACATATTAAATATTTAATAAAATCCAAAAAAGTCGACATTTTTGCCAAAGCACTTGATGATTTAGATGCTCTAGTAGTTGCAATTAAATCAAATGAAACCGAAGAAGAGTTTTTTGACACCTCAAGATTCCTTTTAAAGACATATACAAAACGTATAGAAAGACAAGAAGTTTTAGGTTCAGACAAATCAACTCAAACCGTACTACATATGCTTATAGATAAAGAATGGACGAAAGCAATTAAATTCTTTACAAAATCAATTTTTTATCAAATTGTAAATAAAGATGGCTATGATGCTCTTTTAAATGCAGTTGCAAAAGGCAAAACTGAATCAATTAAAGAGTTATTCCAAATTCCTTATGTTAAGAAAAATCTAGATGAACTGCTGCTTGCAGAAGATGAGCTTGGCAGCGACTATATTCTGAAAAAAGCAATCACTGATACACCGAAGAAAAAGCTTCAAGAAATTAAAAATATAATCTGTGAGACTTATAAAAGAAAACGTAACAAAAAACTTAAAAAACTAGTTAATGATCTTTGTTCGAGCTAACCTGGATATTATTTACAAAACACACCCAACTTAATGATTAAATTACATAAATTAAAACCTTAGAGATATTGACACTCAAAGGTTTTAATTATAAATTCGCTAAAGTTCATTTGCAAAGGAGAGTCACCTCACAAGGCTGTGATTATTTACTAATAATTAATAAGAGGCTCCTATGATATCTAGAAATGAAAAATTAGCAGAATCCGAAGAAATATTTTTATGTAATCTAGCAAAGCAATTCCCCAACGAAATCCATTTACTTAGCAAAGATGTTCAATACTCCCCAGGAATAACTCATGATTTAGCAAAAGACTTTAACCAACAAGAGCTTCCATCTGCTATTTTATGTAAAAATGAGTTACTACCTTTTGCCGAGCATCATTATGATAGAACTCAATATGTCGAGCTAAACAGAGGTTTAGCATCAGCACTTTGCTTGAGAAGAGTACTTTTAGGTGGTGATAAAAATTACGAAGCATTTACTAGAGGACAAAACCAGTTTATTAAACTTACAAGAGCACAATTTGACAATCTGCACGAAGAATACAATACCAAACTACATACTGATGAACTAATAGAAGCTGCTATATACATGACAGCTTTTAACGATGTAGGTAAATCAAATTTGTTAATTGATTTTGCTGCTAAGCAAATGAGTAAAACTGTAGACCACGATGAAGTGAATGCCTATATAGTGCAGAACGAAGAGTTACGTGCCAAATTTTTACCTGGACTTCATGCCCTCAATAAACCAGTTAGAGATTTAATTTGCCATGCTGTAGGCCTTGACTTTAACCCATCATGCTTTACCCAAGGGGAATACCCTCTTGATCCCGTCGCTAAAATTGCAACTGCTCTTCAAAGCGTCCCGGACGGAATTAAACTAGATGTGTTTAATTTAATAAAAATTGAATCTGCAATGGATGTTGCGGGAGTTAAAGGGCATCAAGCACCAGGCGGAGCTGCTTATATCAAGTTCGTACACCCTGCTTTTGATCTTGCTTTTAATAAACTAACTGATTTACTAACTGGAAAATCACCTAAAGATGTGTACTTATCACATTTAAATGAATATTCTCAAAAATTTGGTTTAAATGAGCTTAAAGATACCAACGAAGAAATTGCTTATACGAGAACAGCTCTAATGATAAGATCTTCAAATAAAGAAGATGGTACATTGATCATAAATGCTTATCAAAAATTAAAAAACCAATCTTCAAAGCTTTATAAAGTTCTTATAGATGAACTTGCAATTGATAACCTGGACAACAATAAAACCACACTTTGGATGCAATACTCTCCTGATCTACTGCGTATTTTATCCAAAGAAAATAAAGGAAAAATGTCAAAAGTAGATGGCTTAGCCCTCGGTTTAAAAATATTCTCTAATGCTTTAGCAAAAGCACGGCATGATTTAACACTTAATAGTAGCTGTCATATGTTACAAGCAAGAGAAATTATTCCTACAGTCCGACAGGCTGCCTTAGGAAATAAAGATGCTCTAGAAAATCTAAATAAAGCAGCTAAAGGAGATTTAAATATTACCTCAAATACTGTGACCTTAGGAAAACCTCTTCCATCACTAGAAAGACAGCCAACTCCTGATAGCGTAGTTGCATCTAAATCTTTATTTGCAAAGCCTAAAAAACTGGAGCCAGGATCTGTACACCCTGTTAGATCAAGAACACTTAATGGAATCTAATAATATTTAACGTCATTGCGAATGTAGCAGCTCACTGCATATTTGATATTTAATAATATTTTAGTTGTAGCGCGACTCAAATGGCAGGATGCCATTTGTAAAGCCATGGATGGCTGTTTTTGGAGTGCGAAAACTATAATATAGTTAAATATCAAATACGGACTGAGCTATTACAATATTATTAAATATCAAATATGCAGTGAGCCCCTGCTATCTAATAAACAAAAGACCTTACAGCTCTAACTTTATACTTAGTAAACACACTATCTTTTAATTCGCCAGACAAAGATCCATTTTCAAAATTTACAACCCAAGCACAATCAGTAAATGGCGGAATATATTCCGTTGAACTCCAATACTTAGTTGCTTCAAAATTTCTTATTAAAACGTTTGATTTCAATACTGGTTGATTAGGGTTTGGAATATCTGGTGCACCAAACATAAACATGAGCATCAACTCATAAACTGAAGGCAAATACCAACCGGAGCACTCAACACCTTCAATTATATTGTCTTCTTTAAGTGAAATATCATAAGTTGTTGCAGCTAAAATTGCTTTATAAGCTGAATTCTCTGGTTGTGACAATATTACATTTGTATTTAAACCCCCAGAAAATAAAACTGCACCTTGCGCTTCGATACCTATAGTATCTGGTTTACCCCAAGTGTAATAACCTACAAAATCATCACCTACATCTTCATCAGAATCTGTTGGGGCTGCAATTAGCCCTTCTCTAGTTTTAGTATTTACATAAAAAACTGTGCCGCCACCTACGAAATCTCCTATTTGAATATTAGCAACTTTCTTGCTTGAAGCTGATTTCGATTTTTCAGAAGAACTCTTGATATTAGCTTCGCTCGCAATCCCTGACCCCGTGACAAGCAACAAAATAATACTAGTTAATATTTTATAACTATTCTTTTGCACTATTTAACTCCTTTTATGATAAAGCTTTTAAATTTCACGAAATAACATCTTATAAGATTCTAAATATTTTTATAAGCCTTTTTTTAACTCGCCAGCGGTAACAATGCTTTAATCTTATTTGCTATATCTGGATGATTGCTGTACAATACATCTTTATCAAATTCTTAATATATCCAGATAACCTTATGAAAAGATTGATTATTCTTGTTACCTCAATAGTCTTGCTAGCTAATAACTTAACTGCAAATGCAAGAAACTTCCCTAAAGGGGCTTACAATGTAAGCACTCCCAAGGTTGAAGGCGTGAGAGACGAGCTACTTAAAAATATTGCACCAATAGTTACAAAATCCATAGAAGAAGGCTATTACCCAGGCGCTGTAGTATTAGCTTCACACAATGGGCAGGTCATTTATAAAGGTGTATTTGGCAATCAAAGTATTGCGCCAAAAGTCACGCCAATGAATTTCAATACTATTTTTGATATCGCATCTATGACTAAAGTTATTGTAACCACAACCGCAGTTATGCAATTAGTAGAACAAGGAAAAATTAATCTTGATACTCCTGTTGCAACTTATTGGCCCGAATTTGCAAAAAATGGCAAAGATAAAATTACTATAAGACATTTATTAACTCATTATTCTGGCTTGCCAGCATCTATTACTGATAATAATTGGAATGGCAAAGAAGAAGCATATAAAAAAATAACTTTACAAAAACTTAAAACCAAACCTGGTTCAAATTTTCAATATAGTGATATTAATTTTATTACACTAGGATATATAGTTGAAATTGTCAGTCACGAAAAATTAAATGATTATGCAAAAACAAATATTTTTAAAAAATTAAAAATGGACAGCACGTTTTATAAACCATCAAAAAACTTAAAAAGTCGAATTGCACCTACTGTTGTAACAAACAAAGTTAGCAGGGTTGGTGAAGTGCACGATCCAATTACATATAAAATGGGTGGCGTCTCAGGAATGGCTGGAGTATTTTCAACTGCAAATGATATAGCAACTTTTGCAGACACTATTTTAAATGATGGTTTAATCAGCAAAAATATCATTCAGGAAAGATACTTACTTTCGCCATTGACAATAAAAAAAATGTTAAGCCCACAAACCCCAGACAATAAAATGAATATTCGTGCTCTTGGCTGGGACATGGATACTAAATACTCTAACAGAGGAGTTTTATTTCCTATAGGATCTTTTGGCCATACAGGCTGGACTGGAAGCTCAATTTGGATTGACCCTAAAACTAATACTTATTTAATTATATTAACTAGTAGAGCTCACCCAACGCCTGCTCCTGCTAATAATCTAATAAAAGACAGAAGCACAATAGCAAATATTATAGCTGCTAGTATTACAGATGTCTCAACCAAAGATATCAAGAACACAAGCAAAGGTGAAATAATTAGGGCTTATTAATAGATGCTTAAGGAATCAAAAATACATCCGCATTAACCTCATACAAAACTCTAGTTGCAACACGTCCAAGCATTAAATAATATCGCTCACTATGACCTGATGAACCCAATATAACTAAATCAAAATCATTTTCGTTTGTTTCTTTTATTATCTCAACTGATGGATAACCTGTTTTAATTTGATATTGTATTTTATCTGGAGAACCCCCGCTTTTTTTAATAAAAGGTTCAATCTTGTTTTTAATTATAGAGACAAAACCTTTGCGGACTGCATTTGATTTAAACTTTATATATTTATCATCTCCAATAAAATCATCATAATCATGCTCACCTACATGTAGTACTTCAATTTTAGTTTGCTTTATATTTGAAAAACCTGTTATTCCAAATTCTAATGCTGACTTTGAAGATATAGAGAAATCTATTGGAATTAATAATTTTTTATAAGCTTTTCTTGCTGAATTTCTTACAATTAAAACTGGTATTTTGGTTTGTTTTGCAATCATTTCAGTTGTGGTTCCAACAAACCAATCATTAATTGTATAGTGACCCCTTACACCTACAACTATTAAATCCATCTTTTTTTCTTTGGCGTATTGTAAAATCTTAGTTGCTGGATGACCTACTAATGCAACACCTTTAATATTAACATCGGCTTTTTCGAATTCTGCGAGTTTCTTTTTTATAAGCCTGTTACCATATTGCTTTGGGGTATACATAACCCTATCTGCCTTTGGAACAACTTTTGAAATTAAGGTTTCAAGATGTCCTTCGCGTGCAACAAATAATAAAGTAATCTTTGCTTTATGGATTTTGGCTATTTTAATCGCTCTTTTGATAGCATTATCTGATACTTTCGAACAATCAGTAGCCACTAATATTTGTTTCACGTGTTTCATATGACACTCCATGTCAATCTAAATAATTACAGAAAAAGCTCACCCCATATTTGATATTCAACAATATTATAGTTGTAACGCTCCAAGATCAGCCATCCTTGGCTTCACAAATGGCGTCCTGCCATTTGAGTCTCGCTACAACTATAATATTGTTGAATATCAAATATGTGGTGAAACCTTACTAATTATAACTCAATTTATTTAATTCAATATAGTAAATAATTAGGCTTTTCTAAAAGTATATTATATTGGGTTTTTAAGTTTGTAATTTGCTCTTGCCAATAATTTCTAGTATCAAACCAGGGAAAAGCTTTAGGAAATGCTGGGTCATTCCATCTTGAGGCCAACCAGGCCGAGTATTGAATCATTCTTAAGGTTCGCAATGGCTCTATTAGATTTAATTCTCGCAAATCAAAATCATGAAACTCTCGATATGCATCAATAATAAGGCTTAATTCCATTTTTTGATTCCATATATTCCCTGAAACCAACATCCAAATATCCTGCACCGCAGGACCCATAGTTGCATCATCAAGATCTACAATATGAATTTTATCATCTTTGCAAAGCAAGTTGCCAAGATGGCAGTCACCATGAATTCTTATATATTTCAAATTAGGTACAGATAAATACGCAGCTTCAATTTCTGCTAAAACTTGCTCACAAATTTCTATATAACTTGATCGCAGTTCAACTGGAACAACATCATTATCGACGAGAAATTTTAGCGAGTTTAAACCATAGCTTTCAATATCCAATGTAGTTCTATGTAAAAATGGTTTCAATGATCCAAGCGCATGGATTCTTGCAATAAGCCTACCCATTAATTCGAGTTGATCATAATTATCAGGTTCTAAAGATCGACCACTACGTCTTGGGAAAATAGCAAATCTATAGCCTTGATATTCATGCAGTGTTTGGCCGTTTTTATCTGATAAAGGCTCAACAATTGGGATTTCTCTTTCACAAAGAGCACGACTAAACTCATGCTCTTCCTTAATTGCAGCATTAGACCACCTGTTTGGTCTATAAAATTTTGCAATCACAGGTTCTGAATCTTCTATTCCAATTTGATAAACTCTGTTTTCATAACTATTTAAAGCTAACAAACTACCATTACAGTTATAGCCAACACTTTCAATTGCAGCTAAAATTATATTAGGGTTAAGATTTTCATATGGTGTATTGTTATTACTAATCAATGGATGCACTTCTTTCTAGAGTAATTCAGCATATGATAATACAAACATCACTTCTTTGCCAGAAGATTAAAATATAAGCACACAAGGATTCTTATATGACTACTAAAAAATTTGCAGTATTTTGCGGAGCTGGGGTTGGCTATAGACATAGATACAAACAAACAGCTCACGACCTAGGAAATGCATTATTAAAAGCTAATCTTGGACTAGTTTATGGCGGAGGACATATTGGAGTAATGGGAGAGATAGCTGAAACATTTTTACTTGGTAAAGGAGAAATTATTGGTGTCATTCCTGACAACTTAGCTGAAAAAGAAAATGCTTTTCAAAAAACTATTAATAAGTTGCACTTAGTTAAAACAATGAGTCAACGCAAACAAATGATTATTGATATTGCCGATGGCTTTATTATGTTTCCAGGAGGTGTAGGCACACTTGATGAATTCTTTGAGGCTTATTGTTTAGCTAAACTAGGTTTTCACGATAAACCTTGTGCAATACTAAATATCGATAATTTTTATGATCCCATTATTAACTTTTTAAAGAAATCTCATAAGCATGGCTTTATTGATAAAGTAAGCCATGAAATGTTAATTATTGAAGAAGATCCGGAAGTTTTAATTGAGCGTATGCTTGCTTATACATCACCAATAACTAAAAAAAAACATGGTAATGAGGTAATTGTTTAATATTCGCATTCCAGTAATAGCTCAAACTATATTTGATAATGAATAATATTATAGTTTCCGCGCTCCAAGAACAGCCATCCCTGGCTTTACAAATGGCATCCTGCCATTTGAGTCGCGCTGCAACTATAATATTATTCATTATCAAATATAGTTTGAGCTATTACGCAATCCGAGCCGAGAGACCTCCTTGG
>Ga0180438_10008730_pt1 | contig 12823 bp, 12 predicted proteins | sample SS_ome_12_FD_132455 | JGI IMG/M metagenome (GOLD analysis project Ga0180438, IMG submission 132455) | Hypersaline lake sediment archaeal communities from the Salton Sea, California, USA - SS_3_D_2 metaG | ecosystem: Environmental > Aquatic > Non-marine Saline and Alkaline > Hypersaline >...
CAAGACTGTTGGAAGGCCTGTTATTGAGGTTGACGTTACGCCTGTTGTTGTAGTCGTTGTTGTAGTTGTTGCCGCGGGCAACAGGGCCCCAAGAGTAACCCACCTACTTAAAATGGCAACTTAATGCCAACACTACAGCTTCATGGTTTCAGGCGGTTTGCCCTACTAAATGTCACTGCTGAATTTCATGTCTGGATTATCTTTCTAGAGATTACCAGCACTGCAGATGAGTGTGTGGCCCAGGTTTGCACCCGGGATTTGAAAAAAGAAGGATTATTCTTTTATCTTTAATGTTTCCACAAGTTTCAGAAGAGGTTCCAACTTTTCTTCTCTCACAGTCTGTAGAAGCTCCTCCAGATTTGACCTTGCATCTCCAACTAATGCTCTGAATTCGTCTAGAGTAACTCCTTTCACCAAGACGCCACTTTCCGCCTGAACTGAAGACACTGGACTGGAAACTGTCTCAATTTCCGGAGCGCTCCCTTCGGGAGCTTCTACTGCCACCCCAAGACTAGCGGAAGGCCCGTCATAGAGGATGACGTAACGCCTGTTGACGTAGCCGAAGTAGCCGTAGCCGTAGCAGTAGGCGTAGCCGCGGGCAACAGGGCCGACCCTTGAATCGATTCTCCATAAATGTCTGGCATCGTCGTTGGAAGAACTCACTTGGTTTCCGATTGGTATGCCGTGTTTTTCGTCTGTCAGATACCAACCATCTGAAGTTGGGAAATTTTCAACCAAACTAACGTTTTCGATGTTCTTAACATCAACAACCAGGTCTTTTCCATCCGGAATCAGAATATAAGTAGGATGTTCAACTGCCAATATCGCATTTTTGGTTCCTTTATAATCTTCAGGAACCGGAAATACGTATCTTTGTTTTGTTTCTGGGTCAGTATATACAACTGATTTGCCAAGTTTCTTTCCAGGTTTTTCGTATCCGGTCATTGTCCCAGACCAACATGCAAATACATCTGAAATGCTTTTCCATTCGTCGGTTCCAACCAATGCCTTGTCAAGTCTTTTGTTTGAAGCAATAACTCTGTCCTCGCCAGCCCTTGCCAACCCCTCAACGGAAGGAACTCCTTTGGCTCTTTTTACCAATATTGCCAGCTTCGGACCTCTTATTCTCTCTTTCCCCTTAACCTTATCTTCTGGTTTTCTTTGCGTAGTTGCAGCACTATTCATAATTCCCACCATTTGTATGGATATATTAAGCACCAGAATGTTTATAAATATGCTCTTTCTGACACTTTTTACAACTACATAAAGTAAGTTAAGGTTATAACCGTAAGATTAGCCGAAAACTTACCAATATAGTGGTAACCCTGAAGATTTGATTGAAATCCGGTCATATAATTGGTTTATTTTCAAACCATATGGTTGGTCTGGCATCCTCGACGCAAAGCTTATAAATATCACTAATTATAGATATTATCATAAAAAAGTGATAATATGAAGGTAACGAGCAAGGAGACATATAAGGTAATCAGGGCGATTCTTGAGATGAAAAAGTTTACGCAGAGTGAGATAAGCAAGAAAGAGAAGGTTACATTCAGTCTGGTGAATACTGTAGTAAACTACTGCGTTTCCAGGGGCTATGTTACTAGGCGCAAGGGACATTACGAAGTGACGGCTCCTTCGGCGATCTTTAACCTTTTTCCGGTATACAGGACAATGAAGGCATACGAATCCATAGACGTGGACCTGCCAAGAACAGAGGCGCTTGAAAGGATAAAAGGAAAAGGTATGCTCTGCCTAGTCAGCGCACTTTCATATTATGACGACTATTACCGGGACTCTACAATCTATGTTTATCTGGAAGACGAGAAAATAATCAGGGAACTCAAACAATTGCCTAAAGGTTATACGCATATTGAGATTTATAAGGAAGATTTGAATGCTGATGATTTCATAAAGAAAAAGGGGCAGGTTATAACCAGCAAGATAAGAACGATAATCGATTTGTTCTGCAGCAACAAGGCATATGCAGCTGAAAGACTGATTAAAAAGGAGTGGATTTGAATGAAAGAGCTTTATTCCAGGACAATCACCGACCCGAGCCTGAAAGAATTGGATGATTTTTCAAAATGGTATAATGAAAAAATCGGGAATTATCCGGTGATAGTCGGCGGATGGGCAGTTTATTGTTATACTCATGGGTTAGGCTCAAAAGATATTGATGTAGTCTTTCCAGGAGATGAAACAAAACAAGCTACGTTATCAGCTTACTTTCAATCCCATGGATATATTGAGAGGTCCAGAAGCTTCTTTGACAAGGAATTTGCCAAACCAGTGAAAGCAGGGAAGCATGAAATAGAGATAATAATAGATGCTGTTTCATCCAAGCGGTTCATAGTCATTGAAGGGAAGAATGCAAGGCTTCCGTGGGGTTGGGCGGTTAAGCACAATGTCAGGTATGAACTGGAAAATTCGACTATATACATCCCAACCATGGAATTGCTTTTCGTTTATAAGCTAGGAGCAGTTCTTGGGAGGAACATAAAGCTGAAAACCGGATTGGATTTCGATTATTACAGGTCAAAATTATGGAAAGACGTTTATGATGTCCTGTCTTTGGCAAAGCTGAAAATGGAAAGTAAAGAGATAGAAAAGTTTATGGCTGAATCCGGTTTGATTGATTATGGAGATGAAATACTGCAGATAATCGAAGATAATTTTGATGACGAAATCAAAATGTCAGCTGGGGTTGAATCACTGGCCGGGATTAAGAAAATCCTGGAGTTATGATATTACTCCAGAGTATATTACTTTAGAGTAATATATTTGAAATATGGCTAGATTTTTTCTTGTACTTTTCTTATTCTCTCCATTAGTCGGTCATCTTGTGCCCTTTCTATGGACTCGTAAAGCTCGTTCTTATTCACATGAAGGTAGATTTGTGTTGTCTGCAGATTCGTATGGCGTGCAAACTTACTCGCCAGCATTACATTTCCTCCGTTTTTCCTGCAGAAGTTTGTTATAGCGTAGTGTCTTAGGCTGTGCGGCGTTAACCGGTACAGTGGCCTGGGCTTCTCTCCTACAGTATACCCGTAAATCTCCTGCAGTTTCGCTTTCCTGATGTATTTGTTGAAAAAGACCCTTGCGCTTTCGGGAGTCAGGTGGGGCTTGGTATCGTGTTTCCTGTGGGTTTGCTTTTGGGAAAAGAACAGGAATCCTTCTGCCCTGGCGATTTCTTCCTGATAACTGTCTATGTAATGAAGAATCGCATCAAAGAAAGCGGTCGGGATAAGCATGTAATCTGTTTTCCCATTCTTTTCTGTGAATATCCTTAGCTCCCTTCTTTTCAGGTTTATGTCCTTTATGTTAACCCTCACCGCTTCTCCTATTCTAAGCCCCATAATCGCCTGGAAATTGAATAAAAGATGCACCTTGGGATCATCCATCACGCTGAAAAACTTCTCCAATTCTGAATCTGAAAACCCCTTATCCATCGACCCGTACTTCGGAGTCCTTCTTCTCAAGAACCTTCTTTTCCTTGCTTCTGATAAAATCTTAATCGCTTTTACCAGGCTCCATTTGCTGAGATTTGTGCCAAGAAATTCCAGTTCATTTTTGACTTCAGGCCATTGTTTTATAAGCTGTTTTGATATATCTTTTTGAGATAGCGAAGTTAATTGTGCTTTACAACGCACATAAAACAGGGCACCCGAAACGGAACACTGACGGGAAACTGGCAACTCAGAACCGAAAACCTTAACCCCACTCCCTTCGGGCCCAACCTTTTTGTCGCAGGCATGCTCAGGGCAAATGCGTTGGCGACCAATGGCTTTGCCATTGGGTTGGAGCCGCAGCGACTGAAAAACCCTGAGGCGCACCTCATTTTTGGCTCAGCTCACCATGGCGGGGCCTGTGGCCACTTCAGAGAATGTAAAGTACGAAAGGACTGCGACCCCGACAAGCACCAGCACCGCGGCGAACAGGGCCCCGGGGAGCAGCACTGCCACGAGCGCCTTCCAGAGGGGCATCTTATTGACTGCCTTCAACCCGCGCACCAGGTTTCCGAAACTGACGAAATAGGCGAATATCCCGAGGCACGGCACCCAGCCAAGCAGCACCGAAGGGGTGGATGCATACATGTACATCTGCATCGTGTCCCCGAGCGGCCTTTTCCCGCCCATGAGCTTCAGCACGAGGTGCGTAAGGAAGGGGAGCACGAGCGCCACCCCGAGTATGTACACGAAGAAGAGGTCTATGGCCACGCCAAGGAGGGACACGGCAATGTCCCCTGAAGTTGCCAGGTAATTGTACACAAGCGTCAGCAGCATCCCTGCCGCAAGGATGCCTGCGAAATACTTTGCAGCTGAGTTTATTCCGCCCTTGAGAAGGCCTGCAAAATCCTTTTCGTTGACAATCCAGATGTTCTTCCTGGCCATTTCAATGAATGAAGACATGGACAGGTATCCGGGGAAAGTATTTTAACTGCGAATGCCAAATAAACTGCGGTCGAAATGCGGGAAGAAATGGGCGGCAGGTTCGAGGACAAGAGCTGGGAGGAAATAGCTGCCATAGCGCGCGATTTGGAAGTGCGGATTGCCTCGGATGACAAGGACGCACGGCGCCTGGAGGCAAACCTGCGGATGATAAAGCAGGTGCTCTACGAGACGATGCGCCACCCGCGCGCGATGCGCTCGCTTTCATCCTCATTCTACGTGAAGCTCTCCAAGACTATGGACCGCCTTGAGAAGCAGCTTAAGAAGTACAAGGCCGAGCGCTCGGAATTCGTGCAGTTCCTCGGGGTGCTGCTGGAGAAGCTCAAGAAGGAGAAGCTCATCGTGACGAAGGTAAAGGAGAGGAAGAGGGAGTTCGGCAAGCACAAGGAGGATTTGTGATGCTCCTTTATGAAACTCCGCTCAAGCTCGAGCTGCTGGGCACAAAGCTCTACAAAAACGGTGAGGAACTCCCCTTTTCCACGCGCAGGGTTGCGGACCTTGAGCCAGTCCTCAAGGACCCTGCCAAGATAGGGCCTGACGGGGACGCATATTATATGTTCAGAGACGTGTACAAGCATGAAACGCTGAGGTTCGATGTCACGGTGCTGCTCCCGCGCATGTACGGCGACGAGTTCAACAAGACGTTCGGGCACGGCCACCCCAAATCGCCTTCGGGTGTGGAGTACCCCGAGATTTACCAGATACTGAAGGGCGAGGCGTTCTTCGTGCTCCAGAAAAAGAACCCGGCAGATGACACGTACAGCTGCCTGCTGGTTAAGGCAAACGAAGGGGATACGCTGCTCATCCCGCCGGGCTACGGGCACGTGAGCGTGAACAGGGGGAATTCAAATCTTGTGCTTTCCAACATAGTCTCCTCCTCTTTTGAATCCGAATATGGGGAATTCAGGGAAAACCAGGGGGCGGCGTTCTACTACACGAAATTCGGCCCCGAGCAGAACATGAACTGCATGGTAAAGGGCTTCGGGGAAGTGGGCCCGCAGGAGATAATGAAGGAATACCACGTTTCCATAGGGGACCTGCTGCGCACCATGCACGAATCCCCGGAAAAGCTGGAATTCCTCGAGCGCCCGGAAAAGCTAGGGGAGGTCAAGCTTTCCTGAAACAAGCTCCGGGCTGCCGCCGCCTTTTGCGCCCTTCAGCTTTTTCATGAGCTCGCGCGCGTCGTGCTTCGCGCCCTTTCCCGCGGCGCATACGAAATTGCCCTGCTTATTGTAGAGGATTGCCATCGTGCCATCGTGCTTTGCGACCAGCCCCCCGATTTTCCTCAGGGTATTCGCGTCCTCGCTTATTTCCTCCTTCACTATGCCCTCTTTTTTGCTGCGCTCGGCAATGCGCTCCGCCGCGCTTTCCGCGAGGCTGCCCTTTAGCCGGTCTACCTCCTTGCCAAGCTCCTTCCATTCCCGGAAGAAGCGCTCGGAGGCGTTCGTGAGCTGATGCTCGGCAACGCGGAATGTGTCTGCCGCGCCGCGGAGTATCCCCTCGCGGCCCTGCACGTATTCCACCGCAGCGTCGCCCACCTTATAGGTGATGCGCTCCAGCCCGTCCTGCACGCCTTCACGCTTCACAATCTTGAAGAAGCCCATTTCCCCCGTGCGGCCGAGCATCTGGTGCGTGCCCCCGCACGCCTCGACGTCTATGTCGCCTATTTTCACTATGCGGAGCTCCTTGCCCGGGACCGCGCCGCCCTGGTAGAGGGTGAAGCCATATTTCTGCTCGGCTTCGGTGCGGGGCATGATGCTGGACTCTATGGGGATGTCCTCGCGGATGTATTCATTCACCTTGCGCTCAATTGCATTCAATTCCTCCTTCGTGATGCGCTTGTAGTGCGTGAGGTCGAGGTGCGCCTGGTCCGCTTTCTTGCCGCTGCCTCCCTGCCATATGTGGTTCCCGAGGACGGACTTTGCCGCCGCGTTGAGCAGGTGCGCCGCGGTGTGGTGGCGGGTGATGTCTTTCCGGGTAGGCAGGTCCATCTTCCCCTCCACTTTCATCCCGGCCCTGAACTTCTTCGGGTCTTTTACGATGTGCAGCACCACGCCCGCTTCTTTTTGGGTTGAGGTTACGGGGATGCCGTTCAGCTCGCCGGTGTCGCCCGCCTGCCCGCCGCTCTCCGGGTAGAATGCGGTCCTGTCGAGCACCACCGCCTTGCCGATGACCTTGAGGACTTTTGCGGTGAACTTTTCGTCCTTGGAATAGTAGAGCACGTCGGTCTTGGGGATGCCCACGACGTCCGGGCCTTCCTTCTTCCCGCCATCTGTTTTCCCTTCACCTTCCTCCCGGCTGCGGGCGCGCTCATAGAAATCGAGCGGCACTTCTACGCCTATTCCCTTCTTCTTGCCTTCTTCCGCAACGAACTCTGGGGGAATGCCGTTGCTCTGGTAGAGAGTGAGCAGGTCCTTTTCCGAAAGCTCGCCCTTCTTGAGCATGGAGGCGACCTTGCCCGAGGCGCCTGCCTTGGTTGCGGCGTATTTCTTCTTTTCTTCTGCAATTACGTCTGCAGTGAGCGCAACCCCGCCCTGCAGGTCCGGGAATAGGTTTTTGAGGCGCTTGGCATGGTCTTCCAGCACTTCCGCATAATCAATCTGCCAGCCGAATTCCTCCTCAAGGCCGAAAACCCTCCGCGTGATCATGCGCAAATTGTAGCCTCCGCCCATGTTGCTCGGGAGCATGCCGTCCTTGAGGGTGAAGAGCAGGGTGAGGAAGTGGTCGAGGGATGCGTACATTCCGTGCAGGGGCGCAAGGGTTTTGCTGAAGCCGGGCTGCTCTATCGCCGCCTCTATGCGCGCGATTTCCTTTTCCGGCTCGGGGATGTCCTCTATGTCCAGCTTGCCGGTGCGGCGCGCGAATTCGAGGTAGAGCTTGTCGTCCACCTTCACCCCGAGCTTCTTCCTGTACTTGGGCACCATGCTGCCATAGACGACCTGGTAGCTGTCTGGAGCGCCATGGGTTATCCAGCACAGGCGGCTGAGGCCCGCGCCCATGTCGATTACCTTTGTGCGGAGCTCCCTGCTCTTATTGCCGAGCATCTCATACTGCATGAACACGCAGTTGCCCAGCTCCAGGCCGCGGGCGAAATATTCCATGGAGGGGCCGAAGTTGCCCCCTCCCATCCACACGTCCTCTATGAAGACTATGTCCTCCAGCGGGACGCCGAGGCCGCGCACATAGTTAACATCGTGCCTCAGGGCCTCGTCCTTCCAGTAGAACAGCCCTGTTTCCTTCGTGTTGAAGGCGTGCTGGCCCACCATCACGAAATTGGTGTAGTGGCGGCCGGTCACTCCCACGTTCGAAATGTCCGGGAAGCGGATGCAGGGCTGGGGCACTATCAGCGGGTTTGCGGGCGGCTCCATTTCCCCGCTCACCACATAGGGCTGGAAGTCGTTTATCGAGGCGACTGTGAAGTAGAGGTCGTCGCGCCAGCGGGCAACGGTGGGGTAGGGCTTCAGGCTGGTGTGCTTGTGCTTCACGAAATACTTTTCGATTTCTTTCCAGGTGTCGGTGTAGCTGAGCTTCTTCTTGCTCGGGGGGTTGCCTATGAACTCGTAGCCCTCGCAGCAGGAGTCCGCGCAGATTTCCCTCTCAGAGATGCTCCAGAAATGCCTGCCGCACTTCGCGCACTGGCGCCTCTTGTAGCCCAGCTCCCCAAGCGCGCCCACCCTGTAGTGCTTTTCCCATTCCTTGGAGAATTGCCGGCGCAGCTTGTCCTTCGTAATCATGGGGGTAATTCAGGAAAGAAGCTTTAAAATACTCTGGAAACACTGGGCGGCGACGGGCATTCAGCCGAGGTTGACTTTGTAGAGCACGGCCAGCGTGTAGCCCTGTTCTGTGAACACCCATACCGGCTCGAGGTAAGGGTCGAGCTCTTGGCCCCATGCGCCGTACCCGTTGAAATCGTAGTTCTCCCAGCTTATGTAAATCAGGTCATAGGTGCGCACGCTGGTCCCCTTAACCGATGGGTCGAGCCAGCCCCTCTGCACGAAGTACTTTACCCCGTTTTCATCCAGCAGTTCCTGGTATTCCGGGGATTCAACCGCCAGCAGCGGGTCAAAGGGCTGCGTTCCGCCCCCCTCGTGCGTGTATTCGCTGTTCTCCCAGTAATAGTCCACGTAAATGTAATCGACCCCGTACTCTTTCAGCAGGCGCTTGCGCTCCTCGATGTCGTTGCCGTAGAGGATTACTGCCGCGGCCATCTGCCGGTCGTCGAAATCATCCATGTACACATCGTTTTGCGCCCTGCGGGAAACCACCAGTTCCCTGCCTGTGAGGGCGTTGAGGAGGAAGCTTATCTCGTTGGTGGACAGGATGGTGTCGTGGACGTCCGTGTTTTCCCTTATCCATTCCGCCATCTCGACCTTGTTCGGGGAGAGGCCTTCGACTGCAACGGAATAGTACTGGCTGTTCTCCACCGCATGGTAGTTTTCATATGTTAGGAAGACCAGCAGCAGGGCAAGGGCGATTGAAGCGTATTTCCACCATTCCGGCTTCCATTCAGAGAATTCCCTTAGCGCGATTCCGCCCATGAGCATTCCGAATACGCTGGTATACAGCGCAAACACGTAGCCGGGTATGAACTGGATGTCGAACAGCGGGGCAGTGATGAGGAAGGAAAAGTTGATTGCGAGCACCAGGGCGAACGCGGCGAGCAGGGGGGTGTATTTTTCCCAGAGCTTTTTATAGGCCGCCAAGCCCAGGCCGGCAAGGAGGAGCAGGCTCCTGATTGCGCCTTCCTCATTAGAAAAGTTGAAGAAGAGGGCAGTTATGAGGTTCGATGCCGTATCAAATGCCACGTCCTGCATCCTGAGGTCGTGGAGGCTCCACACCTCGCTCTGCAGGTTGGTGGACATGTGGTAGATGAAAAGAGGCTCCCACCAGTATATCATTGCAATTGCGAAGCCGATTATGAATGTGGCTACGAATGGGAGCAGTTCCTTCTGGTTTATTTCACCCGCCTTGTGCTTTTTCCAGAGGACGCATGCCGAAGCCGCCAGGAACAGCGCGGTCGCGATGGGGAAGCCGCTGGAATGACTCAGGCCAAGGATTCCGTAGAAAATGCCGAGGGGGATTGCGTTTTCCATCTTTTGTTCCTTGTAAAACCGGAGCAGGAAGAGCAGGAACAGCGGAACAATAACCAGGGGGGTGAAATCGGTGTATTTCAGCACTATGGAACCTGGGAATGCGAGCAGGGCGAGGACCATCGCCACCATGTCGTCTTCGAACAGCTCCCGGCACAGGAAGAAGAATGCGAATACGCAGAGGTAGGGCACCAGGAGGTTGAAATAGAGCATTGCGTGCAGGGGCTCGAGGCCGAACATTTTCCCGAAGATTGTCACCAGTATGCCGTACACCGGGAAATAGCCCGGCCTGTCACCCAGGCCGTTGCTGGAGCCGAACCACTCCAGCGGGCCGGTCTCGTACATGCGGGTTATCTGGCCGTGCTGGTAGTAGTAGTCCCCGCCAAACGGCGGGCTCGGCAGCGCAACCCAGTCAGAGTATACGCTGAAGCCGGCTATTGCATATATGGCACACACTATGAGCAATATTGCAGCTTCCCTGCTTACCCGCATAAAGTAGCCATTTAAACCCTTTTCTTTTAAACCCTTCCATGACGGTGCTCGTTCTCCTTCCTACCTACAACGAAGAGGAGAACATAGCGAAAATGATTGATGCTGTGCAGGGGGTTTCTTCTGAGTGGCAGGTGCTTGTTGTGGACGGGGGGAGCACCGACCGCACCGTTGAAATTGCACGGGAGAAGGGGGCCGAAGCGTACGTCTTCCCTGAGCGGGGAAAGGGGAAGGCGGTTGCAGACGCATTCCAAAGGGCGGATGCCGAGCAGCTTGTGCTGCTGGACGCCGATATGAGCTACCCGCCTTCGGAAATCCCCAAGCTGCTTGCGAAGCTGGGGGAATGCGATGTGGTGGTGGGGTCGCGCTTTGCAGGGACGATCGAGGAAGGCGCAATGGGAGGGATAAACCGTTTCGGGAACCGGTGCCTTACTTTCATGGGGAACCTGCTCTACGGAGGTAAGATAACGGACCTGTGCTCCGGGCTGTGGGCATTCAGGAAGGAAGCATACAAGAGGATGGAGCTTGATGCGCCGCATTTTGAATTGGAGGCGAACTTCTTTTCCGAGTGCATGAAGAAGAAAATGAAACTGTGCGAAGTGCCGATAGAATACAGGCAGAGGGGCGGCACCGCGAAGATAGGGGTTGGGGACGGGGTGCGGATAGGGCTGTTTTTGCTCCGGAAGCGGATTTAGTTGCCCTGCGCGTCTTCCCTAATCAAGACCCATTTCTATGCTCTTTTGGATTATCTTTTTCGCGCTCTCTTCCAGGCTCTCCTTGCTGGTTTCCACTACGAGCTCCGGGCTTTCAGGAGGTTCGTATGTGTCGGAGAGGCCGGTCATCCTTTTTACTTCCCCTGCCTTCGCCTTTGCATAGAGGCCCTTCGGGTCGCGCTCCATGCAAACTTCCAGCGGGCAGTCCACGTGCACTTCCATGAATTTCGGGAGCTCGCTCCGTGCGTAATCCCTCACTTTCCTGTAAGGGGAAATTAACGAAACGAGCACGATGACATCGTTCCTTGAGAGCACCTTCGCCATGTGTATCACGCGCTTGTTGTGGGCGGTCCTCTCCTCTCCGGTGAAGCCAAGGCCGGGGCTTAGCGTCTTCCTCACTTCGTCCCCGTCAAGCACTTCCACCTTCCTTCCCTGGCTCCTGTAATGCCCTTCCAGCCACCTAGCGATGGTGGTTTTCCCTGAGCCGGGCAGGCCGGTCATCCATACTACAAAGCTCATGCAAAACACCTTCCTTTCAATCCATTGCTCTCCTTGCCCATCAGCTTCAGCAGCGTCGGGGCGAGGTCGTAAATGCTTATATTTTCGTTCTTCTTTTCGAATGAGGGATGATACAGGAGGTACATCCCCTCCTCAGCGTGCATCGCGTCGTCCGGGCCCGTGTCGTTCTCCGTGAGGTAAGGGGTCTCATAGCCAATCGTGCCCGCGGCGCGCCAGCTGAGGTTATCGAAATACACCATCACGTCCGGCAGCTCTCCCTGCGGGTCTGGGTAGAGCTCGCGCGGGGTGTGCACCCGGTTGTCCCATCCCTCCCCGTCCGGGCCGCGTATGCCCTTCAGCTTTTCCATGAGAGCCTTCCTTTCCTCTTCGTACTTCTCCTGGGGGATGATGCCCTGCGGCTCCCTGCCCTGCACGTTAAGGAAAATGCGGGAATAGTAGCCGCCCCACGCCCATGCCTTCGTTTTTTCCCAGTCGACCATGTCCGGCTTCAGCTTGCTCCTTTCCTTTGGCTTCTCCGCCTTCAGCTTCAGGTAGCCATTGTCCATGAGCCATTCGTTTACCGCAAACGCGCCCTTCATAGGCTTCGCGCCGTGGTCGGAAACGACCAGTACGTAAGTACCTTCTCCCGCAAGCTCCAGGAACTCGCCAAGCTTCTTGTCTATGTGAGAGTAGTATTCCCTCATCACGTTCTCGTACCTGTTGCCCGGCCGGTATTTCGGATGCTCCGGGTCGGCGAACTTCCAGAATGCGTGGTGCAGGCGGTCCACGCCTATTTCCACGAACCAGAAGAGCTGCCAGTCGCGGGTTTTCATGAGATGCTTTATCACCTCGAACCTGCGGTCGGTCATTTCGTAAATCGCCCTGAGCACCTCGTCGCGGTCCTCGGTACGGAACACCGCGTCGAAAATGTATTCCTTCCCCCCAAGCACTTGGTTCACTTCGTCCTTCAGGGCTGCGGGGCTGGTGAACTGGCTGTCCGGCCCGGGGGTGATGAAGCAGGAAATTACCTCGCCGTTGATTTCGGGCGGCGGGTAGGTCGGGGGGACGCCGACAAGCACGCTCTTCCCTTCAATCAGGTCCCATATCTTTGGGCCGCGCACCATGCCGGAAGTGGTGATTTTCATGCTCGCGTAATCCGGGCCCGCTCTCTGCCTGAACCCGTATACCGCGAGGTCGCCGGGGTCCCTGCCGCTCGCCATGACCATCCACGCGGGAATCGTGATTGCGGGGAAGCAGGTCTTCATCTTCCCGTAATGGGAATTTTCCATCATCTTCTTCAGGTTGGGCATGGAATCCAAGTACCTGTCGAACACCAGGCGCGGGTCGGCGCAGTCCAGCCCTATTACAAGAACTTTCCCCATAATTTTCACTCCACAAACGGCTTTTCGTGCTTCTTTATCACTTCGAATACCTCGTCCCTCATCATGCCCTCCGGCTTTTCGCCCTTGGAAAGGGCTTCCCTCATCTTCGTGCCGCTGAAGTTCCTGTGGAACTCCTTCGGGTGCGGGCAGATTTTCTCATTCACTATGCTTTCGCACTTGTTGCAGTAGGAGAAGGAGCG
>Ga0180438_10008733_pt1 | contig 12820 bp, 9 predicted proteins | sample SS_ome_12_FD_132455 | JGI IMG/M metagenome (GOLD analysis project Ga0180438, IMG submission 132455) | Hypersaline lake sediment archaeal communities from the Salton Sea, California, USA - SS_3_D_2 metaG | ecosystem: Environmental > Aquatic > Non-marine Saline and Alkaline > Hypersaline >...
CAACTGACTCTTAATCAGTAGGTTGGAGGTTCGATTCCTCCACGGCTCACCAATATAAAGTGCTGATAATAGGCTACTTCCAGCGGCCAGGAATCGGCCGTTTGTTTGTCTCCCCTTCACACTTGTGCTCATTCTGTGCTACACATTTGCGAGTAACTGCGTCAACCTGCAGGTAGCAACACCAGGTTTGCACACAACGGCAACTGTCACGATGTGTCTCCTCTGTCTTCCCTCTGTCTTGTGGTCTGTCGCAAGGTATTCCAGTACCCATCTCGGCCTGGCTACAGGGGACCACCGGGCCGTATGTGCACCGGTTGGGTACTAGCCCAGCTCCGAAACCTACTGCGGCCTCAGTTACTACTAATCTGTTGCGCGAGCGTGTGCGTCAGATCGAAGCTAAAGCGTTGCGCAAGATGCGGCACGCTGTGAGACGAAGGAAGCTGGAAGCCTTTCTGGACTGGAGCGTCAGGGAGCAACGGCGCGAGATAACTGTGGGCCCATAGCTCAGCAGGTTAGAGCGGCTGACTCATAATCAGTAGGTCGCCGGTTCGAATCCCGCCCCCGCTACCGTGGACTCACAGTGAGTCAGCGGTTCAAAGAGGAGTCCGGCTTCTCCGGCCGCGTGCCTAGTCCGCCGTATCCCCGGAGGATGAATCTTCGGCCGATTGCCTGAGGTGGTACTCAATGTACAGCTTTACCATGAGCTTGACTTCGTCCATGGCGGCATCCGCCTGCTCGGGATAGAACTGCAGCGCATAGTCCACCATTGCGGTCATCGTCTCAGTAAGCACGAGCGCCTTGAGCTGTAGCTCGCGGGGAGAACCCTTGATCCCCAATTCGGCCAACACCGAGGCGTAGAACTCACTCTGCCGCAAATCGCGGTCATAGTCGATCTGCCGCAGTGAGGGGTAGCTCCTCATGGCCAGGGACAAAGCCACGGCGCCCCTGACGGTGCGGTTAAATTCAAGTGTCGCGTCTAACACTTTGTCGACCGTATCGCGCCAATCGGTTTCTGTGCGGTGAGCGTAGATCGAGTCAATCTGTTCCTGTTGTTGCTCCGCGAACTGCTCGGCCAAGGCGTGAAGCAGGGCTATCTTGTTGGGGAAGTAGTGGTAGAGCGTGGCAATGTTAATGCCGCTTCGCTCTGCCACCTTCTTTGTCGTCAGTCTTGTGTGCCCCTTGTCGTGCAGCAACTCCGCTGTCGCGTTCAGGATCTTCTCCACCGTCTGCTTGGCGCGTTCCTGCATCGGACTGCGCCGAGGTTGGAGTCGGATGGGAGAAGCTAATTCCGTGCGTCGTTGGCTCACGTCTTTTAATCCCTTTCTATTAAACGATTTAAGCAACCGCTCACCAGAACCGGCGTATTCACGAGAATTAACTCCTGGTGCTGTTTCATCGAAGCGTGTCCTACCAGCAATTAGTCAGTATATCACATCTCCAGAACCAAGCGCCAATTGATCAGTTTTTTGCTTGACTTTTTTCAAGGCTCATGCTACACTGACGGTAAATCAACCAAAAGGTTGGGTTTGGTCTCTTATTAACAAGGAGCGGCTGATCGGAGCATGGCTCAGCCCAATAGGGCAAAGGACGTTTTCCCTGGCGCCTTAGGGTAATAGGCTTTTGGGCCGTTGACAGAGAGTTGTGCTCGCGCCACCACAACCAGGCCGGAAGGCCTGATGAAGGATTGGGTAATGAAGGGTAAAGGTTTCACACTAATCGAACTGCTCGTCGTAATCGCCATCATTGGTATCCTGGCGGCGATATTGCTGCCGGCGCTTGCGCGGGCACGCGAGGCGGCACGCCGGGCGAGCTGTGCGAACAACCTCAAGCAGATGGGCCTGGTGTTCAAGATGTACGCCAACGAGCACGACGGAAAGTTCCCGCATTTAAGTACCGTTATTTACGATCCCCAAGACGATGCTCCACCGGATTCGCCGGACTGCGAATACCAAACCCTGGTCATCAACAATCTCACCTGGCATGGTCCGTCTCTCTACCCCGAGTATCTGACTGACATCAATATCATCACCTGTCCTTCGGATGCTACCCCTAGGAACGAGGACGCGTACTATTATTACGGTGACGAGAACCAGGGCATCAATCCCTGCCGCTTCCGGGATATGTCCTATCACTACTTGGGTTACGCCCTGTCCGAGAGAATCATGTATGCTGACCCTTCCCTGAAGAATGACCCCGTCAATTCCCTGAGCAGCTTTAACCCTGATGCGATGGCCGCATATTTCCAAATAGTGCTTAGCAATCCTGCATCGGAAATAGCGATCCCTGTTCAGTTGACTGTTGACAAAGATGTGACAGCCGGCTCCGTTACGCTCTATCGGTTGAGAGAAGGCATCGAGCGGTTCTTCATTACGGATATCAACAACCCGGCCGCTTCCGCCGTGGCGCAGAGCGACATTTGGGTCTACTACGACGTAGTCCTTCCAATTTCGGAGCGGTTCAATCACATTCCCGGTGGAGGCAACATCCTCTACATGGACGGTCACGTCGAATTCCTTCGCTATCCGAGCGATGGCCCCTACTCGCGGGCTCAAGCCGAGCAATTCAATGTACTGGAAGAAGTATGATGGCGGCTCCAATCGGTAGATTGGATTGAGAGAAAAACCAAAGAAAGAAGTCGCCACCATGACGATGAGGCGGGTTTACAGCGAAGTGCCTCGACCAGAGGTTATAGAGGAGGTCTTGGCAGAGGGAGACACTCTGGAGTTTTGAGTGCGCTGCGACTCGCGTAGCGAAGGGAGGTGGTCAAGAGTCAGACTGTGCGTCGCAGTGCGAGGGGCAAGTGAGTTTCATAGGCCCGGTAAAGGCTGTTGCGTCCGGGCGAAGTAAGGGGTAAGGTTAAAGTCAACAGGTAGCGAGGTAACTTACAATGAAGAAATCAAGAGGATTCACACTAATCGAGCTGCTGGTGGTGATCGCGATCATAGGCATCCTGGCGGCGATATTGCTGCCGGCCCTGGCGCGGGCGCGTGAGGCTGCACGCCGGGCGAGCTGCGCGAACAATCTCAAGCAGATGGGCCTGGTGTTCAAGATGTACGCGAACGAGCACAACGGCAAGTGGCCGCATATGATGGCCTGGAGTAGAGATAACAATGACAATAGTGAACCGGCTTTCCCCCCGGACTGCAAATATGCAAACTCCGTCAACCAATGGATCTGGGATGGTCCGTCTGTCTACCCCGAGTATCTGAGTGACGTTAATATCATGGACTGTCCGTCGGATGCTACCCCGGCCGACGAGGGAAGGTTCCATCTTTACGGCGACCCGGATCGGCCCATCAATCCCTGCCGGTTCCAGCACCGGTCCTACTATTACTTCGGTTACGCCATGCCCGATAGTGTCGTCTATGCTGACCCTTCCTTGAAGAATGACCCCGACAATGCCCTGAACAGCTTCAACGGTGATTGGGTAGAGGCATTCTGGATTCGGTTAGTGGGTTCCGTTCCTTCATATGATATTCTGAACGGTTCGCCGTTGACCATTGACAACGATGTGACATCGACATCCGGCTCCGTTACGCTCTATCGGTTGAGAGAAGGCATCGAGCGGTTCTTCATCACCGACATCAACAACCCGGCCGGATCCGCCATGGCCCAAAGCGACATTTGGGTCTACTTTGACAAGCTCGGTGGCCGATTTGATATAGCGGAATTCAATCACATTCCCGGTGGGGGCAACGTCCTCTACATGGACGGTCATGTCGAATTCATTCGCTATCCGGGCGAAGGGCCCTTCACCCGGGCTTGGGCCGAGATATTGGGACAGTAAACCATGCTGAGGAGGCTATCCCTCAGTTAGTTGAAGATTTGGATGGTGGCGGCTGCAAATCCTGCAGCCGCCCGTTTCAAACCCGTCGGCCGTTTTCGCCCGTGGACCGATAGAAATCGCTTTCAGCAACACGGCCGGCCCTCAAGAAACTGCTTCTCTGTTCTTCTGGGGAGGCATAAGAAAGGAGCTTTGCGATGAGACAGGTCTTTAACATGTGGATTCTTGTTGGGATGGCGGCCGTTCTCGTCACGAGCGGCTGCGCCACAAGTGGACGGGGCCTCAGCGATACCGACCAGATCGGCGCCCTGCTGGAAGAGTGGAAGGCAGCCATTCTGGCGGAAGACGCCGACAGGCTCCTGGCTACCTACTCTGAAAACTTTGCCCACGACGGGGACGAATATGACGCGGAGGACAAGGCTGGCCTCAGAGAGTTCATCGACTGGGGCATCGAGGGAGATAGATACGCAGACGCCGAGATCGACATTGAGCACGCAGGCATAGCGATTGAAGAAGGCACGGCAACGGTCTATCCCATCGAGTTCACCAACTGGGAAGGCACCGTTACGATAAAACTGACCCTCGCCAAGGAAAAGGCCGGCTGGCTGATTACCGACATGCTTATCGAGGGACTGTAACATTAACGAGTAGCTTTTGCCACAAGTGAGAATCGAATAAGGAGCAAACATTGTGCAATCCAAACGTCAATTGAGCCGTCGATCCTTTTTGAAAATGACGGCGGCCGGCACGGCTTTCGCGATTCCCGCGATTGTGCCTGCGTCCGCTCTGGGCGCCGGAGAAAAAACCGCGCCGAGTGAACGAATCAACCTGGGCATTATCGGGACCGGTGGGCGGGGCACCGCCGACATGAAGGGATTCCTGATGCAAAGAGACGTGCAGGTACTGGCCGTCTGCGACGTCGACAAAGCCCACCGCGACGAGGCGAAGGCGCTGGTAGACAGGCGCTACCGGAGCACAGACTGCCAGGCGTACAACGATTTCCGGGAAGTGACGCGCCGGGACGACATTGACGCCGTGGTCATCTCGACGCCCGATCATTGGCATGCGATCCCCGCTATAGATGCAGCCAAACACGGAAAGGACATTTTCGTCGAGAAGCCGCTGACTCTGACCATACAAGAAGGACGGGCGCTGTGCGATGCGGTCAAGAAGCACGACCGCATAGTTCAAACCGGCAGCCAGCAACGGTCGATGGATACATTTTGGAAAGCCGCGATGCTGGCTCGAAACGGACGTCTCGGCCACATCCACACAATCAACGTAAGCATCCCCGACAACAATCGGGAGTGCGGGCCCACCTGGGAGCCCGAGCCGGTTCCGGAAGGCTTCGACTATAACTTCTGGCTGGGACCTGCGCCGTGGGCCGAGTACCATCACCTCCGCTGTCACTACACCTTTCGCTTCATTTTGGACTACTCGGGAGGCCAAGTGACCAACTTCGGCGCCCACCACATCGACATCGCGCAATGGAGTCTCGACATGGACGACAGTGGTCCAATCGAAGTTTCGGGGAATGGTGAATTCCCTGCGAGCGGCCTTTTCACAACGGCTACCAAGGTTTACTTTGAATGCACGTATGCGAACGGCGTGAAGTTGTACTGCAAGACCCGTGGGGGGCCGTCGATTCAGATCGAAGGATCCGAGGGGAGCGTGCGGGCAGGACGGAAATCGATCTCGTCGGAGCCTGCTTCACTTCTCAAAGAAGACTTTGACTCTCTCGAGAACCAGCTCTACAAGAGCAGAGATCACCAGCGGAACTTCCTCGATTGCGTGAAAACCCGCGAGCAACCCATCTGTCCCGCGGAGGTGGGGCACCGTTCGGCGACGGTCTGCCATCTCGGCAACATCGCCATGCTGTTGGGCCGGTCGGTCAAATGGGATCCCGGAACGGAAACGTTCGGCAGCGACGACGAGGCGAACGCGATGATTGGTCGCCCACTGCGCGATCCCTGGATGCTCGGATAGGTCGATATTGAAAGGAAGGCAGCATGAATGCGTTTGACATGGGTGCGACAGCCGCTGCGGCCGCCACGGGGATCGCGGCGCAAAATGAAGAGAACTGGGTACTCCTTTTTGACGGTAAATCGATAGACGGGTGGGTCCGCCGTGGGGGAAAAGCGGAATACCGGGTTGAAGAGGGGGCGATTGTCGGCACCACGATTCCCGGCCGGGAAGTGCGAGGCAAGAGGGTTGCCGGCACCCCGAACACGTTTCTTTGCACACCCCGGGTATACGGCGATTTCATCCTCGAACTGGAGTTCAAAGTGGATCCCGGCATGAACTCAGGGGTCCAGATCCGGAGCAACAGTTATCGCGGCTACAAAAATGGAAGGGTCCACGGCTACCAGGTTGAGATTGACCCCTCGGACAGGGCGTGGACCGGCGGCATCTATGACGAGGGTCGCCGGAAATGGTTATTCGATCTCGAAGGAAAAGATGAGGCCCGCAAGGCCTTCAAACAGAACGAGTGGAACCATTTCCGCATCGAGGCACGTGGCGATAACATCAAGACCTGGATCAATGGTGTGGCGGCCGCGGACCTGACCGATACCATGACATTGCGCGGATTCATTGCTCTGCAAGTGCACGGGTCCAAGGCAGAAGAACCACACGAGGTTCGATGGCGGAACATTCGGATCCAGGATTTCGATCGGCCTAACACTGAACCCGTACCGTACAAAGAACAGCGCAAGGACTGACGCAAAGCCATATCGGCACCCTGCTGGGACAGTGGAAGGAATCCGTTCTGGCGGCAGACGCCGACAGGCTCGTGGCCACTTACGCCGAAAACTTTGGCCACGACGCAACTTGGCAAGAACAACAGGCCGTATATGGAGCTGGCGCGAGGCTATCTTGCCCGAAATGTGCATATACCATGTAAGTAGTAGTGAATCGAATAAGGAGGCTAACATGATCATCAACCGAGTGTCCCGCCCAGCCGACCCGCCACCATATGATTCTTTGAACCGGACGCCAAATTCGCGAATAGAACCGAATCTCTACATATTCAGACGTGTTTCTCTGATTGTCGCCTCGCTTTTGCTTGTGGTGTTCGCCGCATCCGTACCGTCGTTTGCGGAGATTGAATTGGACGCGAACGGTAACCCGGTAGAGTTCACGCACGCCACAATGTCTGACGGAGTTAGGATCGCCTTGGCGGTGGGTTATCCGAAAGGGTTCGATCCGGAGGATCAGACCCCAAAATGGCCGGCCATTCTAGAGATGAGCGGATATCCCATGGCAACCCGTCCAGCAGAGCACGAACCTTACGCGGGGTTGTATATTGCCGTGAACGCCTCCCTGCGTGGCACGGGAGCGTCGGAAGGTAGATTTTCCGTCTTTAGTGAGCGCAGCACGAGGGACGGATATGAAATCATCGAGGAGTGGATTGTAAAGCAGCCTTGGTCGAATGGAATGGTGGGGATCCATGGGCACTCTTGGTCCGGATTGACCGGGTTTCGGGTGGCGGCGACCAACCCACCTCACCTGCGCGCCGTTGTTGTTTCGGGTCTTTTCGACGACGCCGCCCGTGGAATATTACTGATTGGCGGTATTAGAAACATTGGTTTTCCTGTTAAATGGGCTGGCAATTTCCAGAGGCCCGACGGAGTATTCGGTTCGGATGAAGCCGCGACTGAAAGTCGAAAGCTCAGCGAGTCGGAGGCTCGCGAAGTCCAAGAGTCGCGCAAGACGCGGAATCCAGTGCCCGAGGGGAGGCAAGTGGCCGAGCGTAGGGCTCAGCCGAACTCTCTGCGTAGTCTTGCTGGAAGAATCCGTGCCCCGATTTTCATTCTGCACGCTTACCAGGATGAGCAGACCGGACCGAGTGGTGTGTGGCTCTTTGATCAGGTGTCTGACGACGTTCCCAAGCGACTCTTAGTCTCGAATGGTCATCATGGGATGCCGATTCTATTTATCCCCCTCAGGCGCGCATGGTTCGATTTTTGGCTTAGGGGTGAGCGTAGTGATGTATTTCCAGATATTGACAATCCGAAGTCTCGCGTCCAGGCGTTCTTTGAGGTCCAGAATCGCTTTGAGGAGTTGAACGATCCGTTGCTTTCAAGTGATTTCCCTCTTCCTGAGACCCAATGGACACGTTACTACTTCGGCTCAGCTAACAAGCTTTCAACGGCTCCTGTGGTTCCCGAGTATGGTTCGGACGTAGACACCTACGAAGTGGTGAGCGACGCAGCTGACGATAATCTTGATAGAGTAGAGTATCGATTGACGTTTGACGAGCCCACTGCAATTTGTGGTCCAATCACGGTGACGTTGTGGGCCAGCTGCACGGCAGTAGACACCGACTTCTTTGCAGTAATTTCAGATATAGCTCCAGACGGTCGCGTACGTGCGCTTCAACGTGGGATGCTTCGGGCATCTCAGCGGTCACTTGACGAGCGAATGTCAACCTGGGTGAACGTGAATGGTGATAGGGTGCTCATCCGGCCATGCCACACCCTTCGGAATCCCCAACCGCTGGAGCCTGGAAAGCCTTATCTGTTCGAGATAGAGGTCTTTCCGGTAGGGCATGTATTCCGGGCTGGTCACCAATTGTCGTTTTCGATCAGCAAACCACCGTTGAACGATCCGGTTCCTTATACCAAGGGAAAGAACGGATACAAATCGGGTTCTTATAAGTATGAGTCAAACCAGCCTAATAGTACCGTTACCATTCACCGGGGCCCTGACTATCCGTCAAGCGTTCTGTTGCCGCTGTTGCCCGGTCTGCCGCCGATTTCCAAAGAACTCCCGGAATCTCTCGACAAACTGTGGACCGAGCCAAAGACTGACGGTGGGCCCGCCGTCGGTGTCCAGAAACCGCAAGGCGAGGGAAACCCCTCATGAATCGCCTACAGGCCAGACACAGGCACAAGCCAATACGTGAGCAACAGGCGAAACGACCCGAAAAACAAAAACGAGATATAGCGGTATGCAGAGGCGGGACTTTCTGAAAAAAATGGGGGCGGCGACGGCCCTTGGCCTGGTGGCGTCCGGCGCAGCCCCAACAAGACAGACAAAGCGCCACCCAAACGTCGTGGTCATTTACACCGACGACCAACTCTTTGACACACTGGGGTATCTAGGCGGCAACGTCCTTACACCTCGCATCGATGCCATGGCGCGGAACGGCCTTATCTTCGATAACCACCATTGCGCCTGCACCGTATGCGCGCCATCGCGGTACTCCCTGTTGACCGGACGTTACGCCGGACGATGTGCGCATCCGCAATTCCTCGAGACCTTCCCGCCGGGAACACCGCTCCGAGTGGAGAATAATGTGTATCTGGAAAAGGATGGCCGAAACCTCCCGGCCTGTCTTTCCCAAAGCGGATATACCACCGGCATGGTCGGCAAATGGCACCTGGAACCGCGTCTACACGACCGGATGCAATCGGTCTATAAAACCTTTCCGCAGGACGCCGATCCAAACGATCCCGCCATCGCGGCTGCAGTGAAATTCAATCACGATGAAGTCGCCAGGCGTATCAAGGCAATGGGCTTTGACGATGCACGCCATGTCTATTGGGGAAACCTCAAAGAGGTGCGTCTCGATGCCTTGAATTACCACAATATAGATTGGTCTGTAGAAGGCGCCCATGAGTTCATCGAAGCCAATAGTGATCGGCCCTTTTTCCTCTATTTCTCCACTACCCTCCACCATGGTCCCCATCCCAAAGACTCGGTCTTCGGCAAAGAACGGGTTTCTGGTGAAGGCCTTCTCGATAAGCCCCCGGAAGGCATGCCTCCTCGTGATTCGATCCGGCAGCGCCTGAAAGAGGCGGGAGTGCCCGAAGAAACCGCTTATTGCACCTGGCTTGATGACGCGGTAGGTTCGCTGCTGGATAAAGTTGAGTCGCTGGGTTTGAAGGAAGACACGCTTGTGATTTTCAGCAGCGACCACGGCATCTGGCGCAATGGAAAAGCCACCTGTTACGATGGCGGGATGCGCGTGCCCATGGTGATGTATTGGCCCGGAACCATTCAGCCGGGGCGGCGTTTCGACGGTCTGACGCAAAACATCGACATCACGCCGACGCTCCTGGAACTTTGCGGCGCGGCGCCCGCCCACGGCATGAAAGTGGATGGAAAGAGCCTGGCGGAAATTATTCGCGGTGGCGAGGATCCGGTGCATGATTCGCTCTTCTGCGAACTGGGCTACTCACGAGCAGTGAAAACGCGGGATTGGAAGTACATCGCTATCCGATACCCAAAGGAGATCAGGGAGAAGATCGCGCAAGGCCAGAAATTCAACGGCTGGCAAGGACGCAATATAGATGTACCATACCTGGTGGCCAATGCGCATTTGGGTTTTCATGCCGCACGACTTAATCCAAGTTATTTTGAAGTCGATCAACTCTACGACCTCAGGAAGGATCCACGCGAGGAAAGGAATGTGTTCCATGAAAAACCAAAGCAGGCAAAAGAAATGAAAGCCCTGTTAACAGAGTATTTGAGAAAGTTCGATAACAGGCCCTTTGGTGAATTTATAGCGGGCTAATCGAAGAAGAACAAGTAGAAAGATAAGACGAGGACGAAGGTCAAGGAGAAGCATTCAGCGATGGTGCGAATAAAACAAGGAGTGGAGCTGGTGACGCGACGTGATTTCTTAAGAAGCGCTGGCGCACTGACATTAGGATTCGCCAGCTCGGTGGCAATAGCGAAGGACAACGGTGTCCGCGATGCATCGCGTCCTAACATTGTCATTATTCTCGCCGATGATCTTGGTTATGGCAGTTTGAACTGTTATAAGGCGGACACGCATCTGTTACGTACGCCGCATATCGACCGTATTGCAGAAAAGGGAATTCGGTTTACTGATGCTTCCACGCCTGCATCGATCTGTACCCCCACTCGGTATGGACTCCTGTTCGGGCGTTATCCCTGGCGAACGGAATTGAAAGCGGGCGTAGTGAATCCGAACGATCCTTTGCTGCCCAACCCGGACCGTGTCACTATGGCGGATTGGCTTAAAGAACGTGGGTACAACACGGCGGCTATCGGTAAATGGCATCTGGGTTACGGCGAAGGGGAACGGGGACAACGAACCGATTACCTCAAATGGTCGCCCGGCCCTCTGGATCTTGGATTTGATTATCATTTCGGGGTGCCGAACAATCATGGCGACGGTTTTAATGTCTTTATTGAAAACGACCAGATTTATGGATTGCGGAGCGAGAAGATGCAGCCATATTCCAAGTCGTTCTATGGTCGTCCTTATAACGGGTTTGATGCACCACAGCGTGAAAACAAGAAAACGATGTCGGATCTGACGGACAAAACCGTCGAATGGTTACGAAAACAGAATGCGCAAAAGCCATTCTTTCTGTATTTTGCTGCCGTCGCTGTGCATCACCCGATTACCCCCTCCGACTATATGCGAGGGATGAGCGATTGCGGCCCATACGGCGATTTCATTCAAGACCTCGATCACTGTACAGGCCGCCTACTTGACACATTGGAGTATATGAATCTGATGGAAAACACCATTATCATTTTCACCAGTGATAACGGTGGCGACATCCCCGGACAAAGAGGAGCCGCACGCCCCGAAGATCAGGCCGTTGAAATGGGTTTGAAGATCAACGCTGAACTTCGTGGTGACAAGCATACTATCTACGAAGGCGGTACCCGTGTGCCCTTTATGGTGTCGTGGCCCGGCAAGATCAAAGAAGGGGCTGTGGCATATGATATGATCAATCTGCTGGATGTCTTTGCAACGGTGTGCGACATAACGGACGGCAATATGCCCGAGGATAAAAGCATCGCACCAGACAGCATCAGCTTTTTGCCATCATTGCTTGGTGCAAAAAACAAGAAAGCACGCACATCGATGGTTACAGCCGATGCCAAAGGGGTGCATGCTGTCCGTATAGACAACTGGAAATACATCGAGAACGTAAATCCCAAAGGCGAGCGAACAGGCGCGCCCAGGCTGTATAATCTTGCGGACGATCCAGCAGAACGCGAGGATCTGTACAAGGAAAAATCACACATTGCCAAGGAGCTGGCGGAAGAGTTGGAGCGGATCAGAAAGGCAGATTACACCCGCTAGAGAGACTGAGATTCTGTCACGAATAATAATACTTGATAAGGGTAATAAGATGAAAGCAATGACGAGACGAATGTTTATGGCTGTTTCTTCAGTAGCGCTTGCCGAGGCTGTTATGGCGCAGGAACCTGTTGCCTTGACCGGCTACAGCCCCGGCAAACAGCTGAGCAAAATTGACGGTTTAGAGCTGTTGAATCTGTGGGGTGAACAACCCGAACCGGTTCAGAATCTGTATAAGCTTATCGATTCCATTCTGTCGGCAGACAAAGAAGCGACCTATGCCGATGTCAGTCGCGATGAAACGGTCCAGCAATTCTGTAAAGACCATAATGTGTTGCACCTGGGCGGACCGATGTTAGGATGCATCACCGAAACCAGCGCCGCGGTTTGGGTGCGCACGGTACGGCGAGCCAAGGTCGAAGTGCGCGTGACCATTGATGGCTCCGAAACTACCTATGGTCCGATCCTCAGCACGGAAGAATCGGATCTTGTCAGTATTGTACCTGTCACAGGACTCAAACCGGGTATATCGTATGCTTACAAAGTGCTTGTCGATGGTAAACCCATCCCTATGCCGGAACATGCCGCCATTACTACCGTACCCGATACCAACCGGTTACGTTTGGCGTTTGGAACGTGTCCGCACCGGTGGGGACTAGGTAACCAGAGGCAGGCCGACCTGATCCGAAGCCGTAAACCTTCGGCCCTGTTGATGTATGGCGACATTGCCGCACAGGACAAGAACAACCATTTGGGTAAGCATCGTTCGGATTATCAAGTGCGCGATCTGTATCCCGCATGGCAAAGTTTGTCGTCGACCGTTCCCGTGTACGCGACGTGGGATGACCACGATTATTTTAATAACGATAAGGCCGGCATTCCCAGAGGGTACAAGAATGCCGACCGTCTCGGGGTACGCCGTGCATTTAGTCAGGCCTGGAACAATCCCTGTTATGGTTTTAACG
>Ga0180438_10008735_pt1 | contig 12819 bp, 17 predicted proteins | sample SS_ome_12_FD_132455 | JGI IMG/M metagenome (GOLD analysis project Ga0180438, IMG submission 132455) | Hypersaline lake sediment archaeal communities from the Salton Sea, California, USA - SS_3_D_2 metaG | ecosystem: Environmental > Aquatic > Non-marine Saline and Alkaline > Hypersaline >...
AAACCATGTGGGCACGTTTGATTACAAAAAGATACCCACATGGTTGGCTCAGCTTACTTGATTGTCACCTCCACTATTTGGAAATCGCTGAACGTATAGTACCCAATTGATTTTACTTCCTTTTCAGCGGCTTTTACCGTAGGGAATAATGTTATTTGGTGGCTACTGAAAAGAGGTTGGTGTAGCGTATCTCCCCAACCAGCGAAGTATTGCAGGGTGTTTTTCTCTCATAAAGCAAAGTGAGTTATTATTCCTCCCTTTCTTCTAATTCTTCCAACCGGACAACTTGACCGGATTCAATCGTAATCATTGGCTCGGTGAGGAACCAATGGTAATCAACTTCAGGTTCGCCGTAGGTTGGGTATAGATCGTTCATGGGATCGGCCTCAGGTTGTTAGGATTGCCCCACTAGCACCGCACGCGATGCTAGTAGCGTTTCCTACGTTAGTTTCTTCTGACCCAAGCCACTCACTTGTCGGTTTAGCCCAACCGAATTCCCTGCTGCTTTCCCTGCACTATAGGCCGCGCTGGCATGTCCTGGATAAGCTGAGGTTGTCGTAACCCCAAATCTTTGCTCAACAATGGCCTTTTTATAAACCACTAATGACGTGCCGTCTCCCATCTGCACTTGCTCTCGTTCCCTAAGAATACGCCTTACTTGTTGCTGGACACCGACGGCGAACCCTTCTTTAAAGTGTGCTTTGCGTCCGCGCACCTTTTTAGATTGGACTTCGGCTTGTGCCAACAAATAGATATACAGTTCTTTGGCCGTAATTGCATCCACCAAGTAGCCCTGGAACCGCATATTGAGCGAGCCCCGTTTACCAGTAACCCGGTCAACCGTGCAATCGTTTAGCCATCCCATTGCAATGGCCAACATGCCGGCATAATCGGCTACCCGAAGATATGTAGCTTGACCGAAATCAGATGGTTCTGAACTTTTTAGATCAAGTTCTGAAATCTGATATTTATCCATGAGTGCCCGTGCTTGCCCGGCGGCAATTGCCGCCTCCTCTGGCGATCCTGTATCGCCAGCCATTTGTAAGCAAGCTCGGATCTTTCGAAGAATTCTTTCATCTTTCATCTTCTACTCCTATTAGTAATGAAGCCCCATCAAGGCACTAAGGCACTAAGGCACCTAATGCCTTGATAGCGGTCACTACGTCATAGCGCACCTAGAATAGCGCTTATCGTCCCTGTAATCATGCTGTCTTCCCGCGAAATTGACGCTTGCGGCCTGTGGTTGGAATTTGGGTTTTCTTGCGTTCAAGATCGATATACTGGCCGATTGGGTCCTCCAGATCGTTTTCAACCATGTTGCGCCAGCTATCGAACTGCGCTTCTAAATGCTTCCCGATATTCGCTTCCCGATCTTTTCGCTCTGGTGTGCCCGGATCGAATTCGGCAATGAGGTCTTTTCGACAAAGTTCCTCTTGCGCCCGGCGCAATGTTTTACCGTTTACGGGCTTCCCGCCTTGTTGGATACCTTCTGCCTTGAAATAGGCGATCCAACCGTGGTCCTCAGCGGACAACGAACCTCCACCTCCGCCACCGCGACCGGGCTTGTATGTTCCATCGATAATTTTTTGAAGCCGTTCCCGCACGGCCCTCTCCCTGATTGGGGCCATAAATTCTTTGTAGTCTTTGGTCTTGGTGTCCAAGATTGATCTTGGATCTTTCGCCTCTTCGTCGGTTGGTTGCGCAGTACTACTAGCATCTCCCAACCATTCTTGGAACCCCTTACGGGCGGCTTCGATTACCAAGTCCGAACCCGCTATTTCCACGGACCATTGGTATTCGGTATTGTTAATGGTTGCTTTCAGAGTTTGTTTCATCTGTATCTCCTGTTGTTGCGCCAAGGGTAGCGCGTGATAAACCCTTGCATGGTGCAACTGGCCTCATTTAGTTGAACCATGCAAAAACTCCCGGTTTTTCAATCCCTGTCGGTAACCGGAAACGGAAAGATGAAAAATTCTCTTATCCATCGGATTGCACGGGTAATGATCTACCCCGAGTCAATCCCACTGGCGACTAGGTTGTTCGGATCATGCCCTATTAGGTCTTACAGCCGTTAGTCTAGTAAATGCCTGCTACAAATTGCGCTCGTTGTTTGAGGTCGGCGCCCGATACCTGCTTTCTGTTTGTTTCGTGTTTGTGTCCTGATTTGCTAAGTACACCCTGACTGTAGCACGTAATGTATCCTATGTCCACATAAAAGATTTCAATACCCTTATAAAAATAATCCTACCTATCTACCAGGCCCCTATCTAAGGATCGCGCGCGAATAGCACAAACCGTGCCAACCCACAAGAGCTATGGGGGGGGGGCTCTTAATTTTCTGGAATCGGGCCTGGGGGTACTTTCGATGGGGACCACTGGAATATCTTATTGACCTTAATCTCCCCCAAAAATATATTTTCAAAAACCAAGCTACGCTAAAGGAGTCCCAAGTGTGGATTCCCACCATTCTTGCTCTTCTCCCCAAACCTGCTATACTAATTACCAACTACAATCGGGCGGCGCAAACTGCGTCCACCATTAACCCTCGGCGGCGAAACATGACCCTGGCAGAATTGCAAGAACGGTGGGCGACGGCGGATCACGCGGAGCTGGCAGGCTCGCCGGCGTTTGAGGATACACAAGCGACAAAAGATGATTCCCACGATTCCAGCCCCATACAGTGCCCCGAAGGGGATTAAGGGCTCGCGGGGGCGGGGGTTGGCCTATGAGCGGCGGGTTGGGAATTGGCTCTCAGCACAGGCGGCCCAACTCGGGTGGGTGCTCCATAACCACCCATGGCTTGAGGGTCCGTGTCAACCAGACTTTGTATTGGAATCCCCCTCGGGTGGGCTTGTGATTGTGGAAGCCAAGCTAACAGAAACAGATTGCACAAGACAAGCAACCAAATACCGGAGTGTACTTGGGGATGTGCCCTTTGTGCAAATATGCCGCCGGCTCAAGAACCCGCCCACCATACGGGACTTTTGTGAACTAACTTATAATGATACTTTTTTGCTCTGGATCTAGCCGTGCCCACTATGTCAGCTCGCACAATGCTCTCGGCTGATGAAGCCGATGAAATGTTTGTTGAGCCCCGTCCCACTTGGCGGCGCCGGCCTTGCCGTGCAACCTCAGCGGCGGCAATGCCAGAAGAAGAGTTGATTGACAAATTGGATTCCTATTTTAATGACAGGTGGGAAAAAGACCGGCACCCGACTTTTTGTGATCTCGCCGGCGCGACTGGATTCGATTCTGTAACCCAACTCCTAAACCATGCGCGGCGTAAAGGCGGCAATACCATGCGAGCTATTTCTCGTGCATTATTGGCTGTGGGGGCGGGATATGAAGAGCAAGCTCAAGATGGCTCGCGCACGGCCATTGCTATGTTGGAGCGACTGCCGCAGTTTGATTCGGAAGAACCCTCCGAGCAAATCCCTGTGCTCCCTTTCCAGCGTCAGCAAGAAGTGCAAGTCAACATCAGCGGCCTTCAACGGGCCGCTGAGCAAGGTCAACAACTAACTGCTCAAGAAGCCTACCTCAAAATCATCAAACACAAAACATTCAAGGAAGTGGAAGCGGATGTCATGGAACTGGAAAAAACAGAAGACGGCACATACTCGGTACTTGAAATTTCGGAGGACGAATGAATTACCGGCCGAATAGAAAAATTGCTACTGCAGGTGGAATTGGTGTGCCACTCGCAATTATTATTGCTTGGGGATTGACTCTGGTTGATGTGCAAATGCCGGCCGAGGTATCTACTGCTCTTGGTGGCATTATTTCTACCCTTATCGCATATATAGTTCCGGAGTCCAAGAATGAGCCGTAGACTTGATAAGATGTTCGAGCGTGAGCTAGCAAAGGCTCGCATGGAAGTGGCGGCAGAAGAAGCACCTAAAAAGCCCATGAAGGTGGCGCCCTTAGAAAAGGCTTCCAAACCAAAGGGGCTTTTCGGCAGAGCCCTTGGCGCTATAGATGAGTATAAGAAAAAACTAAAACAATACTAAATGCGCGTCCTTCAATACCAACAGCAGATTAATTGGGCTGACCCAGCTCAGGATTACGAACGTATCCTGAAAATGCGCCGGGAAAACATGCTGGAACTTTCCCGCAATCCTGCGGCTGTGCCCAAGTTGCTCGAGCATTATAGCCAAGGTCGGTGGGCGGAATTCATTTCCGATTGGGGAATGACCTACGATCCTCGGGAAGTTGACCGGCCAGAAATAATGCATCGGCCCTTTGTGCTTTATGAACGCCAGATCCAATATGTTGATTGGGTATATCAGCGATTTAGTAAAAGGGAAAGGGGATTAAATAAAAAGTTCCGTGGCGCGGGCGCCTCTTGGCTGGATGCGGCCATTTCGGTAATAGTTTGGCTCACGATACCAAATGCTATTATTACCTTGGGTTCCCAAAAGGCAGAGAAGGTTGATAATGGGGATGCAGATCCGGATTCCCTGTTTTGGAAAGTGCGCCATTTTATTCGAGACCTTCCCTCCTTATTTGTGCCTCCTGATTGGGAAAAGCGTTCCAAAACAATGGTAGTGCATAATCCATCGAATGGGGCTGTTATACGAGGTGAAATCGGTGATCAGATCGGCCGTGGCGGTCGAGCCTCTCTTGTATTTGCAGACGAATTTGCAGAATTAGAACATCCAGAACGGGTTGAATCCTCCCTTGCTGCTACTGCGGATTGTGTACTTTATGTGTCCACAATCCCAGAAGTAGGCTATATTGGCTCCAAGTTCTACGAACTTGAGCACCAAATGCCGGACGAGCAATTGTTCTTCTTTGAACTCAAAGATGATGAGCGCATTTGGGATGATCGGACCAAACCATTAGAAGAGCAAAAATGGTATCGGAAAAAACAGAGTGAGCTATCTCCCAATATTTTCAATGCACAATACTTATTAACAAATACCGAAACGGCGACTAATGCTTTTGTCTCTGCCTATTTGATTGATCAGGCCAACGAGTATCCAAAGTCCCTTGTTGAGCAAGCCTTTGATGTGCCTTGGCGAATTGGTATTGATGCCTCTGGGCGAGGCGCCGACAAGACCATAATCTGGCTTCGCAAGGGGCGGGTCAATTTAGAGTGTATTGAGCGGGATCGAATCGACGGTGTGAAGCTTGCACTGCTTGTTCAACAAGAAGCCAAGCGGTTATTGCAGACAGGGCCGATTGAATTGGTTTCGATTGAGTATGATGGACCTGGGGGATCGTGTGCAGACCAACTAGAGTACTCATTTCTAAAGCCCGTTCTGGTCGCCATGCATACAGGAGTCAAAGTTGTAGATGGAAAGAACTATAATCTTCGAGCATGGCTTCATCGACAGGCGCTTGAGTATTTGGAGAATGGCCTCTGCCAGATTCCCCATGACAATATATTCCGTACCCAAGCCACGGCAATACAAAAAGACTCAAAGGGCGGACTATTGTTAATTGAGAGTAAAGATGATTATCGAAAACGTTTTACCGCAAATCGCTCGGCGCTTGCCAAAAAAGCAGGCAAGTCTCCAGATAGGTGGGATGCTTTCGTACTTACTTTCGCGCCCCCAACCGGCAAACCTATTCATACAGTAGCCACAAGCTCTTTTACTGGAATTCCCACAAAACAGGGGTGGCGGCCTCTGGATCAGGTTATGGGTTATTAGTTGATCGTGTAGACACATTTGGTTGCCAAAAGTACCCACATTTAACCTAACGGAAACACAATGCTTATCGACTCCCCCTCCAATTTCGGGCTAAAAACCATATCCGAAAAGCTTGCAAAAGAACGCGACGGCATAATTCGTGCGCGCAAAGAGAGTAAGCTAGAAGAGATATGGCAAAAAGCCCGCGAGCAATATCAAGGGATTGATGACAAGAATAAGGTAGGAGGGGGCAAAGCTACTACTCTTGATGGTCCAGTGCTTACTTCAATGGGTAGCCGTGGAGAAGAAGACCGTTCTACCGTATTTGTAAACATAACTCGCCCCTACACAAATGCGGGCACAGCCCGAGTTGCAGATATATTACTTCCTACTGGAGGCAAACGTAACTGGGATCTTAAGCCTACTCCTGTAAGTGATGTAGCTTTGCTCGCGGCTATTTTACAAGAGTACCCAGGTCTCCAACAAGCTCTCCCCGAGCCCATGCAGGCCCGTCTTGCGCAAACAGAAGATGAACGGGAAGCGGCCATAAAGATAGCTCGGAAAATTATCGAGGATTGGCTAACGGAAACTAAATGGCATTCGGAAACCCGAAACCAAATAACTGAAGCCGGCAAAGTAGGCACCGGCGTACTTAAGGGGCCATTCGCCAAAAAGCGTAAAGTAAACCCAGAACTAGAACAATTCATTGCTTTCGTTCCATCCGTAGTACAAGATCCAATCGAAGCCAAATTACTCCAAGACCAACTCAAAACCCGCCTGCTCTATCAACCCGCTGTTGAATGTATTCCGGTTGAAAATTGCTATCCCGACATGCCCTCGTGCGGGAATGATATTCAAAATGGGAGGTTCTTCTGGGAAGAAGTACCTTCGGTAAGTCGTTCCACACTTCAAGAGGATCTGGCGGACGAAACTTACTTTGCTTCCCAAATCCAAGCCTGCCTTGAAGAGGGACCGCAACCGAACAAAGCAAAAGGGGAAACAGTTGATAAAAAGAAAAAGTCCTTTACCCGGTGGCGGCGGACAGGAGAACTTGACATTACGGAATTACTTACCGATGAGGAAAAATCCTCACGAGTTGTATGGGTAGAGTTAGAACTAATCAATGACCGGATTGTCAAAATATCCGCGCCTCCCCTAGACACCAAGCGATTCCCCTATAATATATTATTGTGGGAAGCTCGCCAAGATTCTTGGGCCGGCATTGGTATTGCTGAACAAATTGAAACACCCCAGCGCGGGTTGAATGCTTCGGTTCGCGCTGGCAATGACAACATGGGCTGGAGTGTTGGGTTTCAGCTTATTTTGGGTAAGGGGCTTGAAGCCCTGGATGGAAATCCCACATCTATCCATGCTTACAAAATTTGGCGAGATGCGACCGAATCTTTGGCGGCTATCACAGGGACAGAGCGTAACCCAAAAGATGCTCTCGCTACTATCGAGTTCCCCAATCATTTGGAAAAAATCCTTCCGTGGATTAACTTCTGGCTTCAGATGGCAGAATCCACCACCGGACTATCACTCCTAATGCAGGGCCAAAAGGCAACTGATTCGGTGGGCGTAAGCCAAATGCTCATGAATTCATCCACCACCAACTTGAGAATGTTTGTCAAGCATTGGGATGATGATAATTGCTCCCCCATAATTCAAGGCTTTTATGAATGGGTACAATTGTATGGTCCCGATGCAGCTAAGAGTGATGCAGTAGCAGCAGCGCTCGGGTCATCCACCCTTATTACTCGGGAACTCCAACAACAAGCTCTTATTCAATTGCTGGATCGTACAGTGCAGCCAGTATATGGAAAGAGCCCCAAGAAGACAATGGACATGTTCTTGGAGAGTATGCAGTTCGAGCCACGACAACTAGATTTAGATGCTGAAGAACAGCAGCAGCTCGAAGCAGCTTCCAAGGAGCCAGATCCCAAAGTCACAGTCGAGCAGCTCCGCTCCGACACCGATAAATTTATTGCGGGGTTGAAAGATAATACAGACCGCCTTAAAATAATGTTGGACGCACAAATGAAGGGGGAAAGTTTGGAGCAAGCTGCTGAATCCGTTGCTACCCAAGTAGAAGGCAATATTGCGCTTGAGGCCGTGAAGCAAGATGGGGAGCGGGAAAAGGAAGAGCTTAATCCTCCAAAAGAGCCCGCCCCACCTGAAGGCGAACCCACAACTGAGCAGGCTATGAATATCCTGGGGCTTTCTGAATGAGCATATTCGATCTTCCCAAACACACAACCTACCAGGAGTTAAAGGTGGAAGACCTGGGTCGAGGTCTTTATGTGGATCTCCACCAGTTACTTGACATTTTGAACAAGCGAGCTATACTCTCACTAAGAACCGCAGGTACGGTGGGCGCCGAAACCCGCATTGCAGATTTTGAACGTGGCCGATTTGACGAACTAACTCAACTATACAAAGCACTACATGAACACCTACCCAAAGCATAGTTTGATGGAAGAAGAACCTGGCGCGGCCGGAGAAGGGCCTCTTGATTCGGGAGCTGACGAGAGCGTTAATTCTGATCCCGAATATTTGTTTGGTGACGTGACATCGGATGAAGCAGCGGAACGATTCGGTTATTTGCGCAACCTCCCGGAGCAGCTCCGGGGACTTGAGGCACGAGTAGGGGAATCGGTTTCGCCTTTAATGGAGCAACTTCAAAGCCTTCAACAAAATGTGGGCTCCCAGCCAGTCTTCGACCCCAAGCTCGAAAAAGTACAAAGTGTATTGAAAGACTACGATCCGAATTTGGCAGAAACATTATTGCCAGCTTTAATCGAAGACCTCAAGGGTTCTCTGAACATAACCCCGTTGGGTGCCGAGGCCATTCAGCCTCATGTAAATCCCATGCTGGAAAACGCCCAACAAACAATGGTTGAGCAGTTGGTGCCCCTTTTGGCATCCAGTCTCCCCTTCGATCCCAATGAGTTGGTAAACCGTGACCCAACAAATCCGGATCAAATTCGTGAGCCCCAAACGGCTTTGCAAAAAGATTTTGCAACATGGTGGGAACAGACGGATATGCCTACCCAAAATGCGCTGGCCTCAATAGGCATTCCCTATTTGAAGGCACTCCAGCAATTCGGCAAATGGAGGGCCGAACGCATGAAAGGACAGGGACAGGCAGCCGGAGCTGCATCCGCTCGCCTAAGCAGTGCGACCCAACCCTCAACGGCAGGTCGCCGAGAATCGCCGTCAAATGAGCTTCTAACTGAAGAAGACGGCTATAAATACTATTTGCAAAAGCAACAGCGGAGCTAATAAATGGCTGGTCATAAGTTTGCAACAGATACTGCTCGAATTGGTGCAGTAAAAGGCATGATGCTCGAAACGGCAATGTTCGAGGAGTGCCTCGGCGCTGCTGGTGATACTATTCCCATGCCGCGAAATCAGGGTGAGACGTATAAGTGGAAACGCTTTATTCTTCCCTCTGGCACCGACAACGTTTGGATTGCTGCGGGTGGCGATGATGAGTTTGTGGATGAGCACAAGACGGCTGAGGGTGTTACCCCGAGTGCTGATAGTGTAACTTCCACGATCATTACGGCAACCCCAACTCAGTATTCCTGTCTTTATACCTACACGGACAAGACGGCGGAACTGTATGAGGATGATATTCCGGCGCAAGAGGTTGAGTTCGCCGGACAACGTATTCGTCTCGTGCGTGAAATGCACAACTATGGTAAGTTGAAGGCGGCTACCAACGCCTTTTATGCTGGCGGCACTTCCACGGCCACAGTCAAAGCTACGGTCTCCAAGAATCTGCTGGACAAGGTAAAGAGGGATCTAAAGCGTTATTATTGTAAGCCGCAGTACAAGGCACTGAAGGGCTCCACGGATTACGCCACGTATCCTATTCAGGCTTCCTATCCGGTGTACGCGCATACGGATTTGGAGTCTGACATTAAAGACCTTCCCGGCTTCAAGGATGTTGCCGAGTATGGCGCCAACCAAACCATTTCCCCGAATGAGATCGGCTCTTGGGGGCAGTTTCGGTTTATGGTGGCTCCTGAGCTGACTTATTACGTAGGTGGTGGCGTTGCGGTTGCTTCGGCGCCAACTCTGAAGGCCGACGACTCCACTAACGTGGATGTATACCCAATGATCGTATTGGGAGCTAACGCCTTCAAGCAAGTTGCTTTGCGCGGCCTCAATTCCATCGATGCCAACCATATCCCGCATGGTGTGAGGGATAAGAGCGATCCTGGTGGCCAGCGTGGCTATGTTTGGGCTTCCACTTGGCACGCGGCAGAAATCACCAACCAGGATTGGTTAGCCGTTATTGAAGCTGGCGTAACCGACCTGTGAGGTTAACATGGCAAAAGTAACCGAACTGCTCAATGCTGTTGCAGTCGGAACGCCGGAATATAAGGCGTTGCGGAAGTTGTTTGATTCCGTAGCGACTGTTCCAGTTCCGTTAGCTGAGGTGTTTGAGACTGATGCTACCAACATCACTCCCATTACTAACGCTACGGGACCGAAGCGGGACTCTGCAAACGGTGATACCGACTCGGGTATTGTGATTACTTGGGTGGCCTCGAATTCCGATGCCATTATCTTCCAGTCTAACATTCCGTCCTTTGTTGAAGCGGGTGATACTGCGACAGTGAAGGTGCGGGTCAAGGCTGGTGGCTCGACGGACACGCCCACTTTGGCGGCGGACCTTTACATCAATGAGGGTGATACCAAAGTCGAATACACATCGGCGGCGGTCTCTTCCGCTTACCAAGATTTGTCTATCGTGATTGGGGGCTCAGATATGCCGGTGAACCCAAAAACGTTGACTTGCGAAATTACTCCTGGAGCCCACACCACGGATACACTGGTGGTTTCGGCAATCTGGGTCGAATATTCCTAAGAGGTGATCAATGACCATTGCAATTACTGGATTGACCGTTACAACCATTGCGGAAGATCCGACTCCTGGTAGCCAGTACCTGCGTTTGAGGGGTGCAGGCACGTACACGGCGGCTGACTTCACTGTGACGGCTGAAGATGGACTGGGCTTCACGCCCTCGCAAGTCCATGTGCTCAACCTGACTGATCGTAATGAGTCCTGGGCTCATGCGGATGAGTCGGTAGATGCTTCTGGGCTGAAGGACGTGGCAGCCGGCACAAAGACGGACGCAGCTCACGGTGTCACCATCGGCAAACGAGCCGTTACCATTGATGTGAGTGTCGCTGGCCCTATCACGGATGACGACACGTTTATCCTTGAGTTCTGGGCGTAATCACAACACGGCCCCTCTCGGACGCTTTCGAGGTTCGCTGAGGGGTTTTTCTTCGAGGCAATCAAATGGCTGACGCAGTTACAGCGAGAACGTATGGGACTGGTTTGGGGGAGGTGGTTCACCTCACCAACATCTGTGATACTACGGGTGAGTCGGCCGTTGTTAAGGTGGATAAGAGCGCCACCCCGGCAGCTTCGGGCCTTTTGGCTATTGAAAAGGTAGTTTACAATATCCAAGGCTTTACTTATGTGTTAATTGCATTTGACCATACTGCCAACGATACCGCTGTTGTACTCGGGCCGGGAACGGGAACTATCGACCTTACCGAAGTTGGCGGGATCATCGATCCGAATAGCTCGGGCGGCACCGGGGACATCGTACTCACAACCGTAGGTAATTCCGCTAATGACACCTACGATATAACTCTCCATGTAAAATATTACGGAACCTAATAATGGCAACCGCACCTAACCGAAAACTCGAAGCTGATGATTCATCTGGCCCTGTAAAGGCTATCTCTCAAAAAGAGTTACTTGTTGACGAAACACCACATGGAGCAGATTATCGTAAGCTCTTTGCCGAAGAGTCATTCATGAATGAGCCGGTGGGGATTTTGCTCCATCCCACGCAGGATTTGAGTGAAATTGGTATTCCTGTTTCAGTGAATGGTGATCGGGTTTACATCATTCCGAATCGGAAAACTATTGTAAAGCGCAAACACGTGGCACAGCTCATGAAGGCACGGCCGGATTACATAATCCATCGCTCGGATGATCACAATGCGCCGGAATCTGACCTGAATCGAATGTACCGGCAAAGCACTTCCAAATACAACTTTGAGATTCTGAAGGATACCTCGCAGGGAATTGCTTGGTTCAAAGAGTTACGGACCCAATACACGAAGTGAATTTCAAAGAACTGTGTGAGCTTGCTGCGGAAGAGGTCAACGGTCGTCAGTTGACCTTTTCCTCTGTATTGCTTAACTCAGTTACAGACGAATTCCAAAGGAAGGTAATTCGACAAGTAGCAAAAGCTTACGCGGACATTTGCCTCTATAGCCGGCATTGGCGGTTTTTGCACAAGCGGGGCACTCTTTTGAGTTTGCGGGCAAATGTGGAAGAGTATTCTCTTCCAAATGTGGAAAGCATTGACTGGGATAGTTTGTATTTAACTAAGACTGGCTCAACTGCGCGGTGGCCCATCTACAAGGGCTCTTATGAAATTTGGAAAAATAGGGAGCGTAGTCAAAATACAGCGAATAGTATCCCGTTAGAAATAATCCGAGCCCTTGATCCGGACAAGTGGCTATTCTGGCCGGTTCCCTCAATAGCTTATACTTTGCATGGCGATCTTCGGTGGAAATTTGTCGAGCTACAAACTTTAACGGATGAACCCATTTGGGATCAAGAGTTTCACGACTTAGTTGCTCATCTTGCTGCCCGGCGGCTAGAGGGGCGGGTTAGGACCAAGGACGAAATAGTAGCCACTCTTAATGCTGGTATCGAACTCCAACAATTCCAAAGCAAGTGGGACACTTTTTGTGCTCGCTACCTACCTCAAATTTCGGGAGCCTCAACACTCCTTTAATCATGTACAAAATACTCCGTGTTACTGGTGACTATCGGGCGCGACAAGCACAAGCGAATGCAGCGAACGCGGCGCTCTATCTTGAACAGCATGTGAATAGTTCCACATCCGAAAGTCCAGACTATGGGCTCGGTGTTGTTGCCACAAATGCGAGCCAGCGAAGCCGGGAGATTGCTGCTTGGTATGCGGCTGAGGCTGGTCGGCGCTTTGATGTTGGCGGGCCAACTGATGCAGATGTTGGGTACGGGACTGGAGTTCGTGTAGGGGGAAGAGGTAATAATAATATATACCACACTAAAATGCCAGCTGTATTACTCGAACCTTGGTTTGCGTCTAACCCCAAACAA
>Ga0180438_10008736_pt1 | contig 12819 bp, 5 predicted proteins | sample SS_ome_12_FD_132455 | JGI IMG/M metagenome (GOLD analysis project Ga0180438, IMG submission 132455) | Hypersaline lake sediment archaeal communities from the Salton Sea, California, USA - SS_3_D_2 metaG | ecosystem: Environmental > Aquatic > Non-marine Saline and Alkaline > Hypersaline >...
CGGTCTTCCGCACCCGACGATTCAGCGCATCGTAGCTGTAAGTGCCTACCAGTTCGTTGGGATCGCCCTTCCGTGTCGCGGTCCGCATGCGGTTCAGGGCGTCCCACTGGTACGTGAACTTGCCGTCGTCCGTCAGGTTGCCGTTGTCGTCGTAGGTGAGGTTGCGTTCCTCCGCGCCCCCTCCGCCGCCGGGGGCGTTGATGAGGAGTTCCTCGGCCGGACGGGCCTTGTCGCTGATGCGGACCTCGTCGATGGTGGCCGTAGCCCAATCGGTAATGCCGCCGTTCCACGTACCGCGGCCCACGGTCCAAGACGCGTCGGATTGGATCAGCGCACCCCCGTTGACGGCCACTCCGGAACCCTGCTCGATGTAATCGGCGTCGCCCGGCCCCTTGATGAAAAACCGCATCGTGGTGCCGTCGTTGACCAGCGCAAGGTGGTACCACTCATCCACCACGGGGTTGAAGTCGCTCTGTATCATTCTCGGGGCCCCGCTGCCGTCGATCACCATGGCCTCGAACTGGTCGGTGGAATCGAGGAACTTCAGGAACATCGGTGGGACCGGCTCGCCGGTCGGCCGGCCGTCCTTGCCGACAAACACCTGCCAGGCGTCCAGGCGGCCCAGCTTCACTGACGCCTCCACCGTCAACTCGCTGAAGACCTGGCTGTTGATAGGTTTCGCAAACGTGTAAAGGTCCCGGTTGGGAACGAACTGCAGAGACAGTCCGTTGGCAGCCTCGGTCTGGGGAACGGGGTCGAAGGGCACGTCGGCGCGGTACGTGGGGACCGTGAAGTCGGCCCACGTCCACATGTGGTTCCCGTTGCCCGACGAGTCAAGGTACCAATCGCTTTGGTAAGCGGTTGCCTGCGAGTCCACGGGACCTTCCTCGAAACGCCAATAGGCGGCCGTACCGGAGGGACCGCCCGGGCCCACGACCTCGACCCGTCCACCGCGGAGCGTCAGTTCGCTGTCTGCCAGAAGGTCGTCGCCGCGGATCTGGAAGGTATCGTCGACGTCGGCCGTGAAGACGTGATCGCCCAGCGTGAGGCTCTCGGTAATGGTCACGTGCTCGCCGGCCGTTCCCAGTTGACCACCGGATACACGTAGCGATCGGACGACGTTGTCGGCGGCGGAGAGAACGACCTTGCCCTCGCTGACGCGGACCGCGCCGGTGCCGCTGATCGCGCCGGCGACATTCAGCGTGTAGTTGCCCGTGCTCCGCAAGGCGAGCGTGCCGTTGTTGACGGTGACGCCGTTGGCCGCGCTGCCCACATTAACGGTCACCGCGTTGGTGTCTCCGGCATCGACGGGTCCGGCGGTCAAGACACCGTTGGCTTCGGCCGCTTCGACCAGTATGGGGCTGTCGAAGGTCACGGAAACGTCGGCCGGTCCGCCGGTCAGCAACAGTTCGCCGCCGTCGATTCGCAGTGTCGCGTCTGGGAAGGGGTCGGACGTCGGCAGGGGCCATTCTACCTTCTGACCGATCAGCCGGCCCTCCCGCACGGCGAAGGTCGCCGCGCTGAGGCCCTCGTTGACGTGATTGAGGAGGAGGTCGCCGTCCCCCACCTTCGAGATCACCACCGGGGTGACCCCGTCGGCCGTGATCACCCCAAGATCCGTCTCGCCCTGGGGATTGAACCCGACGGCAGTGGCTCCGGACGCAATGGTCGTGCCCTGCTCGAAAACCACGCCGCCGGAACCGGTGGTAGTCAACACGTCGTTTTGCATCGTGAGGCTGCGGAAGGACACGGGAACCGCGCTGATCGTATCGAGCGTCGACGGGGCGGTGACCGTCAGGTCCGTCTGGGACATCTGCAGGTCGCCACCGGCACCGGTGCCGGCAGCGAGAAACTCCGCGGGGGCCAAGGCGCGGTCACTGACGCGAACCTCGTCGATCAGGCCATCGGCAAAATCGGCGTTGCCTCCGGCCCACATGCCCCGGCCCACCGTCCACAGCCCGTCGGATGCAATCAACGCGCCTCCCTCCACCGCAACCCCCGTGCCCTGTTCGACGTAGTCGGCGTCGCCCGGCCCCTTGATGAAGAACCGCATCGTGGCCCCGTCGTTGATCATGGCCAGGTGGTACCACTGGCCGGCCTCGACGGCGGCATCGCTGTAGATGTATCGGGGCGTCCCGCCGCCGTCGATCATCAGCGCCAACAGCGTATCCGTGTCGTCGGCGAATTTCAGCTGCAGGGGCGGCTCGGCCGCCGCGGTGGGCTGGCCGTCCTTGCCGACGATGACCTGCCAACGGTCCAGCACGTCCAAGCGGACCGACGCCTCGACGGTCAACTCGTCGAACCGCATGCCGTTCATCGGCTTGCCGCCCGTGTAGTTGTCCTGGGCGCCGCTGAACTCCAGGGCCAGGTTGTTCGTGGCACCGGTCTGCGGAATCGGGTCGAACGGGGTGTCGGCCCGATACGTCGACGCGGTGTAGTCGGCCCAGGTCCACATGTGGTTGCCGTTGCCGGAGCTGTCGAGAAACCAATCGGCCTGATAGAGCGTCGTCGCGGTGTCGACCGGGCCTTCCTCGAAACGCCAATAAGCGACGGTCTCCGGCCCGGTGCCGGGACCGGTCAGCCCCAGCGCGCCGCCGGCCAGCGTGACGTCGGTCGCCTCGCCCAACGGGACCGCGCCGCTGGCCTGAAGCCTGCCTGCTCGAATTTCGAAAGCGGTGCTGCCGGCGATCACACCTGCGCCGGATCCATTGTGCAGCGTGAGGGTCCCAGGACCGGTCTTGGTCAGCACGCCGGGCACCGAGTCGTCATCGAGCCGGCCCAAAGTGACGTTGCCGCCGATCTCGAAGGTGGCATTGCCTGCCGTGGTCACCGAATCGATCGTCCCGCTGCCTCCCACGGCCAGGGTGGCGCCGAGGCCCAGGCTCAACTCGCTGCCCGGCTCAAAATTCACGCTGCTGCCAACCGCCAGCTTGCGTTGGCCGGCAATCGCGACGCCCCCGCTGGGGACTTCCAAAAGGAAGGCCGCCGCATCTTCCGCCACCGAGACGGTCGTGGTCTGTACAATCGCATGGTCCGTGGCGCCGGGCACGTCGCCCGCGTCGCCGCCGGTCCAGTTGGCGCTGTTCCACAGTTCTCCCTCGGCACCCGCCCAAGTCAGCGTGCGCTGAGGGCTAAAGAGGAACTCGCTCGGCGACAGGGCCACGTCGCTGACTCGGACCTCGTCGATCCGCCCATCCGTCCAGTCGGCGACGCCGTTGTTCCAGAATCCGCGGCCGATGCTCCATCCGCCGGCGCTCTCCACCAGCGCACCACCGGTAAGTTCCACCGTGCCCTGCGAGACGTAGCCGTTGCCGTCGAGCGAGTCGAGAAACAGTTCCAGCGTGGTGCCGTCGTTGACCGCGGCCACGTGGTACCACGACCCGGGCACGATCGGCGCGATGCTGCTCACCTGGCGTTCAGTCCCACTGCCGTCGAGGATCTCGATCTGCGCCCGGTCGCTGTCATCGCGGACCTTCAATTGCAGCGGCGCCAGCAGGCTGGCCGTAGGCTGACCGTCCTTGCCGACCAGGCCGTGGTATCTGGTCAGGTTGTCCACGTTGAAAGACGCCTCGACCGTCCAGGCACTCAGGACCATATCTTCGATGCCGCCGCCCATATAGCCGAATGTGAAATTGTCGTCGTTCGGCGTGAAGTCGAAGGCGAGCGTGTTGATCTCGCCGGTGGCGGGAACCACGCCCACGGGGACGTCGGATACCCACGTCGGCGCCGTGTCGGCGTTCCACGTTGCCATGTGATAGTCGTTGCCGGAAGAGTCCAAGATCGGGAAAGGGCCCAACGTGGGGTCTTCGTTGCAGTGTGCCGGCTGGGCTCCGGCCGGCCCTTCTTCATGTCGCCAGTAGGCGACGACTGCGGCTTTCACAGGCAGAGCCGTCAACAGCGCGGCCAACAGGCAGGCCGTCTTGACAACCGTCTCCCCAATGCGTTGTTTTCGCAAAACACTGTTTACGGCGTTCCTCATGATCATCAACCTCCTTGGCAAATGACTGCGCACCCCCCCCCGCCACGACCGGTGGGGCCGTTCTTCGACCAACGCTTATGCGGCGCGAAACGCGTCGTTGAGCTTTCTGCGAGTTTTGTTGCGGCGTTTCAGGTTTTCCGTCTCCACCGCGCCACCGCGGCGATCAACAACCCAATACCGGCCAGTACGAGCGTCGACGGCTCTGGTACGCCCAGGAACTCGGACGGGTCGAGAGCCACGTCGCTGATGCGGACTTCGTCGACCGAGCCGTCGATCCAATCCGCCAAGCCGTTGTTCCACATCCCTCGGCCCACGGTCCATGTCCCATCGGAGTCGATCAATGCGCCGCCGCTGACCGCCATGGGCGAGCCCTGCAGGACATACTCGGTGTCGCCGGGGCTCTTGATGAAGAAGCTCATGGTGCTTCCGTCACTGGTCATAGCAAGGTCGTACCACTGGCCGACCACGGGGCTGAAATCGCTTGCCAGGAATCTGGGGACTCCGCTGCCGTCGACCATCATGGCCTCGAACCGGTCGTTGTGATCGAGGAACTTCAGGAACAACGGCGGAACGGCGTCCGGCGGCACTGGCATTCCGTCCTTGCCGACGAACACCTGGTAGGCGTCCAGACAGTCCAACTTCACCGAAGCCTCCACCGTCAGTTCGTTGAACGAGTAGGTGTTGATCATCTTCCCGTTGGTGTAGTTGTCCTGGTTGGGGTTGAACTCCAACGAGAGGCCGTTGGCCGCGCCGGTCTGCGGCACGGTGCCGAAGGGGACGTCGGCTCGGTAGGTCGGGACCGTGTCGAAGGCCCATGTCCACATGTGGTTCTCGTTGCCCGACGAATCGAGAAACCAATCGCCCTGGTAAACCGCCGTCTGTGTGTCGACCGGCCCTTCCTCGAACCGCCAGTAGGCGATCGTCCCCGCCGACGCATCCACAGCAGTCGCCAGCAACAACAGGCAAATCGCCAAGGGAGCCCAGCCATCAAGAGGGCTTTGCCGCAAGGTGCAATTCTGTGATTCTCTCATGGTTTTCGACCTCCAGGAAATGCTGCTTCGTTCAAGAGGGCCGGACTTGCTTCGACCCGGTGCGGCGCCACGAACCAAGGTGCGGTTGCTGCCGTGCATTCGCACGGCCTCGAAACTGGGTGTTTGCCCACTCATCGAGTCAACGACGATTAGTATGCCCGCAGCGCCGCTGCAGTCAAGGACTTTGTGGCTTAAACCTGCGAAACCCCGACCAAGCCCTTTTTGGGGTGGCATAGCTATGCACCAGAAGAACTAATTCGCAAGGCCCCCGGCCGTCGATCAACGTGAAATGCTCCGGTTCCTTTTCGCCAGACGCATCAACGCCTCCAGCGTAGGCTCCATCCAGGCCGGGTCCCAGCGATGGGGAACGCCGAGGCGGTTGTCGTAGTGGTGCTTGATCTGGTGCCGCTTAAGCAACTTGTGCGTTTCCACCGTGTGGCTGCCGCCGTTGGCCGTGGGGATCGCCTTGCCCCACGAGGTCTCTCCCGCCAGCACGAGACGGGGCTTTTCCTGGAAGACCGTCTTGCTCTTGGGAATCAGCAGATCGGGGCGATACCGGGCGAGTTGCTCCGGCGAGCCGTAGACCGGCTCCATGCTCAAATGGAATTCGGTGAAGAGTATGGGCGCATCCCACGCCGCGGCGTAGCCGAAGAATTCGGGATACTTGAGTATCAGGCTGAACGCGCCCCAGCCACTCTTGCTAAACCCGAACAGCAATCGACCCTCGCGCGTCCCCAGCGTCGAGTACCGATCCTCGATCAGCGGCACCACGAACTCTTTGAGGTAGCCGGCCTGCCGCGTTTTGGAGTCGCTCACGTGATCGCCATACCAGGGCACCTTCTCGAAACCCATCTGGACCGCGATGACGTCGTACCGATTGTGCGCATTCATCCGCTCGATCACGCCGAGACCGTAGCCGTACCGCTGTTGGAAGCCCTTCTCGACCGGCAGCACGTACAGGACGCGATACCGCCGGTCCGCCCGGTAGTCGTCCGGCAGCAGCACGCGGATCTCCTGCTTACCGTTCTGGTACTCGCTCTGCAGGACGTGAATCCGCACGTCGCCGCCAAAAGCGCACGACCACGAAAGCAGGCAAACGACGGCCGCCGGAACGCTGTAGCGCCTCATGTGATTCTCCCCGCCGGCCCAGTTTTCCTATGGCGGCCAGCGTAACTCGTAGCTGGATTCGTAAGAATTCAGCATCTTGACGAACCAGAAGGCCTGGCATCCGAAGTCTTGCGACTTCAGCTACCCTTCGGCTCATCGACTACCCAACGGGACGACTGGCGGCCAGGTCCGGCCGCATGGTACCATGTTACACGAGCGGATGCAATTTGCGGCCGAAACAAGGACGCTGCCCAAGAAGATCGAAGCATGAAAGTGAATTACCTGTACCTCGTGGTCTGTCTCGTCTGTCTCTACGCCGGGAACGCGGCACGCGGCGAGACTCCAGACTCCCCTTGGTGGCTGAGGCCCCATCGCATGCTCCAGACCAATCTCCGCGAAATCGACGCCACGATGGACCTGAATCAATACGTCCGCGAGGTGAAGCAACTCGGCGCCGACGTGGTGTTGTTCAACGTGGGCGGAATCGTGGCCAACTATCCCACGGAGTTGGAGTACCACTATCGCAATCCGCACATGAAAGGCGACCTGCTCGGCACGGTGCTGAAGCGGCTGCACGCGGAGGGCATCCGGGTAATCGGCCGGTTCGACGTCAGCAAGATCAACGAGAAGTTCGCCGCCCGGCGCCCGGAGTGGCTCTACGTCAGCCAGCGGGGCGAGCACGTCAACTACAACGGCCAGGTGCATACGTGCGTCAGCGGCGGATATCAACAGGAATACATGCTCGAAATTCTCGGCGAAGCGGTCGATCGCTACCCGCTGGACGGCGTGTTCTTCAACATGATCGGCTACCAGCGCCACGACTACAGCGGCAACCACCACGGCATCTGCCAGTGCGAGAACTGCAAGCGGCGGTTCGCGCAGTACAGCGGCATCGAGTTGCCCGCCACGCAGAACAACAGCCCGGCCTACCGCAAGTACGTCGAGTTCACCAACATGATGAAGGAGCGGCAGTTCCGTCGGGTCAACGCCTTCCTGAAGGGCAAGCGGCCGGATCTGGCCATCTGCACCTACACCTCCGTCGGCGTCGACGTGATCCGCAAGGAGTCGAACCGGGCGTTGGGCCAAGGCACCTATCACGACACCGACAAGGCCAAGTGGACCATGCTTACCTGCGACGAAAGGCAACTGGCCAACGCGGCCGTGCATTTCATCGCCATTGCCCATCGACACGCGGCCGTTTCGCCCTACCTGACCACGCGCCGACTGTGGCAGCAGATGGTCGCCGGGGCCTGGCTCGACTTCTACTGCATCGGCCCGCTACAGCGCCAGGAAGACCGTACCGGGTTGGACCTGGTCGGCGAGATCTACCGGTTCCATGCGGCCCATGAGCGGTGGCTTGCCGATACGGTTCCGGCGGGCGAGGTCGGATTGGTACGCCGCGGCGAAGCAGAGTATGACGGGATTCTGCGGATCCTGTCCGAGAACCAGGTGGCGTTTGAACTCACTCGATTGGAGCCGACGCAGTTGGACCGGTTTCCCGTGGTGATCGTCCCCGATGCGGGCGGACTCAGCCGGCAAGAGACGGACGCGCTGGACCGCTACATCGGGCAAGGCGGGAAAGTGCTGCTAACCGGCCAGGTGCCTTCCGGGCTGGATTGCCTCGCAGCGGTGAAATTCGTCGAGACGCGCACCTTCGACAAGGGAGCGTATGTTCGTATTCGTCCGGAAGACAAGCAGAAACTCGCCCAACCGATTCTCGACAAGCTGGACCTCGTGTTCTTGAAGGGGTCGTTTCACGTCTACAAACCGGGCGCCGACACGGCCGGGCTGCTGCGGCTGATTCCGCCCGACATGTTCGGCCCGCCGGAAAAATGCTACTATCGCCACGTATCGAATCATCCGGCGCTGATGCACCGCCGGCACGGAAACGGTGCGGCCGCGTGCTTCACGTTCGGCATCGGTGCGCACTACGAAGCCCAGGCTCACCAGGGACACGCCGCGCTGTTGCTGGGGGCCGTGGATGATCTGCTGGGAGCGAAGCGGCGGCTGCGGGTGTCGACTTCGCCGTTGGTCGAGATCGCGCATCGGGCCGACCGAGCCGGGCGGTTCGAATGGGTCAGTCTGTACAACCACTCCGGCCAGCGCGGCAACGCACTGCACGCGCCGATCCCGATCACCGGCATTCGCGTCGCCTTCATGCCGCAGAAGCCCGTGCGAAAGGTTCGCCTGCTCCGCGCCGATCGGCAGCTCGATTTCATCAAGCAGGATGACGGATTGGTCGCCGTGGTGGTGCCGTCGCTCGATCACTTCGAGGTCTTGCTCTTCGAGTATTGATGTCGCAGCGGACGGCAGCAGACGCCGGCGATGATTCTTCAGCACCGCCTGATCACGGCAGCCGACGACGGCGGTTCAATCCGCCCGCCGCGTCGCCAACGGCAGATCGAAGCAGAACACCTTTTTGCCGTCGTGTTCGCCGTCGACCTGCTCCGGCGTGATTTCCAGCCGATCGCCCAGGATCGTGCGCGCTTGGATCCGTCCCTGTGGATCGGTGACGAGGAATTCGGCCGGGTGGACAAACACGATCCAAGTGCGGTTCTCCCGGGAACGCGTCTGCAAGATGGGATCGTTCGTCTTGGATCCGAACATTCCGCCCGACGGGCAGATCAGGAAATCCGCGCCGTTGTTGCAGAGCCGTTCGACGAGGTCGGGATATCGCCGGTCGGCGCAGATCATCAGCCCGACCCGGCCATAAGGGGTCTCGAAGGTCGGCGAGCGATCTCCCGGCACGTTGCGCACCGACTCGTGTCCCAATTGCTGCTTGCGATACTTGCCGACGAGTCGGCCTTCAGGGTCGACAAGGATCGCCGTGTTGTAGCGGTGCTGGCCGTCGGCCTCCAGCATGCCCGCAATCAGGAAGATGTCCAACTCGTCGGCCAGTGCCGCCAGGCGCCGGCAGTAAGGTCCTGCGGGGATCTGCTCACCCAGCGCGCGGTATGTTTCCAGCGGAATGGTTTTGTCCTTGATGGCGTAACCGTCGAGAAAGCACTCGGTGGTACAGACGATCTTGGCACCTTTCGCGGCCGCCCGGCGAATCATCGCTGCGGCGCGTTCGTAGTTCGCCTTCTTCTCGGTGCGCAGCCACTTCAGTACGATTCCCGCCACGCGAACGGTATCCTGCGACGAAGTCTCGAGCTGCCGCGATCCTTCCGGACGCAAACTTGCGCCGTCGGCTGCGACGACCGGCGCGGCACACATCAGCATGACGCAGAACAGCGCTCGACGCACGTGATAAGCCCTCCGGCGGCAGTCACTCGGCCATTTTTCGCTCATTGTTTTGCGCTCCTTAACCATTGAAGCTCCTGGAGATCTCTCTCTCGGCACAGTCTACCCGCCGTTCGTTCTGCTGTCGAGCTTTACGGCCCGTCGCCGTTGAAGACCCCAGAGGCCTGCCACGTATGATATGGCCGCGTTTGAGCCCCCAGCAGCAGCCGGATCGCCGGTACAGACGTCAAGGGTAACCGAGAATGCGGGAAAAGGGGGATTAGATCGAGTCAACCGAAAATCAGATCGCATCGGCCGCAAGGGTGGCCGAATCCTTCCATTATGTGTATACTGACGGGAGAGAACGCCGGCTAATTAGTGAATATTAATGAATGAGGTACGGAAGCATGGACACACCGAGTCCTACCGAGAAGAACGAACCGCGACGCTTGGCAGTCCCCGTGCTCGTTGCGCTGCTGGTTCTACGCATCACGATCGGTTGGCATTTTCTCTACGAAGGGCTGAGCAAGCTTTTCGATCCCGACTGGTCGGCCGCCGGATACCTGAGGTCGTCGCAATGGATCCTCTCGGACCTCTTCCACTGGATGTGCGAAAACGCGGCCGTGCTCGATTGGGTCGATTTTCTCAACATCTGGGGACTGATCGCCATCGGCGGCGGGCTGATGCTCGGCCTGTGCACCCGAGCCGCGGGCCTGGCGGGCGCCGCGCTGCTGCTGCTGTATTATCTGGCCCATCCGCCGCTAATCGGCATGGAGGCGGGGGCGTCGGCCGAGGGTAGCTACCTGGTGGTCAACAAGAACCTTGTCGAGATGGCCGCTTTGCTGCTGTTGGTCATCGTGCCGCAGAGCGGATTCGGCGGAGTGGGGCGGTTTTTCAAGGCTGCACTGGCCAAGCTGGGTACGAGGCTTCGCGGGGCGACCCAGGCCGGGGAAGCGCCCTTGCACCAGGACCCCGACGGCTTCAACCGCCGAGAGTTGATCGCCGGCCTGGCCACGCTGCCCGTGCTGGGGGGATTCGTCTACGCAGTATTGAAAAAGCACGCGCCGCGAGGGCAGGAAGAGAGGGCGCTGCAAGCGAGCCTCACGTCGCCCAAGGTCGATGCCACGACGTCGCCGAGTGTGAAGATCGCTGAGGCGCTTTCCTTGGATGAGTTGAAAGAAAAAGTGCCGCACGCGAAACTCGGCGATCTCGACGTCTCGCGACTGATCCTGGGCGGAAATCTGATGAACGGCTATGCTCACGCCCGGGACCTGATTTACGTCTCCTCGCTGGTCAAGGCCTACCACACCGTCGAGAAGGTGCTCGAAACGCTCTGGATCGGCGAGCAGTGCGGGATGAACACGCTGATTCTCAACACGCACAACGGGGGCCACTTCATCGAGGAGTATCGCAAGCGAAACGTGGGCCGGATACACTTCATCGCCCAGTGCCGCGCCAGCGACTTGATGCCCCGGCTTCGTAGGGCCATCGACCTGGGCGTCGACGGCGCTTACATCCAGTCCGTCGAGGATCTGATCAACAAAGACAAGTTCGACGAAGTGGCCGAAGCGCTCGACTTAATGCGTTCCAACGGCCTGGTGGCCGGATACGGCAGCCACGATCTCTCGGCGATCAAGCAGTGCCTCGAGCAAGGAATCGAGCCCGATTTCTGCATGAAGACCTTCCACCATTTGAACTACTGGTCGGCCCAACCCGACGATGAACCCAAGGACAACCGCTATTGCGACGACGGCGACGAGACGATCGAGTTCATGAAGACCTTCGACAAGCCGTGGATCGCGTTCAAGGCGTTGGCCGCCGGTTCCATTGAACCGAAGGAGGGCTTGCGGTACGCCTTCGAAAATGGAGCCGACTTCGTCTGCCTCGGCATGTACGACTTCCAGGTGGTCGAGGACGCAAACATCGTATGCGACGTGCTCAAAGCGGATCTCCGCCGCGATCGCCCCTGGCGAGCCCTGGCGTGATGATCGCCGGAGTTTCGCCGGATGGGAGATAACGCAACGCAGGCGTTGGTCTTCCCAAGTCGCCGTGCCAGCCCTCATCACACACGGCCTCCGAATCCGGTGCGGTTTGTGAAACGGATCCTCTGAAAAACCTGTGACGAATCGCGTGGAGGTCGGCGTGGCGGACATCGTGATCTTCCTCTATACTGAATCGGCTGCCTTGAACCGTCGGCCGTCTGCCGATGGGGGATCGAGCACATTGGCTGGCTGAAACGGGCACGCCGTCTACCGCGGCAAGTTCCACGTGCGAATACAACACGCGTTTGTTCCTCAATACTGCTTCAGGAGGCAAACATGAGGCCACTCGACGCACGCTTTCGCGTCCAAATCATCTTGATTGCGATTTTGGCATCTGCTCTGCTGGCGCTCCCCACAGGGCTCGACGCCCAATCGACGGAGGACTTCGCCCGGTCGATTCTTCGAGAAACCGGCGTGAAGGGCGGGCTCATCGTTCACGTCGGTTGCGGCGACGGCCGCCTGGTAGCGGACTTGTGCGCATCCCGTCGGTATCGGGTGCACGGCTTGGACGCGGATCCGGGGAACGTAGCATCCGCCCGTCGCTATTTGCGTTCGCGCGGGCTCTACGGACCGGTCAGTGTGGACGTACTGTCCGGGCTGCATTTGCCCTACGCCGAGAACCTCGTCAACCTGCTGGTCGCCGACTTGGGCCGTGTGCCGATGTCGGAGGCGATGCGCGTGTTGGCCCCCGGCGGCGTGGCGTATATCCGGCAGTCGGGCGCGTGGCGGAAGACGGTCAAGCCGCGGCCGAGCGACTTGGACGAGTGGACCCACTGGCTCTACGACGCGACCGGCAACGCCGTGGGGCAGGATCGGGTCGTCAGCTCGCCACGGCGATTCCAGTGGGCAGCCGGCCCGCTCTGGTCGCGCCATCACAACACCGTCCCGAGCGTCAGCGCCATGGTCTCGTCCGGCGGGCGGGTGTTTACGATCGTCGATGAAGCCCCGCCGGCCATGGCCGGCACCGCGCCGGACAAGTGGTTCCTGACGGCGCGCGATGCGTTCAACGGCATGGAACTGTGGCGGAAGCCGATGGGCGACTGGGGTTGGCGGGCGTGGAGCACGATCTCAAACGAGCGGTTCAACCAGCCCAACAACGTACCCAAGCGGTTGGTCGCCGTCGGCGATCGCGTCTACGTAACGCTGGGCTTCAATGCGGCCTTGACGGCCCTGGATGCCACCACCGGAGAGGTCGTCAATCGATACGAGGGAACGCAATACACCGACGAGATCCTCTATCGGGGCGGACGGTTGATCCTCTCGATCAACAAGCGGCCGCAAGGGCCGGGCGAAGTGCAGGAAGAGTCGCCCGTGAGGAAATGCGTGGCGGTGTTCGACGCGGCCAGCGGCAATCGTCTCTGGAAGGCGGGCGATTTCGTCGGCAACAGCACGAAGACCGGTCCCTTGGAGCGCGTGACCCACCTGCTGCTGGCGGCGC
>Ga0180438_10008741_pt1 | contig 12815 bp, 9 predicted proteins | sample SS_ome_12_FD_132455 | JGI IMG/M metagenome (GOLD analysis project Ga0180438, IMG submission 132455) | Hypersaline lake sediment archaeal communities from the Salton Sea, California, USA - SS_3_D_2 metaG | ecosystem: Environmental > Aquatic > Non-marine Saline and Alkaline > Hypersaline >...
GAGTCGGACGCGGACGGCGACGGAGACTGCGGCTGCCGGACCGCGGGACGCACGCGCGACGTGCTCTCGCTCGCCCGGCTTCTCTGAACCCGACACCGGCGCCCGTCGGCAGAACCAGCATCAGCATGCACAGCCCGAACGTGGGCTTGATGACCATGCCGATGAAAGTCGGCACGGCTATTATAACCGCACCGGCGACGGCGTTCTTCGCCAGGAAGATAACGGCGAATCCAATCAGACAGACCGCAACCCAGATCGCAAAGAGCAAGCCGTTTATCGCCGGAGGCAGATGGATGTCGGAAGTCCGTTCGGCTTGTTCATCGAGCAATTCACCGTCGTACATCTCGTCTTCGTATTCGTATTCGCTATACATGTGGAACTCCGGTTATTATGCCTGTCGCTTGCGCAGAAACGAGCGGAAACGAGCAAGCATGAGCATTTGCCAGGATATGTAAAACGGGGCCTTTATGAGGCTCCTTTGCCTGGAAAGATTTCTGATGTTGTCACGCTGTAAGCGGCACATTTCGGGCGAGTAGTGTTTCAGTTTTTTCCCGGATGTTGCTTGGCCGTATCCTTTCAGGAACGTCTCGGCCATTGCAGCGGCGTCCCAACCAAACACTTTTGCACATGGCGCGCCCTGGAACAGCGAACTTACGAACAGGAGGATATCGAAATATCTACTGCCGAACGTAGGAGTTCTTGCGACCATTGGGGCCGCTGACCAATCAAGTATGACAAGCTTATCCGATGGTTCATGAAAACAAACGTTGATACACGCAAAGTCGCCGTGGATGCAGACGTTTTCACCGGCACGGCACATCCACGCCGAGGGCAGCGCCAGCTTCATTTCCTCCGGTAAAGTCAATTCCTCGTGAACGACAGCCAGTGCCCGTCCGGCTTTTTCTAACAGTCCGGCCAATCGGCCATCTTTGCGAACCGCCAAGTCGAGCAACGTGGAAAGCTCTCGCAACCGCTCGAATTCGAGCACTCCGGCCTCGGCGTCGAAGTTTACGACTCTCGGAACGCGAAACAGCCCGCTGTTGTTGCCGATCTCCATCGCTCTCGACGCCTTGGCGGCCTCCACCGCTAACAGGCTCGATTCGCCCATCTTTCGCGCGATATCTCCGACTAAATCCATCAGCTATTTCCTCGCACACATCGCCGCGGGCGACAGACAGCAATCGGATTCTCCGAGAATCGACTCAGGAACCTGATCCTGCGTGCTGCGCCGTCTATCGCATGATTAAGCCGGTACGAAACCGGAACCTTCGGCGGATGGAAGAAACCCGCCGGATGAATCTCGATTATTTCCAGCCCCGCGCCTTCGACCAGCTCCGTCATCTGCTCGATGCTCATCACGTTAAATATCCCGTCGGGATTTTTGCGCAAATGGCGCCGGTGCAGCAGTCTGATCCAGGGCGATCCGAGGTTATGATGATTGTTGAATACAAGTATGCCGTCTTCAGCCAACAGCCCGGCAAGAGCGTTCATCGCTGCCGAGCGCAATTCCGGCTCGGCGTTGAGAAAAAATCTAAAGGCCGTTATCAAGTTGAATTTCCGTCCGTCCAGAGCATTTTCTGTAGTTATGTCGCCCTCGATTATCTCGGTGCGGCCTAGTCTTCTTTTAGCGATTTTTAACATGGAGCCTGAAACGTCGACGCCGGTCGATGTTTTGACGCGATCTTCCAGAAGCGCGGTTATCCTTCCGGTTCCACATGCAAAATCGAGCAGATGGATTTCACTATCGGTGAAATATTTGTCCAGAATTCCCAGTATAATATCCTGCTCGCGCGACCAGAGGAATTTCTCCCACGCATCCGTTCGATAGTAATCCTCATACTCGGCGCCCTTGCTCGCGTACTTATGAGATTCCCTGTAGCTGGTCTTTGCCATTGTTCTATCTTCTGCGAAGAGCAATCCGCCTGAATCGTTTTCTCTCGCCATCCCTGAGACCGAGGAACCAACCGCCGGTGAATGTCAAAACCATCGCGGCGACCACCACTCCGGCCAGTTCGAGCCACGAATCCGGCGCAGCCAAATACTTCCATCCGCAGATCATAAACACTGCCGGCAATGAACCCAGCGCGGCGGGCCGCCAGACTTTGCTGATGCACTCCAAAGTCGAGATGCGCATCTTCCAGTTGAAGTAAACCGGCAGCATTACGCCGGAGATAAGAACCATCGGCACGAAATTCGACCAGGCGATTCCGAGCAGGCCGAAGTCGAAGACCGTCACAGAAACGACCGAAGCAGACACGCAGAGGATCGCCATTACGGCGGTTAGCGCGCCGAAAATCCTGTGCTGACCTCGACCGACTAAGACGAGGAAATTGCTGTGCTGAGCCAGCCTTGCGCAATGCGCCACGGTAATAATCGCCAGGATAACGGCCATCGCATCTATTGCCGCGGGATTCTCGAATCTGTCGCCGAAGCAGATCGTCAGAAACTCGCTTCCCATAACGACCAGAAAAAATCCGCCGGGGATTATCATCAGAAGACTGTACTTTTGCGTCAGAAAGGCAATTTCTTTCACTGTGTTTGTATCTTCTCGTGCATCGAGGTCGCTGACGGCCGGCTTTATGGCGGTGGTGAAGGCGCTCACTAATTGTGAGAGCAGGAACACGGCTATGGTTGCGACAAAGAACCGGCTTATCTGTGCCGTGCCCAGAAACGCACCGATTATCAAATTGCTGGCCTGGTAGACTATCACCGCTCCGGTCGCGTACAGAAACGTGTTTGTTCCGTAAGCCAGCATGTCCCTGAGCAGAGACTTATCGATCTTTGCCGCCGACAGCGACACCGACGGCAGCAGTCTCACTGATAAGGCGGCATGAAGAGCTTTCACCGAGATCTCGCTCAGACCATATATTATCGCCAGCGTTACAAGACCGTAACCTCGCAACAGCAGCAGGATTAGCAATGCCGTTCGCAAAAACAACGACGCGAGATGCACGATGTTGATCAGATCGTACCGCTGCATCCCGCTGAGTATCGCAGTGGACGGCTGCAACGGCATGGCAATGACCAGCGAGAGTCCCACGATTAGCACGAGTATTCCCGCCGTCCTTACCAGTTCGGGCTCGATCTCGAACCAGGACTCGACGTTGTAGTAGACGACCAGACTAATAGCGGCCACCACACATGCGAGGATCGCAAAGAAGAACAGCGACGTATTGACGACCCGCTGAACGCCGTTGGTATCGCCTTTTGCGAGGTATACCGGTATGTACCTGTTTATCGAGCTGTTCAGGCCGATGCTCAGCAGGGGGGCGTAGCGAAAAAGAGTGCCGCCGATGAGCACCCATACGCCGTAGCGGTCCTCGCCGAGCCGACCGAGCAGAAAACGGATCATGAAAAAGCCGACGACCGCGTGACTGACTGATGCTGCGACGTTGAAGACAGAGTTGTAAACGAGCCTGCCGGCGGTTGTGGTGCGTTTTTCATTCATTTCTTCGATTTTACTATCTTCCAGAGAATACCCTTGCGCGTGAACTCGTAATTATCGAGCACAAATTCAGGGCAGTATCGGGGTTTCGTGGAGACAATGTAGACGGGCCTTTCTTCGAGCAGTCGACCAAAGCTCTGCGCATCGAAATTCGGAGCGTTTTCGCTGTTGAAGGCGCCTGAGACTATGGCCACGTCGGGGCGTTTGTTTCTAACCTGCCGGGCAAGCAGCAGAGGTGCGACGATGGTTATGTCGGCGTAAATCACTGCATTTTTCTCAACCAGTTCCAGCGCTTCGGCGGCGAAGCGGTCCGCGCCATTGTATCCGGTCTTCCAGGGCTGTAGGAAATACTCCGCATCGTTGCGATAAGGTATGTCGCTTCTCGTGCCGATGTCGATCTTCATCTTCCCGGCCAGCATCGGCGCGGCGGCATAAACGCCAATGGGAATCAGCCCACAAAAGAGCACTGCAATTATCGAAACATGGTTTTTGATTCGTTCCTGCAGGAAATATGCTCCAAGACCGATGAAGATCGAAGCGAGGCAGTAGAACGGTATGAAGAACGAGTACCTGTCGGGTACGGAATATCTAAAGGCGAAAACAAGAAACAACACGATCAGACTTAGGAGAATATTTCTCAGGCCCTTGCTTCTCGTAGCCTTAAACATCGCCAGGCAGCCGACCGGAATCAGCATAATATTCGGTGTCGGGAAGTTCAGCAGAATGTACAGTAAGTTCTCCTTGACGATCCCAGGCGACAGCGAAGTATTAAGAACCTCCGACTGCCATCTTAAGCCGAAAGCCGCCGAAGCCAGTGTGCCTGTAATATCGCCCGTCTGTATTGAGTTTTTGACGATTAAATATTCATAGGGCAGAGCCCCGATAATACACAACAGGACAACTATCCCTAAATCCCTGAGATTGATTTTCTTGCCGACCATACGAAATGCCATGAAAACGGCATAGCAAAACAGCGGTATCGAGGCGAGCATGTGCACGGAGATCGAAAGGCCGCTGAGAAGTCCCAGCCAGTAGAGATAACGCACCCGGTCGGTTCTTGTGTATTGCAGCAGCATTATCAATTCGGCGAGAAACAACGCGGCCCAGAGCGTGTATGTCTCGATCATGCTCGCATGAAGCCAGAACGTGTGCGAGACGGCTAAAGTCACAGAAGCGACCGCCGCCGGCAGATTTCTGCCGAGCCACAAACGAACGAACAGAAACATGTTCGCCACTGCAACCGCAGCGGCAATCGCAGAGACCAGATTGACCTTGTGGGGGAATTGCCCGACCGGTAGGTACTTTACGCCGATGGCCAATATGTAAAAGAGCGGATGAGAAGTCGCAAGGCCCATGAGGCCTTCGATATCGTTTTGCAGGATTCGGTACTGAATCAATCCGCTGTCCTGCCACAACATGCCCGGTGCGCAACTGATGAGATAGAGCGTCAGCGCGACACACAAAACCACGGCGTAATGCCGCGTCAAGTTTGATATTTTGGATTCCACGGATGTGCTTACTCGTCCGGCAGGACCTTTTTCTTCATAGTGACGGTTGAGATTGCCGCGCGATTCTGCGAATCGTTCCTAAGAAAATAGGGCCTTCTTATTGCTCAAGGGTTGAGATTGCCGCAGTCGCTCGCCCCTTAGGGGCAAGCTCCTTCGCAATGACATTAACACGCTTTCCTTGTCATTGCGAGAAGCGCAGCGACGAAGCAATCTCACGTTATACGACAAGCCGAATCCATCGCCTTGCTATCGCTTCTTATTGGCAACGTACCAGTCTATTGTGGCTTTGAGTCCCTCATCGAAAGACATTTTGGCCTCGAAGCCGAAGTATTCTTTTGCTCTGGAAACATCGAGGCATCGTCTGGGCTGGCCGTCCGGCTGTGAGCTGTCCCACCGGATTTCGCCTGTAAAACCGGTGAGCCGGGCGATCTTTTCAGCAAGGTCTTTGATAGTTATTTCAAATCCGGCTCCGATGTTGACCGGCTCGGAACTGTTGTAGTGCTCGGCCGCTAACATAATTCCCTCGGCGGCGTCTCCGGCGTAAAGGAATTCGCGAGAGACTTTGCCCGTTCCCCAGCATACGATGTGGCCGGCGCCGCTTTCTCTGGCCTCGGCGCATTTCCTTATCAGCGCCGGTATCACGTGGCTGCTCTCGGGATCGAAATTGTCGCCGGGACCGTAAAGATTCACCGGCAGCAGGAAAATCGAATTGAATCCGTATTCATCCCGGTAGGATTGGGACTGAACGAGCAGCATTTTCTTGGCCAGCCCGTAAGGCGCGTTGGTTTCCTCGGGATAGCCGTTCCAGACTTCGTCTTCCCTGAACGGCACCGTTGTGAATTTCGGATATGCGCAGACCGTCCCGAGCGCCACGAACTTCTCGATGCCCCTCAGCCTGGCCTGTTCTATAAGCTGAACGCCCATCATCAGGTTCTTGTAGAAAAACTCGCCCGGATGCCGGCGATTGGCGCCGATGCCGCCGACCGCGGCCGCAAGGTGAATGACAACGTCGGGCTTCATTTCATCGTACATCCGGACAATATCGTTTATCTCGACCAGATCGTAGTCCTCGACTTTCGGCACGAGAATATCTTTGCAGCCGCGTTTTTTCAGCCCCTCGGTGACGAACCCGCCCAAAAAGCCGGCGCCGCCGGTAACAACTACGCGTCGGTTCTCAAAAAAGGAACTCATAGCTTTGCCTCCTGGTGATCTCTGATAATTTTCCCGCGCTCGGCGCTTTTCATGTCGGCATCGGTCATCATTCTTGCAAGGCCTTTGAAATCCACTTTAGGTTTCCACTTGAGAACTTTCTTTGCCTTGCTTGCGTCACCTTCGAGGTAATCGACCTCACTGGGCCTGAAATAGCGGGGGTCGATCTCGACGTACTCTTGCCAGTCCAGATCCAGATAGCTGAAGACCTCTTCCACGAATTCTCTTACCGAGTGCGTCTCGCCGGTGGCGATGAGAAAATCATCGGGCTTATCCTGCTGGAGCATAAGCCACATCGCCTCGACGTAATCGCCGGCGAAACCCCAGTCTCGTTTGGCGTCGAGGTTGCCGAGGTAGAGCTTTTCCTGCAGGCCCAGTTTTATGCGGGTTGCCGCTCGCGTGATCTTTCTGGTGACGAACGTTTCGCCCCGTCTTGGTGATTCGTGGTTGAACAGGATCCCGTTACATGCAAACAGATCGTAAGCCTCGCGATAGTTCACCGTCTGCCAGAAGCTGTACACCTTGGCGCAGCCGTACGGGCTCCTCGGATAGAAAGGAGTTTCTTCCGTCTGCGGCTTCTCGACAACCTTGCCGTACATTTCGCTGCTCGAAGCCTGGTAGAACCTCGCGGGCTTCTCGGCGTTTCGTACCGCCTCGAGGAGCCTGAGGGTGCCGAGCGCATCGGTATTTACGGTGTATATGGGCATATCAAAGCTTACTCGCACGTGGCTTTGCGCCCCCAGGTTATAGACCTCATCCGGTTTGACGTCGTTTATAATTCTTGACAGGTTATTGCCGTCGGTCAGGTCGCCGTAGCCGAGTCTGAGGCGCGGATGTTCGTGCAGGTCCCTGTACAGATGGTCGATCCTGCCGGTATGAAATGAGGAGCTGCGCCGTATAACGCCCCAGACCTGGTAGCCTTTGTCCAGCAGCAGCTCGGCAAGATACGAACCGTCCTGGCCGGTAATGCCTGTAATCAGTGCTTTCTTCATGTTGTCCCTCTTTCAGGAAGTAGTTACGGTTAATCCCTCTTTGCTGACGTCAAAATCGAAGAACCTGGCCCTCTCATTAGGCGGTTCGGATTCGAGCATCTCCCGCACTGCCGAGGCATCGGCGGCGGATTTGCAGATCATCAGCATGAAGCCTCCCCCGCCGGCGCCGAGGAGCTTGGTGCCGTATATATAAGGTCCGACTCGTGCGAATAGCGATTCGATTTCGTCGTTCGTGGAGTTCGGATCCAGTTGTTTATTGAGCCGCCAGGCGACATCGATGAGTTGGCCGAAGGCTGCGATGTCTTTGCAGACAAGCGATTGCTCAATGCGCTCGGCCACGATGCGTATCTGTTTCAACGTCGCCATCGTGGCGCGATGCCGGTCGAGATATCGCCCCACGACCTGCTGGAGGATATTCTTGGCCAGCCTTGTTACTCCCGTGTAATAGAGCAAACTCAAGCCGCCGTTGATTTTCGGATCGAGAATGTCCGGCAGCACGTGGTGGATTCGGGCGTCGGGAACGAATCCGGATTCCGTGACGACCATTTTGACGCCGTCCACCGCGCCGCCGATCTGGTCCTGCCAGCCGCCGCCGGTCGTCAATGCCTGTTCCAGACGAAGCACGCTGTAGAACAGCTCGCGCTGCGTAAGCTCGGTCCCAATCACTCGCTGAACGACCGCGATGATTACGGCTCCCATGATGCTCGATGTCCCCAGGCCGCTTCCCTTTGGGATCGCCGCGAGCGTTGTCAGCTCGATCCCGCCACCGAATTGCTCCAATGCTTTCTTCAGACTGATCTTTTCGGCGCCGGTTCTGCTCTGCGGCGACAGGCACGTCAGTGCAAGTGCCGCTTTGGCCAATGCGAAGCTGCTGGTCGCTTTGCGGTAGTCCAGAAGCTCGTCGAAAGTGGTGATTTCAAGCCGGACGCCGAGGTCTATCGAAGTGATTCGGATGACCGGCTCATCGATCACGCGGGCATACGCCTGGATCGGCGGCTGACCGTTGAGATTGACCGCGGCGTTAACCACGCAGCCGCCGTGTTCGAGCGCGTATGGAGGCGTATCTGTCCAGCCGCCTCCGAAGTCGAGACGTGCCGGAGCGCGCGCCCAGACGATCTCGTCACTGCGCAACACACTGACGGCAGAGGGCTGCTTACCGGTACTTCCGGAAACGATGGCGTTTTCCAGTCCCTCGAATGCGACGGCCCGCGCCCGGCGAGACCATTCGAGGACTGAGACTTCTCGATTCAATCTCAGCCCGAGCGATGACAGCCAGTCGATTTGTGCCGGGGCCGGTTGCTTCTCGATATCCGGCAGAAGTTCCGACAAGGGCCGGTCATCCTGCTGATAGATTTCGGCAAGGGCGGACCCGAGACTGTGGATAATTCGCGGCAATACGAGACATTCGAGGCTGCCTTCGGCGCTGTTTCTGAAATGCCAGTGGGCCTGTGCAAGGATCGCCGATACCCATCCGCACAGATCGTCGGTATTCTTGAGAAGGTGCGCCAATTCGGCGCTGGAAAATCCACTCTGCGGGTGGAAAATTCGCCTGAGAGACCGGCGGATGATTTCTGCGCTGATTTTCTCACGCCGCTGATAAAAACCCCTGTGATCGGCCAACGCCAGAATCTGTTCGAGGTTGTACCTGTCCGCCTCGCGCCATGCTTTCGCCTGCTCGCTGCCGGCGCCGGCCGGGCGGAACATCCACAGCCATTGTTTGTATTCGGCATGAGTATCAACCGCCGGGAAGACCTTGGCGTTCCAGATGCTCCGGTCACTCCCGGACACCTCCGGCTCCCAGATATCATCCGGCCCGGCGCCAACGGCATCGAGCCATTCGAAGATATTAACTCCGCAGAAACTGCCGGCCCTATCGACGGGATCCTTGAAAGTATCGTCTATGCCGTAACAACGTACGAACCACACGTCTCGTCCTTCGGTATTGCGCCCTTTGATCACGTCGAGGCACGACCTGGCGGGCAGGCTGATCGGCTCATCGACGTCCACTCCCACGACGACGTTCTCTCCGCCCAAAGTAAGGCTGGAATTCACCCGGCAGCCCTCGACCCAGGAAGATGTTCCCGTGATTGAGCCGTTTTTTGAAACATCGTTATTGATGTTGAGAAAGGTTTGCAGGTTCGCGGCTCCGCGGTCCTCCTGGAGCAGCCTCATGCCGCTGTTGATGAGCGCTCTGCTGGTCCCGAAATCGAGAAAATCACAATGCTTCAACAGATTCATGCTGAACGGCACGTTTGAAACGGCATCGAACAACTTGTCCAGCAGCGGCTGGCTCCATTTCGAGCCGCTGTTTTGTGCCGATTCTTTGTGCCCCGACTTCGAGGCTTCGGCGCCCATGGCACAACATATCTCGCGATAAAAGTCCAGTCCGTTATCGGTTACCGCCTCGCCCATCGGGCCGCTCAGAGAAAGCCTTCCGGACTCATCGGCCGAGGCGCCGAAAAGTTCGAGCATCGTAGCGGCGGTTCTTGCGTCGAAGTTCATCACTCCGATATCCAGACAACTCTGGCCGTAAGCGTCTATAGCTCCTTTTTCCGCCTGCTCCGCCACCGATGGCTTCTGCAGATACAACCTCACTTCATCGCCCCGCCCGGTGCAGAAGACGCCGTGCCTGCCGGCCTGCTCGGGCAGGGCGTAACAGGCCAGGCCGGAGATGCCGCGTTCGGCAAATCTCACTTCCGAAGGCTCGAATCTCAGCAGCACGTCGCCCGATGTTATCAACACCTGCCCCACGCCCGGGGCCGGTTCCGGCAGCGCCAGATACGTGGGCAACTGACGGTCGAACAGACTCGCGGGCACTACAGTGTCGTTTACCGAAGGGACCGGGACAAATATCTTGCCGCAAGGTCCATAGGCGGGCAGCCGTTTCGAGTCTCCCCCGGCGTGAACGATCAGGATTCGCAGATTCCGGAGAATCTTTTCCCACGATTCCGGACCGCCCGTTCCTGTGCCCTGATCGAAACGCCGATTGAGGACTTCCATCAGGCAGCAGAGCGTGCTGCCTCCGCTGCCAATTCGCTTTCCGCCGGGATCGGCGACGACAAGCGTATCGCGGACGTTGCTCAGAAGTCCCAGGTCCTGGCGGACTTTAAGCTGCGATTGATAGGCCTCGGCCTGAGCATCGTTGGACGCAGTTACTATGAGATAATCCCACTGATTTAGTTTAGCTCGCATGCACATGATTCATCTTTGTAGAATGCCCTTAAGGCCATTTCAAAATAACGCCTTACGGCGTCACTACTAACTGAAACTCTCTACGATTTTCCGGAGGACCTGGTCCAGGCTCGTACCGGATTGCCAGCCGACGGCTTGCCTGATCCGCTCGATGCTCGGGACCCGCCGCATCATGTCCTCGATGGGCTGTCCGTAGGCGGTCTCGTAGGGCACGTATTGTTTTTTGCTCTTGCTGCCTGTTATTTCGATGATCCTGTCTGCAAGCGCTTCGATGGAAATCTCTTCACTCGAGCCGATGTTGTATACCCTGCCCGTTGCCTTCTTGCTGTTCATCAATTTGATGACCGCCTCGACGACGTCGGCGACGTAGCAGAAACAGCGCGTTTGTTTGCCCGTGCCGTATATCTGAAGCGGCTCGTCGTTCAGCGCCGCTCGAATGAATCGAGGCACCACCATGCCGTATTGGCCCGTCTGCCTCGGTCCGATTGTGTTGAAGAACCTGGCGATAACCACGCCCAGGCCGTACTGCTGATAGAAAGCCAGTCCGAGGAATTCGTCTATCGCCTTGCTGCAAGCGTACGACCAGCGGGGCATGCTCGTGCTGCCGAGGACGATGTCGTCGTCTTCACAAAACGGCACGTCTTCGCTTTTGCCGTAGATTTCGCTGCTGGATGCGATGAGGACTTTTTTGCCGAACTTGTTGGCGATGTCCAGGACCGTTTCGGTGCCGCCTATGTTCGTCTCGATTGTGCGAACGGGATCCTCGGCTATCAGTCTGACGCCGACCGCCGCGGCCAGATGAAAGATCATATCGCATTGGTCCGTCAGCGGCACCATCAGCTCGACGTTGCGAATATCGCCGGACACAAACTTGAAATCGGTATGGTCCCTGAAATTCTCGATGTTCTTCAGGCTGCCCGTGCTCAGGTTGTCTATGACGGCCACCTGATGACCGTCATTGAGAAGCCTTTCGGTCAAATGAGAGCCGATAAAGCCAGCTCCGCCGGTAACTAATACTTTCATATCGACTCCGGTGAATTAACGTTTCTCATCAAGGATAGTCGGCATCGGGCAATTGTCAACAGCCAAGTGGATGAATAGACTCCGTCCCCGTCGGCTGCGCATAAATCCTGTGCAGCATCGCTATCATACTTCTCTCCGGGCGATACCATATTTCTCGCGGTCGGACAGCTGCCGATCGAGCGGCAATTCGGCCCGTATTGTCGTCCGATAAAACACGAGCCAACTGGTTATCCTGCTATAGGCTAAGTATCGTCAAATAAAGAACATAGCTTTAGCGAGGATGGATACCTGCGATGGCAGAAGATACGTTTCTTTTTATGTCATTTCGAGTGAAGCGAAGCAATCTCAAATACGATGAGAGATATTACTATATGTTGGGGCTGAGATTGCCACAGCCCTTCGGGCTTCGCAATGACAACGCGGGCGAGTTTCAGCCGTAATACGTGCAGTATGTCTTGTCCGTTTCCCAGATGGTCACGCGATGAAGAGCCGCGTCTGTGAATTTATCGGCGAGCCTGTTCCATGCGAAGACGGCGATGTTCTCGATTGTGGGATTGGTCTGGGTGAAATGCTCGACGTCCGCATTCAGATTCTTGTGATCGAGCAGACTGATAAGTTCATTATCTACGGTTTTTTCAAAATCTCCGATGCAAAAGTCATCTCTCGCCGCCAACATCTTTATCTCAACCTCGACGACGTAATTGTGACCGTGGCCGGTGGGATTAGCGCATTTGCCGAATACCTCAATATTTTTCCGCTCTGTAAAGTCTTCGTTCCAGAGCTTATGCATCGCGGCGAATTCGAATTTCTCACAGAAATAGACCATTTCCACGTCCTCTGAATTGATGGCGATTGCCCTGAAAGGATTGAGCTTCAAACTCAACCTGCTAAGCCTGGCCGGGCCGAATTTATCGGACAATTGGCTCCACGCCGTTTTTAGCAGCTCGGCCATTATAGAAAGCCCAACGTGCCGGGCGCTGCGAAAATCACGACTTATGCGCTCGGCGAAAAGCGGAACGACAAATTCGCGAACGTTACTGTCAATATCGACTACATTTACGATAAATCCCGTATCGGGCGCTACAGAGCCGCGAAGCTCGACCGACAATTCGAGAAAAATCGAGAGGCCCTCGCCGGCCGGCTTTGACGCGAAAGAATTGAACCCCGTGCAATCCTCTGACAGGAAAGGATTTATCGAGAACCGTACCTGCCTGGCAAGCTTGTGTGTAGAATTTGGAATTGAGAATTTAGAATTTGGAATTCTCAATTGACAATTCTCCATTCCGAATTCCCCATTCTAAATTCTAGACTACTTGTGCATCAGGCTCATTATCTCGCTTCGGCTCCTCGGGTCTTTCTTGAATATTCCGCGAAGCGCCGAGGTCACCATCGTCGAGCCCGGTTTCCTTATGCCTCGAATGGTCATGCAGCTATGCGAGGCTTCGA
>Ga0180438_10008742_pt1 | contig 12814 bp, 8 predicted proteins | sample SS_ome_12_FD_132455 | JGI IMG/M metagenome (GOLD analysis project Ga0180438, IMG submission 132455) | Hypersaline lake sediment archaeal communities from the Salton Sea, California, USA - SS_3_D_2 metaG | ecosystem: Environmental > Aquatic > Non-marine Saline and Alkaline > Hypersaline >...
CCGGTGGGCTCGTCGGCCAGCACCAGTCGGGGCTGGTTGATCAGGGCCCGGACCACCGCCACCCGCTGCAGCTCTCCCCCGGACAGCTGGGCCGGGAAGTGCTCCCAATGCCCCCCCAAGCCGACCCGATCCAGCAAACGGGAGGCACGGTCCCGCACGTTCCGGGGATCTTCGCCGGAATCGTACGGGATGGTGGGCACCAGGACATTCTCCAGGACCGTGCATTGGGGCAGCAGGTAATGGAGCTGAAAAACGAATCCGATTTCCCGATTCCGCACGCGTGCCAGTTCCTGGTCCCCGAGTTCGGCCAAATTCTTTCCCTGGAACCGCACCACGCCGGATGAGGGGCGATCCAGGGCACCGATGATGTTCAGCAGCGTGCTTTTTCCCGATCCCGAAGGACCGCTCACGGCGAGCGCTTCCCCGGCCGCGACCGCCCACGAGAGATCCTCGAGGACCGTGATCTCCTCCACGCGGGAGGGGTGTTTAAATTTTTTCGTGATGTTTTCCAGTTGCACCAGCATTTCTCGGCTCGCTTATCTCGCTATTTTGGGATCGGCCCCGGCCCTTCACTCATCCTTTCTTCCGCTTCGTGCACGAGGTTCGGTCCGGAGAGAATTATACAGCCCGATGATATTCTCCGCCATATCGTTCATGGAAAATCCGGTCATTACCTTCTGTCGACCCTGTTCGCTCAAGCGTTTCAGCCGGTCGGGATCTTGGAGCAGGTCCCCGATGGTCTGTGCCAGGACATCCCCGGTGTTGGGCTCATAGATGATCCCTCCTCCGGTGGCTGCCACGAACTCCGGGTAACAGCCGACATTGGGCTGGGCGACCGGAACCCCGGCGGCCAGAGCCTCGACCTGGTAGGCCCCGAAGGCCTCCCCGCTGGGTACGGGAACCGACAGCACCGTCAAGGACTTGAGAAACTCTATCCGGCTCGGCTTGTCGAACCGATCGAAAATCTTGACATCGGCCTCATGGCCCCGGTCCCTGATCTTGCGGCGCATCTGATCGACAAACGGCTTGTCCAAGCCGGTATAGCCCCCCATCAGATGTAGCTTCAGGCCGTGGAAGCGGGTATCCCGCTTGAGCTCCAGGAACGCGTCCACCACAATGCCCAGGCCGAAATATTCCGACATGCGGCACAGGAATCCCATCACCGGAGGATCGAAGGGCAGAGAGGACCGCTCATATCCCTGCAGATTGATGCCGCCGTTGACGATCTTTATCCGGTCGGCCGGAAGCCGGAGCTCCCGCTGGGATCTTTGGGCGTAATACCGGCTGGTGGCGATGAACAGGTCGACATCCGCCGCCTTTTCCGCCATCAGCCCCCACACCTGCGTCTGATGGCCCGTGTCCATGTCGTCGATCCATTCGTTTTCGTCCTGCAGAGAACACACCACGCGTGCCCCGAGATCATGCTTGAGCCGGTGCGCCAGCCCCAGCAATAGAGCGTTGGAGAGGTGGACCACATCCGGCCGGATCTCGGTCTCAAGATAGCGGATCAGATTGTCCAGTTCCGAGGTGTGCCGGCCCTGTTCGCCCTGCAGCATGGAGATGGTCATGCCCTCCAGCCCGGAAGCGCTGGTCGATCCGGATTTCCTGGCCGCCATGCGGAGCAGCGTTTGCGAATCGAAGGCGCGTTCCAGCCAGGACGGAGCACGCCGGTAGCCGGGTATCTTCTCCCGAAGATAAAGATTGATGGCGCCGTAAAAAACCGGAGTCCCCGGGACGGCGCTGTGGTCGTATCCGGAAGGGAGATACATCGGGACCTTCCGGACATCCTGTCCCAACAGCAGCATCGAGCTCAGCAGCTCATCGTCTCGAAAACAGTTCTGACAGTAAAAGTTGTCACCCGAGCCGGGTGTGATGTAAGCGATCCTCATGAACGTCCTCCAAATGCATACACGCGGCCGTCTTCCGCACCGATGATAACGAAGCCCCCCGCGACCGCGGGGCAGCCCAGGATGGCCGCGCCGATCTCATAGGACCAGAGCTGGCGTCCGTCCTCCAGGCTCACGACATACAGCCGTCCATCGATGGATCCGAATACGACCTTGCCGCCGGCTATGACCGGGGATCCGTCTATCTCGTGCCGCGTCCGGAATTTCCAAATCCTTTCCCCGCTCTCACGGTCGACACAGTGCAAAAACTCGTCCCGCGAGCCGATGACCACACGGTCTTGCCCGACCGCCGGCGAGGCGAAGAACGGGCCTCCGTCCTCCCGATCCTCATATTCCCACAGGACCTTCTGCTGCCGGATGTCGACACAGATCAGCTTGTTGTCGTAATGACCCACGTAAGCCCGCCCGTCCTTCAAGGCGGCGGATCCGGGAATATAGGATCCGGCCCAAACCTCGGCCTGCTCACTCCCGTCCTCAGCGGAAACCGCGTGCAAGATCTCATCGCATCCGCCGAAAATAACGACCTGTCCGTCCGTAGCGGGAGCGCCGTTGATATAATTGTCGGTCTCGACCTTCCACCTGAGCTCCCCGGTGGCCGCATCCAAACAGTACAACCGGTTATCATAGCTCCCCACGAATATATTCACCGCCCGGCTGTCCGGCATCCGGGCCCAATTGGCGGAGCCGTAGATGGAATTATCCGTCTCAAAGGTCCATAACACGTCCCCGGTATGCGCGTCCAGGGCAAACAGATAGCCGCTCAAGGAGCCTATATACACGGCATCATCCCACAGCAGCGGGGAGGCCTCGATGTCGTCGCCGGTGTCGACCTCCCAGGCCATCCGGCCGTCGGCAAGCTCCAGGGCATAGACCCGCCCGTTGGTGCTCCCGATGTAAACCCGCCCGTAGCCCACCACCGGCGAGGAAATGATGAGCGCCCCGGTGTCATACGACCACAGCAGGTCCAGCCGGTCCGGTATCCGATCCTGTGCGATTCCCGTAAGAGACGGATCCCCGCGGAACACCGGCCAGCTGGCCGCGGCCACACCCGTTCCGACAGGCACCACCGTGTCCTCGGTTTTCGCGCACGTCGTCAGCAAAATAGATGTCATGCCCAGCACAGCGAAAAAACGCCATCTCCTCATTCTATGGCCTCGAACGGTCCTTCCACGCCAGCGCCGCTGTAGGGCAGGCCGCTTCGCATTCGGCGGCGGTTTTCGTCAGGGCCCGTTTCAGCGTCTCATGGAACGGGGCATCCACCCGCACGTCGAATCCGCGACCCCAGAACGTCAGCCCGAGCGCTTCGCCGGATCTTCGGGTGATCTGAACGCACAGCCCGCAGCGGATGCATTTACCCGGTTCGAAGATCACCTCCTCGTGCTGCAGGATCTTTTGAACACGTCTCCTTTGTCCGCCGGGAAACCGCAACGCCGCCGGCCGGTACTCATCCGCCAGTTCCCGCAGCCGGCACATATCCTGCTTGCGGCAATCACAGCCCATGCACCGCCGGGACTCACTGCGGGCCTCCTCCCCGGTATACCCGTTGTCGTGGCCGCCAGCAGGGGCAATGCGCCCGAAGGATTCGGCTTCTTGGAGGAACTGTTCGGCGTCGCCCTCCACAAGCTTTCCGGTTGCAGAATTATACCGCCGGATAGAACCCGTCAACGGCTCTCCGCTCAGGTATTGGTCCACCGCAGCCGCCGCCTCCCTGCCGTGTGCCAGGGACCGGATGGCCATGCGTGAGGGCGCTATGGCATTGCCGCCGGCAAAAAAGCCCGCCACACCGGTGGCAAACGTCCTCCGGTCCACGGCCAGCCCGCGATCGGTCTGCGGAAACTCCGCCCCATGGTAAGAATCGGGGCCCAAAGCGCCCACCGCCAGGACCACCGCAGCGTACGCACGGCTCAGATCAGCCGGACTCATGTCCCGGCCCAGGACCTGCTGCGGGTGAAATTCGACCCCCAGGTCGACGATCCGCTCGATCTCGGCGTCCAGAATGGACTTGGGGAGTATTTCATCCGGCACTCCGTAACGCAGCATGCCGCCCGGGCGGGGATGGCGGTCAAAGACATGAACGGCGTGGCCGGCTTGGGCCAGGTAATAGGCCGCCGACAAGCCGGTGGGTCCGGCGCCGACTACCGCGATTGTCCGGCCGGAGGCAGGCGGTCTTGTCGGACGGAAGGGAGAATCCTGGGCCAGGTCCGTATCGGCGACATATCGTTTAAGCATACAGATCGCAACAGGATCATCCACGAATCTGCGCTTGCAGGCCTTTTCACAGGGCGCCGGACAGATGCGGCCCAATACCGCCGGGAGCGCGATACTGTGTTTCACCACGGCGGCGGCAAGGTCAAGCTGTCCCGCCTGGATATTACGAATCATCCCGGGGATATCCATATGGGCCGGGCAGGCCCTCTGGCAGGGAGCTTCACAATCGCCCACATGTTCGCTCAGCAGGAATTCCAGGGCGCTTCGGCGCGCCTTTTCGACCCTCTGATCGTCGGTTGCGATCCGCATCCCGTCCTCGACCGGAGCGGAGCAGGACGGGAGCAGCCGATCCGTGTTCAGCTCATGCACAACGCACAGCATGCAGGAAGTGAACTTATCGGCTCCATGGGCGAAGCACAGGGTGGGGATAGGGATCCTCAAAGCTCGGGCGGCCTCCAGGATGGTGCTTCCCTCGGAGACGGGCATCTCGTGGTGGTCGATGGTGATTTTGAGCGAACTCATGTGACTTCCACCGCCTCCGAAGGACAAACTTGCCGGCAGGTGCCGCATTTGATGCACGCGGTCTGATGGATCTCATGGCGCCGGTAAGGAGTGAGCGGTATGGCCTTGGCCGGGCATTTCTGGGCACACAGAGAGCACCCGATGCACCTGTCGGTGATGGTGTAGGTGATGAGCGCCTTGCACCGCTTGGCCGGACAGGATCCCTGCAGATGGGCTTCGTATTCGGGCATAAAATAGCGTAGGGTCGTGAGCACGGGATTGGGAGCGGTTTTTCCCAGCCCGCACAGGCTTCCCTGGCGGGTCTGCAGCGCGATCTCTTCCAGCCTGCGCAGATCTTCCCGGCTTCCCTCCCCGGCACACAGCTTCTCGAGGACATGCAGCATGTGCCGGGTACCGATGCGGCAAAAGGTGCATTTTCCGCAGGATTGTCCGCAGGTGAAGGTGAGGAAGTAGCGGGCGATATCCACCATGCAGTCGCCGTCATCCATCACCAGCAGCCCGCCTGAACCCATCATGGCGCCTACGCGGGTTAAATCTTCATAATCCACCCGGGTCTCGGACATCTCGGCCGGAATGCAGCCGCCGGAGGGGCCGCCGATCTGCACGGCTTTGAACGCCCGGTCGTGTTCGATCCCGCCCCCGATGTCTTCCACGATCTCCCTGATCGTGATCCCCATGGGGACCTCGATAAGGCCGCCGCGGGCCACCTTGCCAGCCAGGGAAAACACCTTGGTTCCCCGGCTCTTCTCGGTTCCCAATCCGAGAAACTCCTCCGGCTCGTGGCGCAGGATCCAGGGTACCGTCGCCAGGGTTTCACAATTGTTGACCAGCGTGGGGAAGCCCCACAACCCGGACTGCGCCGGATAGGGCGGCCGGAAGCTGGGATTTCCGCGCCGGCCCTCGATCGAAGCGATAAGGGCGGTCTCTTCTCCGCACACAAAAGCGCCGGCCCCCTCCAGGATATTCAGCCGGAGGGAAAATCCACTGCCCAATATATCTTCTCCCAGCAGGCCTGAGGCGCGGCAGCTCTCGAGTGCACTTTGAACCCGCTGTACGGCCAGGGGGTATTCGGCACGTATATAAAAATATCCCTCCTGCGCCCCCACGGCATAGGCGGCGATGGTCATGCCCTCGATGACACGGTAGGGATAGGATTCCAGGATCATGCGGTCCATGAAGGCTCCCGGATCCCCTTCGTCGCCGTTGCAGATGATGAATTTCCTGCTGCCGGCGGTGCGGCGGGTGATGTCCCACTTGGTTCCGGTCGGGAAGCCGGCCCCGCCCCGACCGCGCAGGCGGCTGGCCTGGATGCGTTGGACGATCTCCTGCGGGGAGGACCTCGTCAAGCACCATTCAAGGGCCCGGAAACCATCACGGTTCTTGTACTCCTCGAGGTCCAAGGGATCGAGCTGGCCGGAAAATTCGGTGGAGATGTGCTGCTGCCGGCCCAGGAAAGCCTGGATATTGGGATCCCGCATGTGCAAAGGATGGCGGGTGAAGCCGTTGTCGGGTTGATCCATAAGCCAATTTTCGATCAGATTGAACGCCGCATTGCGGATCCGGTGACGGAGCCGCGCGGGCCGGTAGTGTTTGAGCACGATCTTCCGCACATCCTCCGGACGCACTCTGTCATAGAGGACCGGCTCCTTGCCGGGCAGGCAGACTTCCACCAGCGGTGTCCTATGGCACATGCCCACGCATCCCACTCGCTTGACCTGGGGATGGATGCCGGTCTCCGCAAAACTCGCTTCCAGCGCCTGCCGAACCCGCTGGCTCCCGCTGGCCACACAGCAGGATCCCAGGCCGATCTTCACCTCACCGGCTTCAATCGGAGTCGTTTTTCCGCCGTTGCCATCGCCGGGGCTTTGGCTCTGCTGCTCCAGAAAATCCTCCAATATCGCGGCGACGCTCTCCGACCGGACATGTCCATAGGTCACGCCATCGATCTGGATCACCGGGGCTATGGTGCAGCATCCCAGGCAGGCGACCTTCTGCAGGGTGAATCGGCCCTGGGTATCGGTATCCGCCCCACCCTCGAGTTTCAGGGCTCGGCACATCGCGTCATACACCGATTCCGCGCCCTTCATGTGGCAGGCCGTGCCGGTACAGACCTGGATGATATGCGCCCCCACCGGCGTGTGCCGGAACTGGGAATAGAATGATGCAATCCCGGAGATGTCGGCGGGTGTTATATCCGTAATCTCGCAGACCCGGCGGAGGGCCGCTTCCGGCAGGTAATGGAACCGCCGCTGGACGGCGTGCAGGATGGGGATGACCTTCCCGGCGTCGGATCCGATGGAATCCACGATCCGCTCGATCTCGCCGGCAATCATATCCTTATCCAATGTCATTCTCTTCGCCCGGTCCTATTCGGCTATGCAGTACAGATGCTTGTCTCCTCGAATATAAATCCGGTTGTGCATGAAGGCCGGGATGGTCATGGCCGCTTCACCCAATTCATTCCGCCCGAGGGATTGGAATTCGGCGTCGGCCTTGAATATATGGGTTACACCCGCCATATCCATCAGATAAACCCGGTCCCCCACCAGGATGGGGGAGGAATAGAAGCCCTCGTCAAACTCCTGCAGCCAATGCCGTTCTCCGGTGACGGCGTCGAAACAGGTGACCGTACCGTAGCTGGCAGCCATGAAAAGCAGGCCGTGGGCGGCCACCGGGCTGGATACCTCGGAAAGATCGTCGATATCCTCCCAGGCAATTTCCGGGATCGGTCCCAACCTGATGGCAGCCAGACGGGCATACTCATTGACCGCGAACACCATACCATCGCTGTAGGCCGGGGAGGGCGCGATCTCCCCCTGCATGCATCGGACCCGCCACAGCTCCCGTCCGGTTCGGGGATCATAGGCCATCACGAAGGGATTGGAATTCAGGATGACCTGCGGTCGGCCCTCGACATCGGCCAGGATGGGAGAAGCCCAGGAAATCTCCACATCCCGCGGCGCATCATAAACCAGATTCCCGGAAGAGGCCTCGAGCGCCAGCAGGCGGCCCCCGGTGTTCTGATCGAACTGGACCAGGAGCAGGTCCTGAAACGTCAGGAGGGACGACGAATGCCCGTAATGGTTATCCGGCAGGCCCAGGTTCTTAGCCCAGAGGCGCTTTCCCTCCCGATCCAGGCCGATCGTATCGCCGTTGGCAAAGATGGCGAACACCCTTTGACCATCGGCCGCCATGGTGGGGGCGGCATACCCGGTGTCCTGCGTGGGGCGGGGCCGATCCAGCGGGGAGCCCGGGACATCGTCCACCGGGTGCCTCCAGAGAATCCGGCCGGAATCGGCATCCAGACAGTATGCCTCCTGATTCTGGCGGTCGGCACCGGACAAGAAGATCTTCTTTTCCCAGATGACGGGGGAATTGTATCCGGGAAGCGGAATGGCGGTCTTCCATCGGATGTTGCGGCCCGTTGCCCCATCCCATTCCAAGGGCACGTCGGTGTGGTAGGCGATGCCGATCCCCTGCGGCCCCCGAAAGCCCGGCCAATTCCGCCGGATCTCGTCCAGATCGAGAGCGGCACCGGCTGAGCCGTCCGCCCGGTCACCACCCATACCGATCCGGTCGAGGTCGTTCTGCGCCAGGATGCCGAGAACGAACGCCAGCAGGAACAGCCCAAGCCCGCCCATCACCAACGATTTGCGCGCCAGGAGCTTTTGTTCCCAGGTTTCGTCCGCCGGAGTCGCATGGATCAGGTCCGGGAGATGGGACTGAAAGGAGCTCATATACTTGAACGCGACCAAAGACACCAGCACCAAAGCGAAAAGCAGGGTGGTTCCGGTCCGCAGCTGCCACTGATGCGTGAAGTAGGCCTTCCGGGCCAGGAGATCAAGCGCCCGGATCTGCTCCTTCAGGGCCTGATCATCGGGATCCTGCTGAAGCTGCAGCATCAGCTGCGCGATGGCTTTGCTGTTGAGCGGATCCACGGAACGGGTCTGGAGGTAGTTGACCACCAACAGGATGCTTAGCACCACGGCAAAGACCGCGGCCACCACCGCCACCCGCCCCGCGATAATATACAGCCTGGGTCGAGCGGCAGGCAACGGACCCGGATTCGAATTCATCGTACTCATTATTCTGACACCTGTTTCCCCTTAGCCTGAATACTTTCCCGGGCTTGGAACTCTATCTCTTCCAGCTCTTCGGGGCCGATCAATCCCAACCGGACCTGCTCGTACGGACAATAGGCGAAACACCGGGCGCAGCTCAAACAACTCCCGGTATCCACATCATATTCCGGCTGTCGGCGCTGGATGGAGAATCCGACGAGCTTCATGCCGAGAGCCAAACCCAGAAAGCCACCCAAGAACCAGCCACCCAGCCGGAATCGCTCCTGCAAGGCTTTGGCCTCCGCCATCAGCTCGGTGGTCGGCTTTCCGGAGGCACGGAAGGCCATGGTCGCATCGGTCATCTCGGTCCTTTTCCCGGAATTTTCGGCCAGGATGCTTTCCGCCAGCGCCACGGTGGAATGCTTGCGGGCGAGGGGCACGTACACCCGGGAGGCGGCCCATCCGCTGCCGAGAACGATCACCGGGAGCAGGAGGATCAGGACGGCAATCCGCTTTGCCTGGACGGATGCGGGCTCTTTGATCGCGGGTTCGCTCGCCTTTTTGATGGCGCCGAAGGGACAGGAGTCCTCACACAAACGGCAGTTGATGCACTCCGTGGGGGTGATCTTGACATGCTTCCGGGAAAGTCGGGATACCCAATTGAGCAGCACGCCATAAGGGCATAAAAAGCGGCAGTAGGGGCGCGCCACCACCGTACCCAACAGCAGCAGGGACGCTCCCAGAAGGACCATGTCGAACCTGGCACCGAAGCGGAAAAATCCCACAAAGGGATCATACTGACAGATCACAAATCCCGCCCCGGTGGCGGCGAACAGAACCGCCAAACCCAAGTACATGTAAGGCAGGAATCCCAGCACATAGCCCAATCCGGCTGGGACCTGCACAGGCCTGAGCACCATAAGATCCTGCACCGCTCCCAGGGGACAGACCGCCGCGCAAAACGTCCGGCCGAAGAACAGGCCGAATATGAGGGGCAGCAAAAAAAAGGCAATGACGGTCAAAGGAATCGCGTAGCCGGGATCGAACAGCGCCAGGCTGACATTCTGCACGGATCCGATGGGACAGATGCAGCCTTTGCGAAAGAATCCGAAATATGCCAGGCAAAACACCATCAGCAGGAAGATCAAACGGCGCGAGCGGAGTCTATGGGCCAGGAAGGTCGCCAGGCCCAGGGCGGCCAGCAGAATCCCGACATCCAAATATTCCAACACCGGGGAGCGGGGCGCTGGCGTCTGCAGTTCGGGACGGACATAGTCGGATTGAAAATCGGGCTTGGGGAATCTTTCCTGGATCTGGGGAACGCCGAAAAGGGGGAGGGATAAAAAGAGGATGAGGCAGAGGCAGGGAACCAAGCGTGTTCGTGTCGACATGATCAGCTTTTCAAATATCGCTGACTCTCATCCCCGCGCAGGATATAGGGCCGACTGGCCGGCACACGCTTCCAGGCGCCGGAGGGGCAGGAGCGGGCAATGGAGCACTCATTGCAGTTCAAGCATCGGTCGTGCCGGGCCTGCAGGTAGAGCGACCCGTTGCCGAATGAGTTGCAGCCCTTAACACATTTGCCGCAGCCGATGCACAGCTCTTCGTCGATGGTGTATTCGAAATAAGGCTCTTCCACAAAGCTGCGCTTGATGGCGCCGCTGGGACAGAGCTGGCTTTCCGCGCCCGTGTCCCTGGTTTTTGCGCCGGGTTGGAGATATCCGCTGCATAAATCGCAGTACCCGCACATGGAATAGGAATGCACACATTTGACGGCGGAGTGGGGAAGCACACAGTTGACCGCGCATCGCTCACACTGAATGCAGATGTTGGGATCGAGCTGCCAGACCAGGTCCTCGGACTTCGATTTCCTTCCTAAAATCCAGGCCATGCCGCCGATGAAGAAACCGGCGAGCGTGTTCAAACCCTTCCATAGAAATTCCCGGCGGCGCAAGGCGTCGACAGGCTGAGACTGTGTCACCTTCGGCCTCCGTTTTGATCCCGATCGGGATGCCCGGCCGCTCGTCCGGACACGGGTGATGAGCTGGCGGCTCTCGACTCCGTGCAGCTCGCCGACCGGCTGCAGGCCCGGCAGGGCGGATCGGATCCGCAGGCCGATGTGTGTTCAGGGCAAGGGGCCTTCCTGATTCCCAGAACCGTTCCGGTCACCGCCAGTCCGGCAAAAACAAGGCCCCTCAGGCTGTCTTTCAAGAATCGCCGTCGGTCACCGATCTTCATCAATGTCACCAGCACACCTCCCTCACCACTCAATCCTCGACCTTCGCGAAAACCCTGACGGCTCTCCGGGCCGGGTCCAGAACCCAGATCCGTTGCGAGGAATCCAACGCCAGATCCAGTCCCGCGGTGCCTTCCTCGAAACTTCCGGGGCCGGCCACGACGCCGCTCATTTCTCCCAATCGGTTATACAGCTTGATCCGGGGGATCCCCTTTTCACTGGTCACGAACGAGCCATCCTCCCGTATGGCAAAATGGCTCGGATTGCAGCACCCGCAGAATCCCTCGATCTCCATGGAGAATTCCCCCCATGCGGTCCTGAAGCCGCCCTCCACGGTATAGTTCTCGAGCGAATGACGCCCGGTATTGGCCGCCCACAAAAACCCATCGGGATCGATCCCTACATCGAAATACGGGCTGGGTATGATGAAGCCGGGAATGTCCCGGGCGGCATCCTTGTCCCCGATCCGCTTCGGATTCTGTCCCGTCTTATCGAACCTCCATACGATATGGTTTCCCGCATCGGCCGCAAAGACATAATCCCGGGAGAGGGCTATGGAGGTTAGGATCGCTTCCTCACCCAGAGACTCCCACCGGGCCGGACGGGATACTCCTAGGGTATAGACCTCCATATGGTCGGTCATGCCGGCGTACAGATCCTGATTCTCATCCACCGCCAGGCAACGGGCCGCCCCCACGGTCGCCAGGGAGCCGAGGGTCTGGCCGGCCCGCGAGAGGATCAGAATGGAATCCACTCCGGAAACATAGAGGCGGTCATCCGAGGCCAGGGCGATGGCGTACACGTGGGTCAAAGGAAGACGGATGGTCTGCACCTCCGAGTACAGGACCTGATCGGCGCCGCTTTGGACGAATTGATCGATGTCATAGGCAAAAGGATTTTCTCCCGATGAACGGGAGCCGTCGGAGACCGCCCGGAGGCCGAAGTAAATGATCCCGGCCAGGGAAACGAAAATGACGGCGGCGGTTATCAACCGGTCCGCCTTGCCTCTGCTTTTGTCTTGGCTCATCACATACCTAAGGCATCTCTGTTTCAGCGGGCCCGGATATCGAGGCAGACCAGCCGACGCGAATCACGCAGGAGGAGTCGGCCGCCGGCCAATGCCATGGGGCCCCAGGCATCCACACCCTCGAGAACTTTGGCCTGCGCGAGCGGAAGGTAGCCCCGCGCGCTGGCTTCTAAAACCGTCAAGACACCGTCATCGCTCAGGACGAAAAACTTGCCGTCCGCCAACAAGAAAGGTCCCAGACCGAAACGCTGAGTCTTGCCGCTGGACCACACGAACTCGGTGAGCCGATCGGGACGGCAGCACACGAATTGGTTGCGCTGCGGGCCTGCGTCCTTGGGGAGGATCGCAAACAGATGCCCCTCGTAATAGATGGGAGTCTGCTGCTCGGAAGCAAATCCGGCATCCGGCTTGACACTCTGAAGGGATTCGACCGAAAGAGCCGCTCCGGTGTCCCGCACCTGCAGCAGCATGCTCCCTGCGCCGTAGCCGGCCGTCAGGAAGATCCTTCCCCCGCCCAGATGGATGGGAGAGGGCGCGATCACATTGTGATTAAAGAGATCGGAGGCGAAAACGATCGCGCCGGCATCTTCGGTTCGGGCGGATACACCCACGATCCCGCCGATGGCGCAGTACAGGTAGATCCTTCGCCCATGGATCGTAGCGGGCAAGACCGAGGAGTGGGACATCTTCCAGTTTTGTGGATTGGGGGTCTTCCAGACGACCTCGCCGGTGGCGCAGTCGATCCCCATCAACAGGGCCTCTCCACCCACCGCAATCACTGCGGTGGCGTTGTCGATGAGAGGGCACTGGCCGGTGTACCACAGGGGCACCTCGGCCCCCCAGTCCCGGACAA
>Ga0180438_10008744_pt1 | contig 12812 bp, 12 predicted proteins | sample SS_ome_12_FD_132455 | JGI IMG/M metagenome (GOLD analysis project Ga0180438, IMG submission 132455) | Hypersaline lake sediment archaeal communities from the Salton Sea, California, USA - SS_3_D_2 metaG | ecosystem: Environmental > Aquatic > Non-marine Saline and Alkaline > Hypersaline >...
GATAGCCCTCCCTCACCCTGGCTTCCAGAAGGCGATAGACCAGAGCGTTGGCGTCCTGGCCGCCGATGGCCGTTCCACTGGCGCTGACCACCATCTTCATACCCAAAACGTCAGCTTCCTCGTCCACGAACTCGTCGTATGTCTCAGAGACCACCTCCACGACCAACGATTCAGGCGGCACAAACTCTTGCTCCTTCAATTCATCCAGAATCCTGTTGTAGGCTTCTTGTTGCAATTTTTGCAGGAGGGAAGCCTTCAAGCGGTCCTTGTCAGCCTGGGTCACCACCCCCACCTGCTTCATGTTGCCGCCGCCAGTGGGCTTGTCGTTGACGACCCGGACCTGTAAGGCCAAAGGTCCCTCGATAGCGTTGATCATGAAAGCGTCCACATTGCCCCTGGGGCCAGGTTCAACAGACACGACCCCCGTCTCGGCCGTCCCTCCTATGGCCGATGGCAAGGTAGCCGTCTCTATCGTGGTGAACCGGATGTTCGCCCCTGCCGAAGTTCCGACCACAGTCCCCAGAGGAATCTCAACGGGCTCGTCAATCTTGTTGATAAAGATCACCGTGCCCGTGGCCCGCGCATCAGCGGCATCGCGCTTGTTCATGGTGGGAATGTGATCCGTGGCCTCGACCTTGACCTCCACCACACGCGCCGGGATCTCACCTGTCTGGTAGTCAATAAGCTCTAACTCCGGGTTGGCCTGCACCAACAAGGTCTCACTGACCGCCTCACTAACGGGCCTCAGCGTCACCGTGGCACTGGGCACCAACAACAGAACGCCCGCCCCCAGGAAGAGAAACAAGATGCTGAAGAAGGCGACAGCCAGGATCTGCTGGCCCCGCCCAGGCGACTCTGACCAGGCTGACAACATCGGTTCGCGAGGGCGTGGCCCTTTGTATTCCCTTGGCCGAGGGGGTGCCTTCTCTATCGCCCGGCGCCCATACCACCTGGCTCGCTGAGCCCTCCCCAACGAAGAAAAGACAGGCAAACCAACCTCATGGGCCAATTCTTGCGTGGCCGCATCCCTGGTCACCAGGGCGGCCTCCATGGCCAGATTGTGGACGTGACGCTGCAGCAACTTGAGATTGACCAGACTACTCAGAGTCCGGCATTTGGGTGGCACGACGAGAAGAACCCGCCTGGCCTGCGCCCACTCCAGGCGGTCGCGAATGGCCGCGATGTCATCGTCAACCTCCAGGTAAATGATCTGCTCCACCAGGCTTACATCCCTCCAAGAAAAGAGTCGAAATCCTTTCGCATAACCTTAGCCAACAATTGTTCAGGCAAACTGGCCCCGTTCTTCATCTCATCAGCACAAGCCCAACGGGCCAGCCCCATGACCATCAGCCCTCCGCGCCCCAAAGAGAGCCCGGTTCTGTCCAGCACGCCAGGTACTCTTTCAGGGTTCAGCACTTCCACTTCCGGGCAGCGGGCGAAGGGCAGTTCCCTCATCCAGGGATAAGTCTTTACCGCTTCCACCAACTCGGGTAGCTCACTTCCCCCACCCCATAGATGGATGCAGTGGGGGAGGTCCCCCTCAACAGACAAAGCCATCAAGTGTCGCTCCACCTCTGTCAACCACACCGCGACCGCCCCGTTCAATACCTCGCCCAGGGAAACTGAAGCCGTTTCGTTGACCTGAGCGCGGTGGTAAGACAACTTGAGATCTTCCGCCTCCTGGAACGAAAGACAAAGACCCTCGGCCAGACGCTGGCTGATCGCCCGTCCCCCCAGGGACATCGTCCGTGAGGCCAGCAAGCCCCCATTGCGGGTCCAAAAAATCTCTGTCCCCCTTCCACCGACGTCAAGACCGATGGCCTCACTCCCTTTCAGAAAAGAGGCCACCACCCCGGATTCGGGGACCAAAAGGGGTGGTTCCAACTCCAGGCCCTCAGCGATGCTGCGCAAGCCGTCCAGGCTCTCACGGAGCGCCAGAGCGTTGAAAACGGTGACAGCCAGGTTCTCGCCCCGAAAGCCCACCGGATCGGTCACCCGATGGCCGTCAATGACAATCTCGGTGATGACACTATCAACCAGGGCCAGCCCCTCGCTGGCGAACTCTTGAGACAATTGCTGAAGGGCCAGACGCTGCACTCGCTGCAAGAGTTGGGTCAACTCCCGCTGGCTGACAGGGCGCGTCGGGGAAGAGCGCTGCTGCTTCACCGTGTAGGCCGCACCACGGATCAAAACGTTGGGAACCCCCACCACGGCCTGATCGGGTACCACCTTGCGTCCGTACACTTGCTCCGTCATATCTTCCGCCTGGCGGAGGGCCTGGTCACAAGTGGCTGTTACGGCTCCAAGGTCACCGATAGCACTACCGCTGGCATAGCTACCCTTGTGTCGGGCCACGCCCCGGCCGATGATGACCGCTCGGTCCTCCTGCACCTCCACCACCAGGGCCTTGACGTACTCAGTCCCCAGGTCAATGACGCTGCGGAAGGATGGCTTGTCGTTCTCTTCTTTGTTCTTCCTGAAAGGGTTCTGCCACAGATTGTTCAACGTATGCTACCTACCGATGTGAGATCACCCTGATCCTATCGTTTGAACATCCCGTCTATCTCTTCATCACTAAAACCAAGCTGACGAAGCACCAGCTTGATGTATTTCGGCGAAAGCTCAGACTTCCCCATCACTACAGGCGCTCTCCTGGTGATTTCCTCCACCACTCTCTCATAGATGGCATGGCTGGTTCCCCGCTGCCTGACGAAATGTGCACCGTTCTTCTCCAGGAGTCTAACGAACTTCCTGCTCGATAAGGAGGGTATCTTAGGCGGCAACAGCCCATACCTCCATTCCCGTGCTTTCTGTGTCTCCAAGGCCCTCCAACAGAAATTCTCGCAACACCCCAAAAGGCACAGGCTGAATTTCGCCTAGCAAATCATTGTCCTGCATGTAGGACATGTATTCATATATAGCATCAGCGATGTTCTCTTTCGCCTCCTCCAGGGATTCACCTTGACTCGACACATTCAGTTCGAGGCAGAGGGCGACATAGAATTTCCCATCCCTTCGAAAGACAACAGTATATCTATCTTCCAACGTCCTTTACCTCCTACACCAAGCATTCAGCTATCAGATCCGGGACGATCTGCAAAGCCTCCCCCACCTTGCCGACATCCTTCCCGCCAGCCTGGGCCAGGGTCGGCTTGCCGCCGCCGCCGCCACCAACCACCTGGGCCACAGCTTTGACCAGTTGGCCGGCGTGCAACCCCCGCTCCACCAGATCGGGGGTGACGGCCGCCACAAAGCCAGGTCTGCCATCCATGGCCGCCCCCAGCACAATCACCCCAGAACCGAGGCGGTCCCTGAACCAATCGCTCATCTCCCGCAGGGTCTCCATGGTATCTGCCTCCACCTGGGCAGCCAAGACTTTCACCCCCTTGACCTCTTTGGTGAAAGAGAGCAAACTCTCGAAATCGCGCCGGGCAATCTCCCGCCGCAGTCGAGCAGACTCTTTCTGGGAGCTCCGAACCTCGTCCAGAAGAGTCAACACTTTGCGATCCACTTCATCCATCGGACAGTCGAGATAGGCAGCCGTGGTTCTCAGCTTGTTCACATACTCTTGCACCAGTCGCTGGGCCGCCCGACCCGTCACCGCCTCAATACGTCTCAGGCCAGCGCCGATGCTCGATTCGGACACAATCTGGAAAAGGCCGATTTGGCTGGTCCAGTTCACATGGGTGCCACCGCACAGCTCCTGGCTAATGGGATCGTCTGGGTCGCCGGTCCTCATGACCCGCACCTGCTCACCGTATTTCTCACCGAAGAGAGCGATAGCCCCGCCAGCCACGGCCTCCTTATAGCCAGTATACATCGCTCTCACCGGATAGTTGGCCAGGATGTAATCATTGACCGTTTGCTGGATGGCATCCAGTTGGTCTTGGGTGAGGAGCTTGGAATGAGTAAAGTCGAAACGCAGCCGGTCGGGAGCCACCAGCGAACCGGCCTGCTGGACGTGCTCGCCCAGCAGGGAACGCAACGCCTTGTGGAGAAGGTGAGTAGCCGTATGGTTACGGGCGATGTCCCATCGCCGCATCTGACCAACCTCGGCCCGGGCTCCGTCGCCCACCTTGGGTCGTCCCTTCACCACCCGGCCGATGTGGACGATGAGCCCCGGCACAGGTCGCCGGGCATCTATGACATCTGCCTTCCACTCAAGCATCCCCTCTCCATTGTAATGAGCAATGAAGCCAATATCGCTGACCTGACCACCGCTTTCCACATAGAAAGGCGTGGCGGCTAAAACGACCTCCACTTCGTCGCCCTCTTCAACCGAAGGGACGACCTGACCCTCTCGCAAAATGGCCACCACCCGGGTGTCCAGGATCGTTCTCTCGGCGTAGACATGCTCTACCCCTTCAGCTCCCAAAGCCCTTTCCGCTTTCAAATCGTCCAACAGTCGACTGTAAACTTCCAGGCCCTCCCCCGCCAGACCAAAGAGTTGGCCCGCGCTGCTGATTTTCCTATGCTCTTCCATGGCCTTGTGGAAACCTGCCTCGTCAACGGTGAAGCCGCTCTCCCCAGCGATATCTCTGATCACATCCAGGGGGACACCGTCCTGAGACCACAATACGAAAGCCTCTTTCCCAGGGACGACGATTTGACCACGCGCTGACAGGTCCGCCATCAACCCATCGAGGCGAGCCAACCCCACATCTAGAGTGTGTAAGAAACGCTCCTCCTCTTCGGTGATAGTGGTCAGGATGAAATCGCGCCGGGTCTTCAACTCGGTGAAATAGGAACCCATCCCATCAATCACCACCTGGGCAATTTCAGCCAGGAAAGGCCCCTCAAAACCGATTTTCTTGCCATAGCGGGCAGCGCGGCGTAGGATCATGCGCAGCACGTACTCACGGCCTTCGTTGCCAGGACGCACGCCATCGCCGATCAGGAAGGTAATAGCCCGTCCGTGGTCGGCAATGACCCGGTAGGGCACGCTGTTTGCCTGGCGTTGGGCATCGCTGTGTCCCAACAGCTCCTGAGTACGAGCCATGATCGGGGTAAAGAGGTCAGTCCCATAATTGGAAGCTACTCCCTGCAATACAGTAGCGATGCGCTCAAATCCCATCCCCGTATCAACGTGCTTGGCCGGCAACTCCTCCAGAGAGCCATCCTGATAACGGTCATACTGGATGAAGACCAGGTTCCATAGCTCAATAAAGCGCCGGCAATCGCCGTTCACGGCGCAGCGGTGATTGGGGTCATCCTGGAGATCACAGAAAGCGGGGCCACGGTCCAGGTGGATCTCACTGCAAGGCCCACAGGGACCGGTATCGCCCATCTCCCAAAAGTTGTCTTTGCGGCCAAAGTACAGAATCTGGTCGGGATTGATGTCCGTCATAGTCTTCCAATAGCCGGCCGCCTCCTCATCCTGGCCCAGGTTGCCTTTGTCGTCCTCAAAGACGGTAGCCCACAACTGTGCCTTGGGCAGACCCCATATCTCGGTCAGCAACTCCCAGGCCCAGGCGATAGCCTCTTTCTTGTAATAATCTCCAAAGGACCAGTTGCCCAACATTTCAAAGAAGGTGTGGTGGTAAGGAGACGGCCCCACATCTTCCAGGTCATTGTGTTTACCGCTGACCCGCATACACTTCTGAGTATCCGCCGCCCGGGTATACTCCCGCTTCTCCAGGCCCAGAAAGATGTTTTTGAACTGGTTCATCCCGGCGTTGGTGAACAGCAAAGTGGGGTCGTCACCCGGTACCAAAGAGTCGCTGGGCACAATGGCGTGACCTTTGCTGGCGAAAAAATCGAGAAAAGCCTGTCTTATCTCCGCGCTGGTCATTGACATAGTTGATTCTCCCGGTCGTGGTTCTGAAATAACGCAACCTTGGCTGCTACAGCTACACAGTACATCCTACAAAGCCATTTTAGTCCAAGTTCTCAATAATGTCAAACAAAAGCAGGACCCACCTGGCTTTGGTCAGCGATCCTGGTGATCTTGAAAATCGGGGGGCTTGCCTTACAATGCGAGATGTATTATAATTTAGCCACGACTTTAACCCAATCAGAGAGGACAAAAAACTTGACCAACCTCAACAAACGCCCTCAACTCCAGGAAATAGAGGAAACAGCCAACGATTCTGTCAGCAGATGGCAGGGTGTCAAATCCCTCCTGCGCGAGACCATCGAAACAGTGGTCCTCACCCTGCTCATCTTCTTTTTGATCCGCACCTTCATCCAGAACTTTCGCATCGAGGGAGCCAGCATGGAGCCGAACATGCACGACGGCCAATACCTGATCATCAGCAAGGTCACCTATTGGCTCCACCCTCCTCAGCGTGGTGACGTCGTTGTCTTTGACTTTCCCCGAGACCCCAACCGCCAGTTCATCAAGCGGATCATTGGGCTCCCTGGCGAGAACGTGGAGATCAAACAAGGACAGGTTTTCATCAACGACCAATTGCTGGAGGAACCTTACTCACCCAATGCTGGCACATACTCCTGGGGGCCGGAGACCATTGGCCCGGATGAATACTTTGTCCTGGGAGACAACCGCCCCTACTCCAGTGATTCCCACAGCGGGTGGACACTGCCCCGAGAAAACATCATCGGCAAAGCCTGGGTCTCTTATTGGCCACCCCAATATTGGATGATCATACCCCATTATTCCTTTGCGGCAACACCTTAGAAGTCCCATCAGCCCCTTTAGACACTTTATGACGGAGGACAACCCAATGAGAAATAGTGACCCAACGAAAATAGCCAGCTTCATTGATCACACCTTGCTCAAGCCTGAAGCCACCCGTGATCAGATCGCTCAACTCTGTGAGGAAGCCAGGGAATACAGCTTTGCCGCCGTTTGCGTCAATCCTACTAACGTCAAACTGGCTGCAAAACTCCTCAGAAATTCCCCCGTGGCAGTATGCACCGTGATCGGCTTCCCTCTAGGAGCCACCCTGCCCGAGGTGAAGGCCTATGAGGCTCAGCAAACCATCAACCACGGCGCTACCGAAATTGACATGGTCATCAACATTGGTGCCCTCAAGTCTGAAGACCATGAACTGGTTGAACAAGACATTGCCACAGTGACGCACATCTGCCACGACAACAGAGCCATCTGCAAAGTGATCATCGAGGCTGTCCTATTGACCGAAGAAGAAAAAGCTATGGCCTGCCAACTGGCCCAAAAAGCTGGCGCTGATTATGTCAAGACTTCGACAGGATTTGGGCCCGGTGGAGCCACCGTGGAGGATGTGGCCCTCATGAGACGAGTGATAGGTCCAAGCATGGGTATCAAAGCCGCTGGAGGGATACGCACCCTGGAGACAGCTAAAGAAATGATTGAGGCCGGTGCCACCCGTATTGGAACCAGCTCCGGCGTCAAAATTGTGTATCAAGCTGGCACTGGTTAATCGCTTGCTGTCACGGCTAAACTCGAAAGCCAAGCCGAACCAAGAAACGACAGAGGAGATCGAGGGAAGAGTCAATGGACCTTTATGGAAGGGGATTTGTAGCCGCTGATTTCTTCACCCACACCTATCGCATATCCGCCAGAGCGGATACGCGCAAGCGGAGTCTGGCCGACCACCTGAACGACCGGCTCACATCCTACCTGGAATTGCACGAGACCTTTGTCTCGCGTCTCCATAAGCCAAGCGAGATAGTCGCCAGCTACAAACTGGCATCCCTGAGAAAAGATGGCATCACTTTCGCTGTACTGGCTGCTGAAGAGGAAACGTCCGAACGCCATGCCTACGGATATTTCGCCAAGCAACTATATGATGTATTCCTGACGGTACCCTCCTTTGAAATCAGGGGCAAATTGCGAGCAATCGGCAAGCTCGACATGCAAGTCCTTTTGGTCAAAGGCACAGAAAATTTCATTTCCATCGGCAACCCCGTGGCTTCACCCTGCCTCTTTCCAGATATCACCTTTACGGGGGGTACGGTACTGGTGAACAAGTCGCGCATCGAGCTGTTTTGCATCAGTGAGGCCCCTCCTTCACAATGAGCCGGACCATCTGGCGAGGAAAAGTGAGGTGAAATGGCTAGAATCCTGGTTATTGACGACGACAGCCACGCCTTAAGGCTAATAGAGTTCTCCCTGACGAAAGCAGGCCACAAAGTGGTTACCGCCACCCGAGGTGAAGAGGGTTTGCAAAAAGCCTTCCAACAACCTCCCGATCTGGCCATCATTGACCTGATGATGCCCCAGATTGATGGCTACGAAGTTTGTCGCCGCTTACGCCAAAACGAGGGTACCGCAGACACCCCTATCATGGTCTTTACAGCCAGAATCCAGGAGATTGATAAACAGACTGCCTTGGAAGCAGGGGCCAACGATTTTTTGACCAAAACAGCTACCCCAGATGAACTGGTGAGCAAAGTAGAAAGCCTGTTGGCTAGTGCGGTATCAATGCCTCGTGCCAAGACAAAACCCGGGCAAGCGATAGCCCTCTTCAGCCTACGCGGAGGAGTAGGGACAAGTTCCCTGGCCATCAACCTGGCAGTGGCATTGGCCAGACAGCCCAATCAAAAAGTGGCCCTACTCGATTTATGCTTTCTATCAAGCAGCGTGCCCCTCATGCTGAACTTGAGACCCAAACTCTCTCTGGCCGAACTATCAAGAGAAGACGCCACCATCAGCCTGGACCTGCTCGAAAAATACATGGTTACCCATTCATCAGGGGTCAAAGTCTTGCCCGTCACCCTCTCGCCAGCCAGGACGGCCCCGATCACCGCCAAGACTGTGGAGCGTGTTCTATCGGTTCTCAAGAGTGGTTTCAACTACACCATCGTTGACACCCTCTCTTCCCTCGATGACATGACACTGGCCGCCCTGATTCACTCCGATCAAGTCATACTGGTCCTAGTCCCGGAGGTAGCTTCCATTCAAGCGGCAACTGTCACCCTCCAAGCTTTCCGCTCCCTAGGGCTTTCGGAAGAAGCAATTGTACCTATTGCGAATCACATCTTTGCCCAAGGTGGACTGTCCCTGGAAACAATTCAGAACGCCCTGAAACGGCCTATCAAAGCAGTAATCCCTCACGAGCCTGAGCTGCTCATCCAAGCCATCAACAGTGGCACGCCTTTGGTGCTGAGCCAACCTTCGTCGGCTATGACCACCGCTATCCAGAAACTCGCCTCTGCCCTGAGTCCACTGTGACCAGGTCATTGCTGTAACCTGTAAACCGCTATCCAATTTGTCTTTTGGAAGTACAAACAAAGCAGAAGGCAAAGAAATAGCCCCCTTCGCTGATGAGTGAAGGGGGCTATTTCCAGGGAATCTAAATCAACGCTTGGTGTACTGCGGGGCTTTGCGAGCGCGTTTGAGACCCGGCTTCTTACGCTCTTTGGCCCGTGGATCACGGGTTAAGAAGCCACCTTTACGGAGCAGGGGCCGCAGACTGGGGTCAGCTTCCAGCAAGGCCCGAGCGATACCATGGCGTACAGCTCCTACCTGGCCGGAGATACCCCCACCGTTAACTTTGACTGTCACATTGAACTTATCCTGAGTGGCCGTAGCTTTTAAAGGCTTGGCCAAGTGTGATATGTCGCGCTCACGGCTAAAGTACTCCTCCGCTGGTTTATCGTTGACGATGATGGTACCATCGCCAAGATAAAGCCGCACTCGGGCCGTAGCTGACTTACGCCGCCCTGTCCCCTGATAATAAATGATCGACTCTTCGGCCATTTCCACGCCTCCTACAACTCCCATACCTTGGGCTGCTGAGCCTGATGGGGATGTGAACCACCTGCATATACCTTCAACTTCTTGATCATGGCCCGTCCCAACCGATTCTTGGGCAACATGCCCCGTACCGCTGCCTCCAGAACTCTGGTGGGATGCTTCTGAAGTTGGTCCCGCAAGTTAATACTTTTGATCCCACCGGGATAGCCCGAGTGACGGTAGTAGAATTTCTGATCCAGCTTTTTACCTGTGACTCGCACCTTTTCAGCATTCACCACGATGACATAGTCCCCACAATCCAAATGGGGCACATAGATGGGTTTATGTTTTCCCCGCAGAATCTTGGCGATTTGAGAAGCAAGGCGGCCCAGAGTCCTACCCTGCGCATCCACCACGTACCATTCCCGTTTGATGTCACCTTTTCTCACTGTGTACGTCTTCACACCAATGAAACTCCTTCCATCAAGCTGAGCATTGCACATCCACTAACGAGCGACAACGCTAATAGTTCACTCTCATTAAACACAACCCATGCCCTGGAACTGGAGGGCCAGCTCTTCTCCTATCCCTGGCCTGCAAAATCTCTTCATACCCCTCTGGCAAAAGCTCTCCTATCCCTACCGGCAACAGCGTGCCTACAATATTTCTCACCATACGATAGAGGAAAGCATTGGCCACAATGTCAAAATAAATGAACCAGTCCTGCCTGGTGCACCCAGCTCGGTAGACCTGGCGCACTGTATTTTCTCCCTGGGGAGGGCGTCCAAATGAGGCAAAGTCGTGAGACCCCACCAGGCATTTCGCCGCCCTGTCCATAGCCTCTAAATCCAGAGGCTTGCGATAATGATAGGCAAACCGTCTGGCCAGAGGCGAACGATGGGGTTGGTTCAATATGGTATAGCGATACTCGCGACTCAAAGCACTAAAACGAGGGTGAAAATCATCGGCCACCCACGTTACCTGATGTACAGCAATATCCTCAGGCAACACAGCGTTCATGGCTCTCTGTAATTCGGTCAGAGAATGCCTCCACTGGGGGACGAAACTGATGACCTGCCCCACTGCATGAACACCAGCGTCCGTACGCCCAGCGCCGATGACCCTTGTTTCTCTGCGGGTAACTTCCGCCAACGCTCGCTCTACTTCGCTCTGAATGGTTCGCCCTTCAGCTTGCAACTGGAAACCAAGGTAATCGGTGCCGTCATACTCGATGACGGCCATGACACGCCGTCCGAAATCCCTCCCTATTTGGCCCCTGGACCTCACCGACCATCCTACTCCACCAACTCCAGGACGACCAGCGGTGCTCCATCACCCTGTCGCCGCCCCAGCTTGTAGAGACGGGTATAGCCACCTCCTCTCTCCTCATAACGGGGGGCCAGTTCATCGAAGAGCTTCTTGGCTATCGCTGGATCGTTCAAGGCTGCCACGGCCTGGCGTCGGGCGTGCAGGGTATAGCTATCGTCCCGCAAACCACGCTTGGCCAGGGTGATCAGTTTCTCGGCGTCAGATCGGATGGCTTTAGCTTTCGCCTCGGTCGTCTTTACCCGTTCGTGCCGAAACAATTCGGTTATTAGATTTCTACGCAGTGCGCGCCGGTGGCCGCTGGAACGCCCCAGACGGCGACCTGCTACACGATGTCTCATCACAGATACCTTTCGATGTACAAACTAAATTGATCGCTCCCTTTCAAGATCCGCCCCAACCTAAGCTGCTTCAGCCGTCTCTTCAGCGGCCTCTTCACTCTCTGTAGGCCAAAAACCCTTGGCCCCCATCCTCTCCTTCAGTTCTTCCAACGACTTCCTACCAAAGTTTCGGATGGCAAGTATCTCATCCTCGCCCAAGGCCATCTTTTCCAGTATCTCCCCCACCTTTGTGATTCCTGCTCGCTTCAGGCAATTGTAGGCGCGGACAGATAGCTCCAATTCCTCTATAGGCGTCTCGTAGATGCGACTGGGGATAAGACCCTCCACAGCCTCTTCCTCTTCCTCTTTTGACGGCATTTCGCCAACGCCAACCAACAACGATAAATGCTCAACCAGAATTTGAGCCGCGTTGCTCAGGGCCTCCTCAGGCTCGATGGTGCCGTCAGTCCATATCTCCATGATCAACCGATCAAAGTTGGTCATCTGCCCAACACGGGCCCGCTCCACCGCAAAGTTGGCTTTGCGAATGGGACTGAACACAGCATCCACAGGAATCTCTCCGATGGGAAGTTTGCCCCGCTCCTCCGCAGGCGAGTAACCTTTCCCGCGCTCTACAACCAACTCCATATCCAATTCAGCTTCGCTGGAATCGGCCGTCAACAAATGCAGATCAGGATTGACGATTTCAACATGAGGGGGGCACTCTATGTCGCCAGCCGTGATCTCCCCTTCACCCTGTATCTCAACGCGCAAGCGCGCCGATTCATCACCTTGCAACTTTAAGCGAAGCTGCTTTACATTGAGGATCAGAGCCGTTGTATCTTCCTTGATATGAGAGATGGGAGAAAACTCGTGATGGATGCCGCTTATCCTGATAGAAGTGACTGCTGCCCCAGGCAAGGAAGAAAGCAAAACCCGCCGCAAGGCATTGCCTAAGGTTATGCCATAGCCGCTTTCCAAAGGTCCAATGATAAAGCGTCCATAGTTCTGCGAGCTGGCATCACATTCAATTTTGGGCAAAACTAGATTCAACAAAGACCACCCTCCTCAAACCGCAGGGACCAGTTGCCGCCCGCTAGTTGGCTAGGGGATTGCTAGGCCTAATCCCCTAATCCTTCGCCCACAGCCGCTAACGGGAATAATACTCCACTATCAAGTGCTCGTTGAGAGAAGCATCTATATCCTCTCTCGTAGGGAAGGACAAAACTTGCCCTTCCATTTTGGGAATATCAAGACTCAGCCATTCAGGTACAACCCTATGCTCCATGACTGTGCTCAGGTCTCTGAAATAGGCTAATTTTTTGCTACGCTCTCGCACGGCTATCACATCGCCCCCCTTAACCAGAAAAGAGGGAATATTGGTCTTCCGTCCGTTGACATCAAAGTGACCGTGTCGCACCAATTGCCTGGCCTGAGCTCGCGAATCGGCAAAGCCCAGGCGATAAACAACGTTATCCAGCCGGCTTTCCAAGATGATGAGCAAATTGACGCCAGTCAACCCTTTACGCCTCTCGGCCTCTTTAAAA
>Ga0180438_10008745_pt1 | contig 12809 bp, 11 predicted proteins | sample SS_ome_12_FD_132455 | JGI IMG/M metagenome (GOLD analysis project Ga0180438, IMG submission 132455) | Hypersaline lake sediment archaeal communities from the Salton Sea, California, USA - SS_3_D_2 metaG | ecosystem: Environmental > Aquatic > Non-marine Saline and Alkaline > Hypersaline >...
AATTCCTGCATCCGATTCATAAGCCATGCTAGGATGTGAAATGCTGTTCCTTGTATAGGGTAATTTGTCACCTCGTTCCTCGTCATGTATCCTCGATATCTAAAACCTAAATATGTTTCTATGTACCCGTGTCTCCTGTAAAAGTGTTGTATGTCTTCTTTCCATTGATCATATACAGGGAAACGTTCTTTCCAGAATATTCTTTCCACTTCTTTGCAGTGTTCAGTGAAACCCTCGAGATCAGTTATGCCTTTGCTGGCAAGGTGGTCCATCAAAGGTTGCCCTGACTTCGTTTTCAATTCTTGCATGGGCGTCCACATACCTTTAGCACACGAAACGTAGTAGTCCCCATAGAATTGTGGAAATACCCATCCGTTTTTGCCACAGGTGAATCTAATTTCGTCGGACACCTCTTTCTTCGGCAGCATTGCAACGTCTGCGGCAGTGTCTTTATGCATGTCAGAGTTCGGATCAGTGATGTATTTGATCATGTTAGGGTCATTATGGTAACTGCATGATACTGCAACCTCAATTCCAGAGTAGTCTGGATCGAGTATCAGATGACCTCTCTTAGGGTATAGACCCTTTCTTGTTGAATACTTTGCATCTTTATCGTGAGAAGGAACGTTTTGTATAGAAGGGTTGCTTGCCGATCCCCTGTAGGTAACAGGGATCAGCACGTTAAAGACTGGATGCATCATGCCATCGAAAGTCTCTCGTTTGAACTGGCCAATGTACCCTATTATCTTTTCGATCTTTCGGATTTCCAATGTCTTTTTTGCAAATTCACCTTCCATGTACTTCAACGTGTTCTTGTCAACTGATCCTTTTGTCCCGCCTGTTGTTGTTTTATCTGCTACTCTACCGAGAACGTTGTAAAACATATCCCGAACTTGATCAGGTGAAGTGGGATTTATCTCCCTCTTTCGCTTCTTTTTATATGCTTTAGCCTCGTCTGTTTCCAATAGCTCGTGGACTAACCTGTTCACCTCTCTTTTGAGTCTCTTTTCCTCTTCGATGTAGAAATTTTCATCAACACGGAAACCTGTATCTTCGATTTTAGATAGGGTTATCGTTGTTTCATTGGAGAAGTCCAACGCTTTTTTCAGTGTTTTGTTTTGGTGCCTTTTGAACTCTTGTTTTTGAAGTTCAGTTAGGCGATAACCCAATAGAGAATCTATACCACCGTACAGTAATAAATCTTTTAGCGGGATTTCTTCGAGACGATTGAACGGGTTGCCTGTTCTAAATGGTGCTATGTGTGCATCATAAGGCAACAGGCCAAATTTAACGTAACCTTGAAACTTTAATCCTGTGTAGTTTCTACGGTTATCCTCAATGTGCGCCGCTATACAAGAATCCCAATCCCAATTCTTTATCTGTACGCCGAATTTGTTTCTAGTCCAAGTGTCCTCGAACTTAGCATTATGCGCCTGTTTTCCTATATTAGGATTGCACATTATGCTTACCCACAACTCTTCTATTTCTTCAATCTCTTTTGTGGTGTAAAATTTATTGTAGTTTATAGGGAATGTAAATGCTTGGTCTGCATCACATGCGAAGGATGCAGATAAAATTCTGCTGCCTTTTATGTAAGGTTTCAAGCAATTTGTTTCGTAGTCGAAGTAAAAGAAATCAGGTTCTATATTTAAAACCTCTTGTAGTACGTATATAACATCTTTTGGCGTTGTCAGGGTCTCAACCTTCGATGCTTCGTCATTAACGGGGATAGGTTCGTCTGTATATAATGCCCTCACGGCAGCATCTAAGTCCCTATCATAAATAGCTTGTAGATTGGGCAATTTCAAATCTCTTTCGGGAAAAGACGGGTGAAACAACATGTTTATCCAACAATTAAACCTTCTATCGGGAAAACGTAAACCCCTCCATCTGGTTATGTTTGTTGTTGAAAAGTGCTCTCCCATAATTGAGATTGTTGCAGGCCTACCCATAACCCAAATGTGTTTGGGTTTTAGTTCTTGTATAACCGACGTTACGTATGGGCGACAGTATGTAATTTCATCTTTAGATGGCGGTCTAAATGAACTTCTCCCTGTTTCGGGTCTCGGTATGCAGTTTATAGCATTTATTTGCCAGAAATCTCGGTCTAAGTCGAGGTTCCTCGCCTTTAATTTCATTCTAAACCAACCACCTACTTTGCCGATGAGTTGTCGTCCCCTTTTGTCTTCCTCAGGGCCGGGCGCTTCTGCTATAATCAAACAGTTTTTCTTGCCGTGTCCATGATAAGGCATCTTTGGATTATTTGCTCGTTTAAAAAGTCCGCACTCTAAACACTTAGGGCCCTCCTGTGTCACGTCCACTTTGCTTGCGAATTTTTGTTCCAGTTCGTAACGGGAGAAGAAAGTCATTACTTTACCCCCAAAAGATGTGAGAAGTTAGGCAGGGACATACGCATTGATTGTGTGCCGATATACAGTGCCATCTTTTCATTCAGAATATCGAGCAGAAATGTAGGGTTCACTTCGAAGGAAAAGGATTTTGTTACTTTTGATTCGTGTGGAAAAGTCTCTTTCACCCATCCCCTCGCATCCTTCTCCGCTTTGCAGAGAACCTCACCTTCAGAGATCGTGATTTCAACCCATCTGTTCGTGAGGTCTTCTTTTTCAGTGATAGTTGAAACGACATCGACCGCCTGCCTGAACTCCTGTATCGGAAGATCGACAAGATCACCTTTGTGTTTATCCACAAAAGGGAGAACGTTGTCGAACTCACCTTGGATCCTGCGCACGGAGAAGACAAGATCACCAGAACCGAGAAAGTGAGCCCAACTATCAGTGAGCAGCAAATCAGTAATCTCGTAATTCAGAAGATCTTTTACCCTCTTTGCTTTCAGCAGGAATTCGGGCAGTTCGCCTTTCATGGTGTAAACACTGAGACGGGTGTTATCGAATCCCACGATCTTGTCATTGTTTATCCACAAGTTTGTGAGTATCGGCAGAGATTCGTCAGAAGAAGCGGCGTACTGACAGAGGGATATGCCCTCTTTGAATCCTGTGGGCAGTTCAATCCATTCAGCCTCTTCAGAGAAGATTTCTGAATCGATTATGCCGATTTGTTCTTTAAGATCGTTTTCGATCATCAGGTTTAACTCCGCAACCATTCTGCCTGCCTCAATCCTCAACACTTCACCCTTTTTTACGATGTTCAGTGTTTCGGCTTTCGTCTTCCTGAGGAGTTTCAAAAGATCGTCCGCGCTTACGGATGCAGTGATCCCTGTTTCAAGGGGCCTTCGGATGCAGACCAGATCGTTATAAGTCAGTACGAAGTCCTCGGCGAAGATGAAATGGGTCATTTGCTCAATGATGTCCTTTGAGGATAGACCCGGGCTCAGTGACTCCAAAGTTTCCAATAGTTCTACTCTGCTAATCTCCATATTACCTCCTAACCGAAGTCTTCTTTCAGTCTGTAGACTGTCTGAAGGTGTTTGGGATAAAAGAATGTAGCCAATCTTCTGTAAACAGTCCTCTTTTTTAAGATCCTTTCACAAGATTCTTTTTCATACTCATATTTTGACAACATCGGAAAATTGCCGGCGTAGAACCCCTTTTGTCTACATTTTGGCATTTTCTTTTCGAGATACCTGCCTTCACTTCTTGGTGGCATGAGGTGTGCTGTTCTGAATTGCCAAGGCCAGTCAGGCATAGTGTCTTCTGCATCCATGTAGAACATGAGGTTTATTATATCTCTGGAGAGGTTTCTTTTTGCCAGTTCGTCCTTTGTGAAACCTTTTTCTTCAAAGTAAGAAGAAATTGCATCTTGGTGGAGGCTGATAAGGCCATTGAAATGATCTTTTGCATTATTGATCGTGTTTTCCCTTTCTGATACGGATATCGTGTGAGGCGGTATTCTGTAGTCCTTTTTGCCGCTACACACTTTAGGGACAAGTACCAGAGCATACTTTGAGAAGGCCACCCACGAGGTAGAGTCAACAGAAAAGAAAGGGTATCGCCACAAGAATTGCCTTATCGTCATACCAAAACCGTGAACTTTGTTCAGCGGGAAATATCCGTTAGATTTGGGACAAATAATTGAGAACATGTAATCGAATTGTTTTGACAATGCGGTTGTAGATCGCATTGCAACACCACCTATGCCGAAATAGGGGTACTCCATAGCCATATCAAGATACTTGATAGGCTCACCTGCATGGTATACAGGTAGTGGTGATAATCCCTGCCTTTCCATTTCACGTTGATTCTCCCAAGTCTTTTCAGGGGAGGTCATATCATCGAGATTTGCATAAGTGGTCAATAGGTGTTTATATGTGTGGATGTGTTTTATGTACGCATCTAAATCTACTTCCTTCTTGTGTGTCCAGGCTGACCAAGCACCCGAATCGAGAAATAGTTCTACCTTGATCTCTTTCGCCATGATCTCCCCCATAACCGTTCTGCACAGTAGTCCACTGTTTGTTTGAAATTCACCACGATCTTCGCAGTTTCATTCGTCAACATGACGTCGGATTCAGACAAATCGATGTTTCCATCATATTCGTTAAGTTTTTTACAGTACCTTTTATGGAGGAAAACAAGTAGTTTGTACGCCTCGTCGGTAATTGTGCAAACACAGTCGCCACATGTTGGACATACGGGTGTTCTGCAAACTTTACAGTCCTCTAAAAATGAAGATATTACAGCATCCCCGCAAAAGAAGCAGGGATGTTTTTCATAGTCTTCTGGGTTTAACCGATAGTCGTTATACCGATAGCAAGTCCTGCTGAAATTATAGGTGCGAACACCGAATTCTTCTAGAGCGGTGATGTCATTGCTTGCACGGTCATCGATGTAAACGTCAGCAAGCGGTTTGCCAAACTGTATTCTATAATCATCGATACCGATGTATTTCGCTATCCATTCAGCAGTGACTTCACCATCAACTTCGTGCCTTGAGGTATAAAATTGAATTTTACATCCTCTATTGTAGTGTGCATCAAGCAATGCCCGAATACTCTCTTTGTTCGGAGTCCGGTTTTTATAGTCCCACCCTTGAGTTTCAAGAGTTAGCACCCCGTCTATATCAAGGCACAACACTAGGGAAGTCTCTTTCGACTGCTTTGATGATGGACTTGTTCCTTTCTTCGTCATAGTAGTCACCCTTCTTTGCAGTTTTGTAGTATGTTACTGCCAGTTCTAAATTACGAAACGGAATGAGTATTCCGTTGTTCGTAAAAGCACACCACTTGCGAAAACAAGAAGGACAATACCCACAATAATTGTCCGACAATTTAGAGTAGCAGGATACTGTCTTCAGCAAGTTTTCTATGGGCAAACCGTTGGTGAGATACCAGTCTACTATCTCGTCCTTAGTGTAATTCCAAAAGGGTGATGTCACTTTAATATTTCTGCCCTCGAGTTTCGATAGCATCTCCGAGAATTCAGTGAAGATTTCCTCATTCTTATCGGAAACATTATCCCCTTTTATTCCTGCGATTACCACCTCGTTATCATAACGTGATGCCGCAGCAGCAAACAACAAGTTTCGATAAGGGATGTAAGCCTTATCTCCTGTTTCCCATTTCCCGAGATTGAAAGAGAAATCCAATTCTGTGTTCGGTACGAGTTGCTTTACGACGGCAATCTCTTTTGACTCATAAACAGAACCCGTGGGAAAGTAAACCGTAGGCGGGTATTCAAGATAGTGGTATGCAACATAACTATCCACTCCGCCAGAGAAGCAAAGTACCATGATCGCTCCTTAGGTGTGTACGTAATTTTTTACGGGAATGTAACCTTGTTTGATGGCGTGTGCATCTATATGGGTGTTCCATGCACAGCCAGGGCACTCATTTAAGGCTGCCTTCTTCACATCCCGAAAGAAGGGGTCGAACTTTTCAAGGAAGTTTTCGTCATAGATGAAAAGATTACCGTATCGTGATGATTGGTAATCATCGCACCCGTGTACTGTTCCATCACAGTCGATTGTGATCCAACTTGGGAAGCAATCCGACTTCGCACAGTGCCACGTGTAGTGCGTTAGTATTCTCGGGTCTTCATTGCACTGGCTGATAAAATGTTCACTGGTGTGAAGGAATTTTATGTAATGTGCTTTCGCATAGTAGGCAAATTCGATCATGCGTTTGGCGTGATATTCATCGAACAGCAGGCTACCTATTTTGGGATAGTTCTTACACTTACTACCCGGTTGTCCGTGATCGGGATGAATGATGTCGAACAAACACCATATACCCTCATCGTGCATACTTGGTACATGATCAGTGAAGAATTTTTCGTAGTTGTTTTTGGTGAGCGTTGATACGAGTGCGGCATCTCTAATATGGGTGTATTTTTTCCACTCTTTGATAAAATACAATGCACGTTTCGATTTGTAATCAGTGGAAATATCAACAGGGAGTGGATCGCAGGACATCGTGATCGATTTTGCACCATGTCGGTGCAAAGCAGCCATCTTTTCTTTTGTCTTAGGGTCAATCCCAGACGTTATTACGGTCGTGTGAATTCCGCTGCCTTCTGCGTAACCAACTACAGCAGGCAACAGATCGAAGTCCTCGAAGGGTTCTGCACCGTAGAAAGCGATGAACTCACATCCGAGGGCTTTCAAATTTTCTATTCCCCGCATCCACTGATATAGGTTCAGTGCGTTTCTTTTGCCTGTAGCCATGCCACAATAAGAACAGCCCATGGAACACTTGCGAGTCCAAAGGACCTCAGCTTTCACTATTTCCATGTTTTCAGACTCCTAAAGACAGAGAGAGCAATCCCATAGCTTCTGCCTTAATGGAAGGTTCAGTGAACATCCCGTATACTGCTGATGTGGCCATTCCTGCACCATCATATTGCTTTACACCTCTACATTCCATACAGCCATGTATGGCTCGCATAACGACCATAGCACCTCTCGGATCTAATCCGGAGATGATTGCCTTTAGAACTTCATGGCACAGGTTCTCTTGTAGTTGTGGTCGTTTACTGTAGTGTTCCACAATTCTTGCCATTTTAGACGCGCCGATCAAGGTTTTATCGGGTATGTAGAATATCCAGGCAAGACCTGTAAAAGGTAAGAAATGGTGTGAACATGTTGAAGTGAAGTGGATCTTGTCAAGAGCCACTATTTGATCGTACCCATGTTCGTTAGGGAATGATTTGAAATCTTGGAATTCCGTACAGCAGTTCGAGAAGAATTCGTTTGCCCACATCTTCGTGATACGAGCAGGAGTCTCAGCGAGGTTGGGATCAGAAAGATCCAGTCCCAATCCCTCGCTGAGTGCCTTAGTCAAATAGGCGTGTAGTTTCTCTTTGTTCATCGCCGGCTATTCGATACGGATTTTGTTGTCGGCCAGTTCGACCTTTTTCAGACCGCGGTCTTTGATGAGATGATTCATGTGGTTGACAACACGGGCTCTTTTGACACCGACGGTTTCGGCGGCCTCTTCCAGAGTCGTCCCTTCGGCGAAGAGGTCATCCAGGAAAGCAGCCTGTGTGTTCATCTTGTGACCGAAGCAGGATTTCGGGGCCGGTTCCTTCTTTTTCTTTTCTGTTTTTGCGGGTCCTTTGGCCTTATTTTTGTCGGGATTCAGGCCTTTGGGCGGCTCTTCCGGAGCATCGGGATCGAACACGAAATTGAAGAATTCGACGGCTTTCACCGGAATATCTTTGCCGGCTTCGGAGGCGGTTTCAATCGCGGTAGCGAATTGTTCTAACAGCACCTCCTTTTTCACTCCGACGATGCGAAGCTGTTCGCCATCACCGAGAACTTTTTCGTTCAGCAGTTTGGCTGCCCCTTTCAAGTCGTTCATGTTAAAATCACGGGCCATGTTGTACTCCTTTCTCTGGGGTTTTTGTTGTTCCCTCCAGTTTTTGCGGGATTGTGCATAATTTATCATACGAATTATGCAGTGTCAAGAAAAAAATTCACGCCAGGCCTAAAATTTTATGGATCTGGAGATTAAAGAAAAACCTTCTGTTTTTCACTTGCGGTGAATTATTGGTGAGCAAAATTGCTATGTGTTTATAGGATTCTGTAAGCATCTCAGGGGAAGTGGCGGATATGACAAGTGTGGGTTCACATGAACCTTTCTTTTTCTTTTTCTTTTTAAACTTATCGGAGATAAGTTCTACCCATTCGAGAAAGGTGGTTAGATCATCCTTTGTGTCCACAACACACTTGATCTGACTGCTTTTGGTACAGTTGTAATAGTTCTCAGGCAGAAAAGATCCGTGTTCTCCGCTGGAGGGCGGCTTCCAATCTAAGGACCATGCAAACTTCGATGTATCATTTACCAAAAATGTAGGTAAGCTGCCATTAGTTTCCACACAAACTTTCATTCCTTTATCCATGAGGAAATAAACGAGGTCTCGCAATTCATTTCTCTGTAGGAGAGGTTCCCCACCTGTTATTATCACAGTTCTATTTGCATCAGAGAGTTCGGATACATGAATTGCCAATGCAAGGTTGCCTACATCTTTGTAGAAGGGACTATCTCTATCCTGAGTTAATGGCGTGTCACACCACTTACACCTAAGATTACACCCACCTAAACGAATGAAGGTAGCGATACCGCCTTGTCCGAAATGATTTACTTCTCCAGATATTGAACGGAATATACTATGCACCTTCATTAAGCACCCCCAAATTTAAATTTTTCTATTAAACGCAGAATTGAAACTACGTAATTATTCTGGTGCTTTCCAATAAACGAAATTCTTTTCCGTTTCCCACAGCTTGAGTGATACAAGTTTAATTCCCAAATAGTCAAGCACTGATGTAATCGTTCTGCTCAAGGTGAACAACAGCATTTCTGCCGTTGGATTTAACAGCCGATCGTTTAGGTAGCAATGATCGTATTCATCAAGGATGCTGTTTATTGCTGCCTTAAACTTCGAGAAGTCTACGACCATTCCGTTTTCTGCATTATTCTGACCTTGGTTAATTTCACCTTGAGCAATTACCTCTAGTTTGTAACTATGCCCGTGTAATTTACTGCACAACCCTTCATGGTTCGGCAAAGAGTGTGCAGCCTCAAAGTGAAACGTTGATCCTATCATCATGTCTCTTCCTCCCTTCTTTTCTTTATCCAGTATTCTGAATCGAGGTGAACTTGTCCGAGTCCCCTCTTCTCCAGCAATGTAACTGTTTTCTGCTCGTCAAACGGATCATGTCGATGCAATAATGTGCCTATTCGTAGTCTGCCTTGTCTCTTTTCACTGGTGGTCTGATTCACCGAAAGCATCACATCAACGTGTCCTAACTTACCTACCCACCTTGCAGTGTGTTTCTGCTTAATGAGCACTGCCTCCAAAGCCTCTTTTGTCAACTGAGTCGGCACAACGAGCAACGCACGCCTTTCAGATGCCAGTCTGGCGAGCATCTTCCATGTTTCGTCTTCTTTCTCAACGCCGGATATTCTATCGTTCTCTGGTTTCAAGATGTCCGCATAATCGATGATTATTATGTCAGGTATAAACCCTTCTACTGCTTCCATAAGATCGAGGTCCCTGCTGATGTCAGAAACAGATGCAGAAAATCTCGGGTAACATTTCAACCTCACTAAATCACCGAACATAGCCCGCGCCGCTTTCATTCTCTTGCTTATCGTGCCTACATCAAAAGCGGGTTTTTCTATTTCCTCCCACCAAGTTTCTGTTTCGTAGTCAGAGTCAGGAATACCCCTGCACTCAGTACAGATTCGGTATTCTGAATTCGGATCATACAACGGTTTGTATCCTTCATCATTCAGCAGTGGAATAGAATTTGTTCTTTGCGGCAAGGTGCATGTTCCTACTTGATTTTTCAAACAGTCGAAGCAAGGGAAAAGGAACGTTCCTTTGTCAGAAGGGATATCACCGCTCGGAAACAATCTCCTGTAGAAGCGAGAGTTGACCTGATTCACTGACATTTCAAGGTTGAACTCTGCAACACGTCTACCCTGTGGTAGAGCATGTGCTTTGAATTCTTCCGCGAAGAAAGATTTTCCAATTTTGAACGGTCCTGACAGTCCGACAAGCCACCCGCGTTTGAACCTCCCTAAGAAGTCACCTAATCTACCAGGAAACTTGAAGAACGTGTCGAAATCCTCTTCAAACGCAGATTCGACCATTTCTTGATCGAACGGATTGACCCACGTCGGTAAAGTCTTCGCTATCTTGCGGTAATTTACGATCTCATCCTCTGCCGCAGCGAGGTCGTGTCGTTCGAGATGGTACTTGACGTTATTGTTGGTGATTTCTATTTCCCGTTGCTTGAAGTAATCAAAGGTTTGATCCGTGAGGTAGTCCTCATTTATGTTGTCCTCAAAGGTCTTAGACAGCCCATCTAATAACCTTTCGATAAGCTCTGCATCCTCCTCATGTAGATGTGGCCTCTTCGCAAGGTAGATGTTTTGTATTTCGTTTCTTGGTGCTTTTCCTGTTTTGCTGTGGTAGTCAACACACCACTTCACTACCTGTTTGATTAGTCTGTTTTCAAAGAAGGACAAATCCATAGAGGGTGTTATGTCCTGGATAAACTTGTGTGACGTAATGAATCCCACAGCAATGCGCTTCTCCATTGTTAAGGAGACTTCTTCCCTTTTCAGGATTGCTACCATTTATTGAGCTTCCTTTCAATCTCTTCTACGGAGTATTCGGATTGAGGGCTTTCTGTAACGAGTTTATTCTTGAGGTAGAAAGGCAGGCGATATTTCAAGGTGTGTTCACTGCACAACCATCCCGGGGTGACTACTTTGCCGTCGAGATCTGATTCGGCGATTGACCTGACAAGCAGGTTAAACATGTGCTTTTGTGTCATGCCGGGATAGTTTTTACTATTGTGCAGCATGTATTCCTTCAACTTCTTTACCGCTAATTGAAACTTTTCGTAGTCAGAAGGTGAAGGTGTGTAGTTCACATCACCAAGGAAGTTTCTTTTGTACTCCCTGATGAGTGCTTGAATTTCGGGATCCTGTGCAGGTATCATGGGTGACCCGTTCTCGTACACATCGATGTAGAAGGATTGGCAGATCTTAGCGTAATCGTTAAACAGGAATTTAGACAGAGATTTCGGCAGGGCGTTTTTGTGAAAGGGCAGATAGTCCGGTTCAAACCTTAGACAGTAGAGGTCAACGATCTTTCTAAATTCGTCAAAGGTGACACCCTTGTTATACTTTCTGTACCCGGGTTTTTTCGAGAAATAGAACCCATCAATAAGGTTCTGAACATCTTTGCCCATTTGCTTCAGCGTCTTGGACTGTGGCTGGTGTATCGTGAAGCCCTTACTGTACCAGTACAGTATGAATTGCTGTACTTCCGGCGTGAATCTCTCCCTTACAGCGTCTATTCCGCGTTCTTCGGCAGTCGTCTTATAACGTGCGCGCGGGCGAGATTTTTTAATTATTATTATTTTATTTTTTCTAGAATATAATTTAGGGGTTAGTTTCGAACATAACACCTTACAGAGTAAGGTGTTATGTTCTGACGTAGAAAAGTCTTGAGACTTTTCTACGTCTTCTTTCTTTTTATCAAACTTTTTCTTTCTTGGAATCAGAGGGAAGTAGATTTTACCGGCTGTCTCCACAATAAAGCCTTCGCTTTTAAGTTCAACGAAGGCTAAAACGTCTGTCTGGGCGTCACCGATGACATCTCGTGTCTTTAGTGGTGTGCCATTTACCCTTTGTGAGAGAGATACATACAAGTTTTTTGCGGGTGTGCTTAATTCCTCAAATTCGGGTCTGCTAACAATTCCATCAATAGGTATCATGTCGAGCATCCTTAAACGTATTTGGTGGGCTTATGTGAGGGGATATCTGCACCCCAACTCGGAACAGAGCAAGGAAGAATTAAAACATCGGGGATGCTCTTGCAGGGAGGGACAACGGCACGGTGTCCCACCTCCTTGCTCTGTTCCCAATAGGGATACAAATTATACGGTACAACATTAAGGTCTTGCGGAAAAGCTGTCCAAGTTTTAATTCTGTGGAACCATGCCGTCTTACAATCATCATACTACTTGCGATATCGTATGTCAAGGAAAAAATCATCATGCCTAATTCACCATATTCTGCTGAAGATTTCTTTCCTGATGGACAAACCTTCAGCTTCAGTTAATTCTGCAGGATCCCCGCTTGAGAGTTCCAGTCTTGTCACACTGTTTACTACAGCACCCAGCTCTGTAGCAAGTTCCCTTGCTTTGTTCTGTGCTTGTTCCTCTGCGTCGAATAGGATGAACACCCTGTTGAATTTCGACAGCAGAATTATTTGCTCAGGCGTGTATTCTATACCACATGTTGCGACAGTGTTGCCGCCGATTCTCCACACGTCGAGAGGTCCTTCAACCACGAGTACCGTGTCTGTGTTGAAGTTGGCGTTGTACAGCCATTTCTTGGGACTTACGATGGATCTGTCTTCAGGGCACTGTTTGTACGGAGGGTTTTGTTTCCCCGTTACATCTCTGGATGTGAACGTGATCAGTCTGCGTCCGTTGAAGAAGGGTATTATGATCCTGTAGGGGTAGTACGAGTCAGGTCCCGTCCCGCGTATCCTATAGTCTCTTTGTATCTCCAGAGGGTCGAAATTTCGACTGAGGAGATAGTCGATGTGCAGAGAATCGAGATTTTGACTCGCAAAGTCGATTAGAACATCAGGCTGTCGCTTAGGGACACCGCGAATTTCAGCACTTTTTGTGTTGGAGAATACGAGAGCACTATTTTGAAATTGGGTGAGCTTATTCTCGGTCTCAGTGCGGCTCCTTGTTCTGCTGATTGTCCTTATCAAGGACAAGATGGAATGCTTCCCGCAGCGCCAGCATTTCACTGCTTTCGTTTCGAGATTGATGCCGAGGTGTTCACTTGGGTCTCC
>Ga0180438_10008746_pt1 | contig 12809 bp, 5 predicted proteins | sample SS_ome_12_FD_132455 | JGI IMG/M metagenome (GOLD analysis project Ga0180438, IMG submission 132455) | Hypersaline lake sediment archaeal communities from the Salton Sea, California, USA - SS_3_D_2 metaG | ecosystem: Environmental > Aquatic > Non-marine Saline and Alkaline > Hypersaline >...
AATATATATAGATTCACAATTATAAAAATGGATTGTGGATTCTATGACGTAGTGACTCCCAGAAAATGAGAACAAAAAAACAAGAGAGAGTGGTATAGTATTTCTAATAATTTAGAGCCTAAAGTAAGGAGATAACAGAATGGCTAGCAACATTCCAAGTCAAGTAAGAACGGTGGACCCGTTCGCATCCTATAACAGCAATACAGTAAATAAACTAACCAGAATGATCACATTTAATGATGATGTCTTAATGGAGCCGAACTCTTTAAGATTATCTCATACTAGTGATGCTACTTCAGTGGGAAGTGTTATCGTTGTTTCGGCTGGACAAGTATATAAAGACGATACACTTGTTGAAGTAACGACAGACATAAGTGTAGATTTTAATGATGAGAATTTTTATTATGATTGGGATCAACCAACTTTAGGATTCAATGAAACTGGTTACTATTATATTGTTTTGCGTTATAGATATGTAAAATCAAGGCCCGCCCCGCAAGCAAGTATACAAATTTTAAAACCAAGCCAAAGAGGTTCATTCACTCTAGGTGGTGATTGGGTTTTTCTTGGTGCAGTTTATGCTACAAACACAGCCCCTCCAGTATTAACAGACATTTATGATTACGATCCATCAAATCCAACAGTTGAAAGAAGATATGCTAAAGAATATGCAGGATCTTTTACAACACTTCCAACACATATCAGTACAGAGCATCGAGGGCAGATTGCTTATGAGGTTACAACGGATCAATTCTATGTTGGTTTTCAAGATAGATGGGAACCCTTTCCACAGAATTTTATTAATATTGATACAACTGCCGCAAGTGTTGGAGATCTGTGTTATGTAGATTCAAATGGAGAAGCCGCTTTAGCAGTAGCAACTGCTCTAACAACTGGTGCGGAGATAGCTGTTGTAGAGTTTGGTTTAGAGGTGACGGGAACTGGGCAAGCTGTTATGTCCGGTTTAGTATCTAGTGTCAATGTTGAATCAACTTCACTTGATGTGTCCGTTGGTGATCTATTATACCTTTCCTCTACAGAAGCTGGAAAAGTAACGAGTACGCAGACAAGTCCATATTCTCAGGTAGTTGGAAGAGCATTATCGGATGAAGCATCATCCAAAGTTGATATATTGTTCTTCCCAAGAGATGTTTTAGAAACAGGAACAGCTTCTAGATTAACAGATACATTGTCAGGAGCAGATTGGGTATTGGACGGAACAAGTTATGTTGCAACAGTGGATATATCATCTCTCAATATTACAGGACAGGATGTTGTTGTATCTTGTAGAGACGCTTCTGATGATGATGTTATTATACCGGAAAAAATAAATCTTTCAGTAGCAGACACAGTAAGAGTTAGAATGCCAGTTAATACCATAACATTAGTAGTCACAGTAGTTGGATAATTTTTTGGAGGATATAAAATGTCTAGAACAGATAAACTAGTCACGAATTTTCTTATTGAATTGCATTCGGAACATTCACGTGAAATGATTGAAAAATTGGCTCAATTAATAGAGCATTTAGAAAACAAAGAAGATCCAGACCCAAGAGATGTTTTAATAACTGACAGTGTATATCAAACATTGGAGAAATTAAAAACTTTAGATTCTCTCCTTGTAAATTATGTCGGTGAGTCTGGAAGTATTTTAAAAGGAAATAAATTACAAAACTTGTATGATTCTCAACCTGTTTTTGTAGGATCACAAGTTATTTTTGATTAATAAGGAAAATATAAAATGGCTGTTGATAAAAAAATCTCAGGTTTAGATCCATTAACTCAACCCGCTAATGCTGATCTTTTAGTTATTGTTGACGACGATGAAGCGATTTTGGCAAATCAAACTAAAAATATAACGGCTGGAAACTTTTTTTCAAATCCACTCCCAATCGGAAATAGCACACAGGATACCGGTCAGTTTACAAATTTAACCGGTACAGTTGTAACTGCAAGTACTAATTTAACTCTTGCAGCGGGAGCTACGGTTACTGAATTCTCAATAGATGGTACGCTTGGTGGCAATTCAGATGCTGCGGTTCCAACTGAAAAAGCTGTTAAGACATACGTTGATGCTCAGATCGCCACAACGGATGATCACAATGAGCTAAATGGAATTCAAGGTGGAGATTCTACAAACAGATATCATCTTGACTTAGTACAGTATAACGGTCTTACTGATGGTGGCTCAACAGATTTACATTCACATTCAGTTGCTCATAATAATACTACTGGTCTTCAAGGTGGGTCAATTGCTCTTGACGAATATTATCATTTAGATGCTCAAACTTATAATCAAATATCCTCAGATGCTACATCAGTTATATTTTCCGGTGATATTTACTGTGACGATCTTTTTGTATCTGCAAGTAGTATCACACTTGGTTCATCTCTTTTAACTGAATCAGCAACAAATGGTGGTCTTAGTGTAACTGGTGATTTGACTGTTTCTAGACATGCTGCAATTAACGCAGACATTGACTATCCGGGATTTCCAACTTATGAAGCTGTTCTTAGGATGGATGAGACCTTTGGTAGTGGTGTGACAGGTGCTGGTTACGGATTGGTTTTAAGTGTTGCCAATTCAGCTAGTAACGCTGGTACGACAACAGCAGGTTTAAACGTAACATCACAAGTCGCTTCAGCAGCTCATCTTACAATTCAAGGTGGTAATTTAGTTGGTAATACTACTGGTAGCTCTGCTGCTATTACAAATGTTATTGGTCTAACTGCTGTTGGTGCTGGAGCTGGTGACAATGCAACTGTTACTAATATGATAGCTTCTGAACTTGTTACTAATCTATCATTTGGTATGGTTGGTGTTAATGTTACGAATATGTATGGAAGCAAAGTTAAGTTGTTAAATTCAGGAAGCGGTGAAGTTAATGTTACAAACGCTTATGGTGTAAACGTTCTTACACCGGGATTCACATCAACTGGAACAATAACCAATCTATATGGTATTTATGTTGAAGATCAATCAACAGTTGGTTTCACTAATGCTTACAACTTTTATTCCGCTGGTGCAAGCTCAGAAAACGTATTTGAAGGAAATGTAACAGTTCAAGGAACTTTGACAGCAGCGGGAGGTATATTATCTGGGTTTTCTCCCAATAATATGTTTTATACAGATACCTCGGGAACATTGGTCGATACGACCGCTATTACTTTCACGTTAGATTATCCTGATGGATCTGGATGGGGTGGTATTACAAGAGATCGATTCTTAGTTTCAAGTGGTAATAGATTCACTGTAGAAAATGTAATGGACACCAATGACTACGGTGGTGGTTTGACAGATATATTTATTGGTGGTGATATAGATAATTATGGAACTGGAGCTTTTCCAAACATTTATATCTTCAATGATGGTGATGGAAAAGGTTCTATAACTATGTCGAGTACTGACGTGAATGGTCCAAATAAAGGAATGTTGACCATCACTAACAATGGGGCATTAGGTTTTTATAGTAACTCAGTTCCATATTTGACGATAAATGCTACAGTTCAAACGCTAGGTTATAATGGGCCTACAAGCATCATATTGAATCAATCTACTCATACTATTACTATGGAAACAAACAATGTTACTGGACTTGTTATAACTCCTGATGGAATAACATTAGAAAATGGATTTACAGTTAATGAAATCTCAAACGATGGGACCTTATCAGGAGATTCAACTTCAGTTTTAGTAACAGAACAAGCGATTAAAGCATATGTTAACACACAAATAAGCGCTGAAGTAATAACAGGTCAAGAGTCACTGGGCAATGGAGACTCAACAGCATCTATAACTTTTGTAAGTGCAGAAGCAGATACAAACTATTCAATCGGATACAGTTTAGTTAATACAGTGGATTCACCCCCATCAATTTACGCTTCTATTGTAACAGAGAAAACTGTGGATGGATTTACAGTAACATTCTCTGGTCCTCTAGATTCTGCAAACTATACACTAGACTGGTCAATTACAAGATAATGCTTAAAAATTTTGAGTGTACGAAATGTGGAAATTGTTGTAAGAAAGTTTCATTTGAAGATGAAGAGGGAGAAAAAGTTATTGTAAATAATGGACCATGCAAATATTTGGATAAAAACAATCTATGTACTATTTATGAATCCAAACCTGAAGTGTGTAACGATTTCCCATCAACATTAATTCACATCATAGTTTGTGAATGCCAAGGAAAAATTAAAAATATTCGGTTACTTAAAAAGTAACGGTCAAATAATGACGGAGATAAAAACAAATGGCAAAGTTTAAACAGGGAAACCTTCAATTAAATACCAACCAAAAAGTCCAACTTGGCGATAGTCAAGAATCTATAATTCAATACGATGGATCAGGTCTAACAGTAGATGTGAGCAGTACGGAAGTTTTAAATTTTACTTCGGCTATACAAACTTTAGGAGTTTCTGGCGATGTAATATTAACATTAAATCCGGGAACTGATACTTTTGATTTATCAGTTGGGGGAGATTCATATTTTGGTTTGTCAGCCGATTATCTATGGTTTGGCAATGATAGTAACAATACAGAGCAAATCTGGTGGGCGACAGATGGAAGCGATTTGACAATAAAAAATGGTGGACTATCTGTTGTGAATCATGACGGAACTTCATTGGATCTTCGTGCATTAGCTAATGATAGAATTTATATAGAAGCTAATCTAATGAATTTTCTTTCTGGTGACGTTAATGTTTTATCATTAACTCCAACTGAAGTTACTGTAACAGGAGACCTTAGTGTTACTGGTTCTATTAATTTATCAGGTTTCACTCCAACGAATATGTTTTATGCAGATGCTTCGGGTATATTAACTGATACAACCGCTATGACTTTTATTGCTGATACAGGAGAAGTTAACATTGGTGAGGATTCAGTTGGAAAATTTTACACTACTGTAGATGGTTTTGCAGGTGGTGCATACGGTCCAGCTACTATTTTACAGGCAGGATCAGCAAATGGGAATATGACATTATTATCCGATGTGGTGTATGCTGGAGATATTTTTGGCACTACAACTGCTATGCAATACATTTGGAACGGAACTGCTCTTGGAATTGGATACACTACCGATTTTGCAGTAATTTCTGCTGGTGATTATGGTATACATATTACTGGAAATGACAACACTGATTTTAATGTTAAACTTGGTGGTCACCTAGCTGCAAAAGGAGGTTCTGCTCGTACTTGGATGTCAATAGACTCGGCAACCGATACAATCCTTTTTAATGTTAATACATCTGTAAATTACGAATTAACAATTGATGATAATGGTATAAGACTTCTAAATGGAGTTAGTGTCGATTCAATCCTTAGTGTTACTGATGCAGATGTCATTGATTCATCTTCAACAGATAAGCAACTTGTTACTGCTAAGTTGGTTTATGATAAAGTTGGTGATATGTCTTGGGATAGTACAGCATTAACCCTCACAGTTGTTGGTGATATAGTCTGTAATGATATTCATGTTGCTGCATCCACAATTTATGTTGGAGAATCTGGCGCTGAGATTAAATCTACAGGCGGAACTCTTGAATTTTATGATAATGGCGTGAAAGTTTTAGAAACCAGCGCAGGAGGTATGGTAAATCCAGTAAACGATATTTCAGTTGATCAAGAAGAAAAATCTGGTTGGGATTATAGTGCTAAAGATACACTTGAGTTTTCTGTAGATTCAACGGCAAGAACATTTACAATCAGTGATACTGGTGGAAGTTTTGACTTTTGGGTTAAAGGAACTAAATATACAAAAACCGGAGATCAAACCGTTCAATTTGCAGACACAGAAGGAGTTTGGTTTATAACATTTAACAATTCTGGTGTTCTTACTGCAAGCCAAACACCTTGGAATTTAAATACACAAGACAATGCTCTTGTTGCTTACGTTCACTGGGATGCGGATAATCAAGAAGTTAACTTTCTAGGAATGGAATTGCACTCATACTCTATGCCAAGAATGACTCATTATCATTTCCATGAGTGTATCGGGTGTCTATTTGAAGAAGGATTTGGTATAACAGACAATGCAGATGGAACTCTTGATATATCTGGCGGTCAGTTACATGATGAAGATATTTCAATTACTGTTACAGATGAATTGGGTTCTGGATGGTGGGATCAAATTTTAAGTCCTGCACAATTACCAATTTATTACAGAGATGGAGCTTCTGGTTTCTTTAGAAGAGTTTATAATGGCACTTCACCAACATATTTTACATATCAAGATGGTGCAGATAATCCTTACTGGAATCAATTTACAGGTGGAGCATGGCAATTAACAGCATCAAATAACAACCATTATAGTGCATGGTGGCTTGTTGCAACTAACAATATTCAAGAACCTGTAATTGTTGTAATGGGACAGGGATCTCCAGATAATTCGCAAACAGTTGCTCAAACAAATAACAACATAAATGATTTAGACTTTGGCCCAACTGGATTAGCCCAAGAATTTAAGATTCTTTATAGAGTAATGGTTCAAAATTCTGGTGCGCCATATACAACAGCCACAATCACGGACTATCGAACAGCACAAAGTGTTGGAGGAAATACAAGTACAGTTAATGATCATGGTGCTTTAAATGGACTAGCAGATGATGATCATGTGCAGTATGCTTTAGTTGATGGTTCAAGAGATTTTACTGGAACAGTTGGTGGTATCGATCCAGTTGCAGCAACAGATTTTGTTACATTAGGATATATGACTGAACTTGGAACTGGAACTCAAAGGATAACATATGATTCTACTGCTGGTCTTGAGATTAGTGTAGATAAAATTGTTGATCTTGATTATGCTGACTTCAAAATTGGTCAAACTCCTCCACCTTGGCAAGAAGGAAGGGTTTTCTGGGATGACGATAATCATACATTTGGAGTCTACAATGACGTTTCAGATGTAACATTACAAGTTGGTCAAGAAACACACGTTCGCGTTAAAAATGAAACTGGTTCTCAAATAAATAATGGTCAGGTTGTATATATAAGTGGTGCTTCAGGTCAACAACCTTTAGTAAGTTTAGCAATAGCCACAGATCATAATTTTATCTGCAATACTTCTCTTGCTACTCATAATATTGCGAATGGAGCCTTTGGTTACGTCACAGTTAGAGGTTTGGTAAGAGGAGTTAATACCAGCTCTTGGGGTGCGGGAGATCGACTTTATGTTTCTGCAACTGTGCCTGGTGGTTTACAGAATACACCACCAGATCCACCAAATCAAAAAGCATTTATTGGAACGGTTATTGTTTCTGGTAATAATGGTTCGATTCTTGTAAATCCAGCACATCATGGAAGTACAGATCAGTTATCTGATATTTCTGACTCAAAAACTGATAATTCAATATTGGTTTGGGATGGTACTGCTCAATATTATGTTACGGATTATAACATTTCAACTGATGGAACTTTAGCAGCAGATTCAAATACAAATATTCCAACAGAGGCAGCAGTCAAACAATATGCAGACACAAAAGCTCCAGCTTGGACATATACTTCTATCACTGCAACAACTTCTGGAACATCAGTGACTTTAACAACTGCAATTCCAACAGATGCATTAGAAATTGAAGTATTGTTCAATGGAGTAAGTACCAATACAGCTAGTCAGCCGCCGATTGTAAGACTCGGAGATGCTGGAGGAGTTGAAACAACTGGTTATACAGGATCAGTTCGAGGTCCGACAGGAGAAACTACAGTAACCGATGGTCTTTATCCATTCAGAACAACCGCATGGGCAGCGGCTGATGTTCTAACTGGTAGAATGAGATTGTCTAGATGGGACCCATCTCTACATCAATGGTTGGCAGATGGTTTGTCACAGGATGGAAGTAACTTAAGTACATTCTCTGGATCTAAAACAACATCTGAAGTATTAACTACTATTACTTTAACAACTCCGGGTGGAACAGCAACATTTGATGCTGGATCAGCAAGAGTGAGATATAGATAAGAGGAAAATAAATGGCATTTGAAAATCTTTTAACATACACAGAAGTTGACGGTGGGGATGATGTAACTGTTGATAGTACAAGCGTTTTATTTACTGCAATGCCCAGAAATGTAGCAACTTATGTATATAAAGATTTTGGTGCCAATTATTTTGCAAAATGCACTATTGATTTTGAATTTGAAATTACAGCTTCAGATGCTCAATCAATTGTTAATCTATTTGCTATATCTAATACCATAGGAGATATTGATGATTGGGTTACAGCAAATGATGGTATAAGATTTCAATATCTCAATAATGCTGGAAATTATAGACTTACACTAAGAGATGAATCAAATGATATTAATGACACATATGATGGAGTTGGAGCAACTACAAATCAACTTTATTGTACGTTTGTAAGATCTGATACAACAGCATCAGTGTCTGTCTATTCAGATTCGGGAAGAACCACTCTAGTTGATGAATTAATCATTGATTGTGAAGGTGGTGATAAGAGATATCTATATGCTCTAGCAAGTAGAGGCGATTTAAATTCTGCTACGGTTACAGGTTACACACAAAATTTTGAAATATTAGAAAATTCATCGAGTTCAAGTAGCTCTATTTCATCATCAAGCTCTTCATCCAGTTCATCTTCTAGTTCCAGTTCAAGCTCATGTTCATATGAACCTTATGAATATATACCATCATATACAGAGATCGATTCTGATGGTGATTTAACTCTTTCTTGCACAAGAATTGATTTTGATACAATGCGTAGAGATGCTGTATCTTATGTATATAAAGATTTTGGTGCTAGCTATTTTGCTGATTTCACTATTAATTTTGAAGCTAAAATTGATGTCGCTGCATCTACTCAATGTTTTGCAGTTGTTTGTGCATTATCAAATACAATTGGAACACTAATAGACTACGTAACAGCTAATGATGGAATTCTTTTCTTTATTTGGGATAATTCAGGTGATTTAACTTTTACTTTAAAAGATTATAATACAGACGACCAAGATGATTATGTTATAGCATCATCTTCATCTTCACCTCTTTATTATTATACTTTTATCAGATCTAATACAACAGCTACAGTAGAGATATATTCAGATGCTTCCAGAGAAACTTTAGTCGATACTTTATCAATTACTTGCGAAACAGGAGACAAAAGGTATTTTTACACTTTGGCATCAAGAGAAAGTTCTGATGTTTATGATGCCAATACTATTACTGGTTATACTCAAAACTTTGAAATATTAGAAAATAGCAGTTCAAGTAGTTCGTCCACAAGCAGCAGTTCATCGTCGAGTTCGTCGTCAAGTTCAAGTTCGTCAACGTCGAGTTCATCTTCATCCTTACCACCTGATATAGACTCTAATGTAAAACTATTACTACATGGAGATGAAGCGCCTCTAGTTGATTCATCAATTCAAAATACAAAATCTCTAACATTAAATGGTGGTATAGCAAGGTCTGCAACAGAAAGTAAATTTGGTGGTTATTCAATTGATTTTGATGGATCATCTGGTTATATAACTGTTGCAGATAGTGAAGATTGGAATCTAGGAAGCGGTAATTTTACAATTGATTTCTGGATGCTTCGTAATAGCACAACAGGAACAAGAATCATTTGGGAGCAGAGTCCATCTGCTCCTTATCAACAGCTTTTTTTAAGTGGAAATATTTTATCTTTTTACGCACAAAATGGTTCAATACAAGCTTACTATCAATGGACGATTACGTCTGATACAGCTTCATTTCATCATTATGCATTAGTTAGAAACGGAACATCTTTAGCTTTATATCAGGATGGATCAGCTTTAACACCAACTATTAATAATGCCATTGGAACTAACACTCTTCCAAGTGTCTCTGCTGTTCTTTCAATAGGTGCAAGACAGGATGGAACATTAAAACTTGATGCGTATGTTGATGAATTCAGATGGGTTAAGGGAAGTGCAGAATGGACAACAGATTTTACAGTTCCTGGTATTGCATATTATGCAAGTAATAGTAGTAGTTCGTCTAGTTCAAGCTCTACTTCGTCATCGTCCAGTTCTAGCAGTTCATCTTCAAGCTCTAGTTCATCATTAACATCAAGTTCGAGTAGTAGTAGTTTATCAAGCTCAAGCTCCAGCAGCTCAAGTTCTAGCCGAAGCAGTTCTAGTTCCTCTTCGTCTTCAAGCTCCAGCTCATCATCAAGTAGAAGCTCGTCTTCTAGTTCAAGAAGTTCAAGTTCATCGAGTTCATCAAGTAGTTCAAGAAGCTCTTCATCTTCATCGAGTAGTTCTCGAAGTAGCTCAAGTTCTTCATCTTCATTATATGTTAATGATTGGCAATACTCTTTCGAAGGTTATGTTGAAAGTGGTCGAGTTTCTGGAACTCTGACAAATTTTCCAGTAGCAATCGAAATAAGTGAATCTGCTGGTATAAATAATGATAATCTAGAGCATTTCTTTCAGCATTTACAATCTTATGAAAATAGAAAGAAGATAGCATTCTTAACTGAGTCATTTGAGATGCTTTATGCAGAGATTGAATCTTTTGATGTTGCGAATAAGAAAGCATATTTCCATGTTAAATTTCCTACAATAAGTTCATCATCAGATACTAAATTTTATGTATACTATGATCGATTTCAACCTGATAATTCATATGTAGGAGACACTGGTGATGCAGTTGTTCAGAATGTCTGGAACAGCAAATATAAATATGTATGTCATTTCAACACTCCGACATTTATAGATTCTGCTGCTGGTGCAACTGCCACAATTAAAAATGCTCCAGGTGAGAGTGGTGGCGTTAATATAGTTGATGCAGATTTTGGAAAAGCTGCAAGTTTTGATGAAACAAGCAATGGTATTATTGTATATCAACAGTCTTACGCTAGCCCAAGTGATCCATTAACATCTGATAACAGGGGAACAAAATGGGATGAAGCAACTAGTCCTACAATAGTCCCCAGTTTTTCATTTGAAGGTCTTTATTATAATATTAGAGGTAGATATGCCGCCAATCAAATGGCTACTTTTGATGGAGTGTCCTATTCTCTTAATGGTGTTAATTTATCCGTCAACAGTTTAAGTAGATTCTGTGGTTCTAATCTATGTACTAATTTTGCTGTATCTGGTGATTTTGATATTCAAGTAAGAACTCAGAATCTTGTATACGGTAATGGTGCTGGTTATTATGGTTTACTTGGAATGGCTGTTAATAGCAGACAAATCAGGAATGGTGCTTATATAATAAGAAGACCATCAGCAAACAGGACATATGGATATTCATATGTTAATGGTTCTTCAAGTAGTAACGATGAAGGTGGAGCTGGTGACGGATTCAGGATTCTTCGTTCAGGTACAACCGTAACTTTATATCGCTGGGATGGCAGTGGTTGGAATCAGGTTCATTCAAGATCAAGTAGTATAAGTCAATGGCTAGGCCCGTGGTATTTTGCACTTATGTTGCAAAGAAGTAATACAACTCCAAATAATATAAGCGCAGATTTTTATAATTTTAATGTTGTAACGGGAACTACTATTTGGGGTACTCAACCAGAACTATTCTTAAGAGACGCGAATGATACCGAAACTCTACAAGAACGAACTGTAGAATTATATCATAAACCTGATGCTTTAACTGGAACAGTAGCTTCAAAGTCATGGAGTGTAATAAGTGCAGATGGTTCCTATCCAATAGAATTTAGATTTGATTATAGCGGTGGATTATTCAGGGCAGCAGGATTTCCAGAAGGTGGTAGTTCATATTTTGGAGTAACAACATTGGCTGGAGGAACACCTGCTGCTGGAAATTATAGATATAATTCTATTAGAGTTGATCAATATAATGTTTTTGATCAGGTAAGAGGTAATCACTATTATGATCATGCCACAGTCTCAAGAAGTTTGGGTTGGGGTACAGCATATCAAGCAAGAAGAAATAACGCACCTCTTTGTATTGGTGGCGAGTTAAGAACTGATCTTAATAATGTTGAAGAATACACACGAACCTTTAGTGGGGATGTTAGTGAATTAAGAATAGCTTCAAAGGATTTGGGAGTTGCATGGATGGCAGCTACTGAATACGGACTTGAAGATGATCTTGTATACTACAGTGGATTTGATGCCAGTTCGAGTTCAAGTTCTTGCTGTTATAGCAGTAGTAGTAGTTTATCAAGCTCAAGCTCCAGCAGCTCAAGTTCTAGCCGAAGCAGTTCTAGTTCCTCTTCGTCTTCAAGCTCCAGCTCATCATCAAGTTCTAGTTCCAGCAGTTCTTCCAGTAGAAGTAGCAGCAGCAGTTCCAGCTCAAGTAGTTCGCGATCAAGCTCTAGTAGCTCAAGTTCCAGCAGCTCAAGATCAAGTTCTAGCTCATCTTCAAGCTCAAGTTCTGCATCTCTGAACTTTGCAGAACTGACATTTGGTAATAATACCATATCTAACTTCAAGAACACTGCTTTTGATTGTTATATTCAGGAAGATAGAGAAAATAACAACACTGGAGCATCTGAAACTCTAAGATTAAGAAATGGAAATTTACAAAGGGATGAAAAACAGATATTAATCAAGTTTGATCTAGATGAACTTAGAGCATTTGCTCATATTAAAGAAAGAATAGGATACGCAAGAGTTTATCTAAAAACTAAATCAAGAGTAACTGCTTATCAAATGATAGCAGCCTACAAACTCAAAAAGAGATGGAACGCTGGTAATAAGACTAATTCATATGCAGGAGAGGGTGAAGCCAACTGGAAGTATGCAAGGTTTGAGCAAGAGACTTGGTACACAGAGGGTGCAGGAAAAGCTAATGTAGATTATGAAGCACAGCAACAAGACGTAACAAGAATAATTCTAACGGACACTTGGT
>Ga0180438_10008747_pt1 | contig 12806 bp, 9 predicted proteins | sample SS_ome_12_FD_132455 | JGI IMG/M metagenome (GOLD analysis project Ga0180438, IMG submission 132455) | Hypersaline lake sediment archaeal communities from the Salton Sea, California, USA - SS_3_D_2 metaG | ecosystem: Environmental > Aquatic > Non-marine Saline and Alkaline > Hypersaline >...
GGTAGGTCTCATGCCCTTTGCCTGCGATGAGGACGGTATCTCCGCAACAGGAGGCACCAATGCCCAATGCGATGGCACGCCTTCGGTCCGGCTCTACTACATAGCCAGGTTTGTGAAACCCCTTTGCCAAATCCATAGGTTCATACCTGCGGTCCTGCACGGTGGCCATGCCGGCTAGGATGTCTAGTAGGATGGCCTCAGGCGACTCGGTACGCGGGTTATCGGAAGTAAGTACACAAAGGTCACAAAACCGACCGGCGCTTGCCCCCATCATGGGGCGTTTGTCTCGATCCCGGTCCCCGCCACAACCGAATATGGCGATGAGGCGGCCTGTGGTGAGTTCTTTTAGAGCCATCAGGACATTCTCCAAGGCATCTGGCGTGTGGGCATAGTCCACGAAAACGTTAATGCCCGCCTCGTTGGCCACGGGCTCAAGTCGGCCCGGAACTCCCTGAAGACTTTCGATGCCCTTTTTTGTTACAGCTACAGGCAACCCCATGGCCTCGGCCACACCTGTAGCAGCCAAGACGTTGTACACATTATGGCGGCCTATCAAGGGAGAGCTGAAATTAAAATACCCCTCAGGCGTTTTCACTGTGGCGGAGGCCCCCCCTATGGTCACATGGGGATGCTCAGCGCGAATCTGGCATCCCTCTGAAAGCCCCACCCGGAAGCATCTGACACCGACATCTGAGGCGAGCTCTCTGCCCTTGCTGTCGTCCCAGTTGACGACTGCCGCGGCCTGAATCTGCTTTGATCCCAGCCCCAGATATTCCAGAAAGAGTTTTCTCTTGCACTGCCAATAGACTTCCATGTCCCCGTGATAGTCCAGGTGGTCCCTTGACAGGTTGGTAAAAACACCCACATCGAAATCACAGAAGGCTACCCGATCTAAATCTAGGGCATGGGAAGAGACTTCAAGCACTGCGTGCGTCAATCCTTTATCGACCATCTGGCGAAGTATCCGCGTCAAGTCAAGAGACTCCGGCGTGGTCACCGGATTCACAAAGGTCTGACCTCCAAAACGGTAGTTTATGGTGCCAACGACTCCCACATCAAAACCCGCAGCACTTAGAATGGACTCAACCAGGTAGGCCGTAGTGGTCTTTCCATTGGTGCCTGTAATGCCTATGACAAAGAGTTCACGGGAGGGCTCCCCGTAAAAGGCCGCAGACAAGGCAGCCAACGCCCGCCGTGCATTTTCCACTTCCACCACACTAACCGACGATGGAGCGACCCATCTTTTTTCTGTCACAATAGCTGCCGCCCCCCTTTGGACCGCATCATCAACAAAAGCGTATCCGTCAGCCTGAAATCCCGGCACAGCGACGAACAGTCCGCCAGGCCTTACGTTGCGGGAGTCATAGTAGATGCCTTCGATGACCTGATCTTCCATCCCTACAACACCTTTCACGATCAGAGCGTCAAGGAGCGAAAGCAACCTCACCCCATGGGCACTTCCTCTCTAGACGCAGTAAACGACCCCTTCTCCTCAGGCGTTACCAGCTCAGGAGGGATTCTCAGATACTGAAGCGTTTCTCGGGCAATCTCTCTGAATACCGGTGCCGCCACCACACCGCCGTAGTAGTGGCCCTTGGGCTCGTCCACAACCACTAAAATGACGATCTTGGGGTCTTCACTAGGTGCGAACCCGACAAACGTGCTTGTGTGTTTATCTCTCGCATATCCCCGTCCATTGGGATCAGTCTTCTGCGCTGTTCCTGTCTTTCCAGCTATCCGGTAACCTTTCAGGGCCGCCTGAACGCCCGTACCCCCCTTGGCTACAACTCTCTCTAGCATGCCTGTCAGAGTGCGTGCCGTTTCAGATGAAACAACCCGTCGTATGATCTTTGGCTCCACCCTTTTCACGAGGCGTCCCTGCCGGTCCGTCATCTCCTGAATCAGGTAGGGTTTCATCAGGAGCCCGTCATTGGCGATGGCAGCCACTGCAGTCGTAAGTTGCAGAGCTGACACAGACACCCCTTGGCCGAAACAGGTGGCCAAGGCATCCATTGCTGATGAACTTCCAACAGGCTTCAGGATCCCTGGTCTCTCGTATGGCCAATCAATACAGGTCCTGTCTCCAAACCCAAAGGCCTTGAGTCTGTTGTGGAGCTCTTTTGGCCCGATCATCTCACCCACCTTGGCGGCTCCAATATTGCTGGAGTATTTCAGGATATCTCTGAGTGAAAGGGTTCCGTAGGCATGGAGGTCGTGGATAACATTGTTTCCGACCCTGTATGCCCCTTTCTCGCAGTAGAACTCGGCATCAGGCGTACAGAGCCCGGACTCCAGGGCTGCGCCTGCAAGGAATATCTTGAAAGTGGAGCCCGGCTCGAAGAAATCGGTGATCGCTCGATTCCTCCAGTACCAGGGTTCGTGTAGTCCAAAGGTGTTTGGGTTGAACTGAGGCACGTGAGCCATGGCCAGAATAGCCCCCGTGCTGGGAACCATGACCACGGCCATGCCTGACTTGGCTGAAAATCTTTTGACGCTCTGAGACAGGGCCTGCTCAGCCATGTACTGGATGTCTTTGTCGATGGTTAGAATGAGGTTACATCCGTCCCTACTCTCAATCGGTCTTGGACCCACCGTGAACCAGTGGCCAAAGGCATCGTTGATGGCAGTCCAGCTCGTTTCGCGGCCTTTTAATAAGTCGTCATAGTAGTATTCAAGCCCTTCCAAACCCTTGCCGTCAACGCCACAGAACCCGATAACCTGCGCGGCTAGGGCCTTTTGCGGATAAACCCGGCGAGACTCAGTACGAAAATCTATGCCATCTAATGCCATGTTTCTGACCGCCGACGCCTCTCTTGGATTTACATGACGCTTAACCCAGACGAAGGGTCTGCCCGAAGTAAGTCTCTGGAAGATAAGTCCGTGGTCTATGTCCAAAGCCTGCGACAGCGCTAAAGCAGTTTCTTGGGCAGAATAGTTTAGCTTTGGATAGGCACAGATAGAGGATGCGTCAATACTGACGGCCAAGTCTCTCAGGTTTCGGTCATAAATGGTTCCCCTTCTGGCGGTTCTGTGAAGGGCTTTCTTGTACTGGCCCTCGGCCCGTTCACAGAGTTCAGGTCCGCTCAGAATCTGTAACTGAACACCACGGCCTATGATGACACCAAAGCAAAGGGCCAAAATCGTGCCGACCACAACGATTCGAAAACGAATCCATTTGATGGCCGTTATCTTCTTCCAACCGGCTGCTGTCATTTAAGCACAAAGATCTTGCTCGGGTCAGGTACCGCCAAACCTCTTTCCTCGGCTATTGGCTTGATCCGCTCACGGGATCTCAACCAGGCCTCTTCTATGTTGAGTTTGCGGTGCAGTTCGGTCAGACGCTGCCTCGTTTGTCTGGCCTCTGCAATTTCAAATCCTGTTTGCACATACTGGACCCGACACCAACTATAGACCAGCAGTTCAGCCATAAATAACACAATAAGTGCTACCCATATGCCCATTGATCCGCTACGCCCCACGGCAGCCTTTCGTCTTTTCATTGGTTTTCTCCCTAAATCCGTTCTACTGCCCGTAGCTTGGCACTACGAGACATGGGATTTGCCACGACCTCCGCCGGGTCTGGTTGCACCGGCCGTTTGGTCAAAATGCGCACTCGTGGTTCTTTCCCACAAACACAACGGGGGAAATCCCTTGGACACTCACATCCCCGGGCAAGGGCCCTGAAATGTCTCTTGACCATTCTGTCCTCAAGTGAATGAAATGATAGAATGCAAAGCCGTCCCCCTATGTTCAAGAGTTCCAAGGCCCCCTCCAGAAACATCCTCAAGGATCTCAGTTCCTGATTCACCTCAATCCTTAAGGCCTGAAACGTGCGGGTTGCGGGATGAATTCGTCGGGGACGATATCGGGCCGGGATCGCACTTTTTACAACTTCGGCCAGATGCAAGCTTGATCGGATAGCCCTGTGGCGGCGCTCCCTCACAATGCTTTTGGCAATGCGGCCAGCCCAACGCTCTTCTCCGTACCGGGCTATAAGCGTTGCAAGCTCTTTTTCTGACAGCCGGTTTACGAGCGCTTCAGCCGGTTCTCCTTCCTCTGGGTTCATTCGCATGTCCAAAGCTTCATTGCGCATGAAACTGAAACCCCGCATGCTCCTTTCCAACTGATATAGCGAAAGGCCTAAATCCAGCAAAATCCCATCCACACCAGTTGTGTGCATCCGGGAAAGGATTTCTGGGAGCTCTGTGAAATTAGCGTGAAAGATTCTAACGTTGGATTTGTACTGATGGAGGGCTTCCCGGGCAAAGGCAACAGCAACGGGATCTTGGTCGACACCGATGAGAAATCCGTCTGGACCAATGGCTCGCAAAACCGCTTTGGCATGGCCACCCCCCCCTAATGTACCATCCACGTATGTCTTGCCAGACGAGCAGTCAAGATAGTCAATGACTTCCTTGACCATGACCGAGATATGGCGATATCGCATGGCCCTGTCACCCTCAGAGCCCCAAAGCAGCGACCTCGTTTCTCATATCTTCTTTCTTCATATCATTCTGGAGCTGAATATCCTGATCGAGGTATCCTTCTCTTGCCCATATTTCAAAGTGATCCAACACGCCAACCAGGACTACTTCTTTGTTCAAATCAGCGTACTGCCGCAGAGTCGGTGGGATCAGAATACGTCCCTGCTTATCAAGCATGCACTCAAAGGCCCCTCCTATGAAAATCCTCCGAAAGCGCCGCATGTTCTCACTCTTTACGGCCATGCTGAGGATGCGCTTCTCAACTTTGCTCCACTCTTGAAAAGTGTAACACATGAGGGCTCCGTCCATTTTTGATACCATCAGCCCGTCTATGCTGCTTTCCTTCAAGACGTCTCGAAAACGGGCCGGTATGATCAAGCGGCCTTTGGCATCCAGATTGTGAAAAGAACTGCCCCTGAACATGTTCCTACTCGCCTCTACTTACATCCACTTTGAACCACTTTCTACCCAAATACAGGTAAAAATTTAGAATGTCAAGTGAAAAATAATAGCCATTTGTTCTTTTTATAAATAATTCGGAAGTGTTAAAACCAACAGTGGAACATGATGACAGGTGGTGTTTTGTGGGGCATATTTGAAAAACAGGATGTAGTAGTAGGGAGCCCAAGGCATACTATATATGAGACACAAGCCTCATTCTGCCTTGTTCGCTGAACTTCCGGGCAGCGGTGCCCATCCCTCAAGGCCCCAGAAACCCCTGCACGCTGGTGTCCCTGTCCGATGAGCAGCTTCTTCGATCAGCAGGGCCGCACAGCCCCCCCTCCTTGAAAAAGAGCCGATCATGATGGGCACCGACCCGTGCCCATCGGCAAAGAACTTGTCACTCCATAGTCACTGGCGTGAGTTTCCGATTCAGTCCGCCGTAGGCGGATTGGCAAGGTCAAGAAAACCAACGGATTTCATGGAGTCCCGACAGGTCAGGACGAGATTGCGGAAGAGGGCCATTTATGGATGGACGCTAAATACTCAAGTTTCGCGCCCTTATCAACCAATTAAAATAACATCTAAAAAGCGTGTATGGGTTTCTAGAAAACGGCAGGGCTCTGGTTTGGGCCCTTTCTACGCAACGGAAGGATGGGGAAATCCGTTTCTCTTCGGCCTCCAATGCCTTTAGTAGCTGTGCGAAAATGGTGGGTGGCAATGGCTGTGGGCCTTCGTTCAGCGAATTTCCCCATCCTTCCGTTGCCACATTCGGGGGCTACAAGTCTTGACACACCTCCTATTAGTGGAAACGAGGGGCGCGCCGCTTTTTAAGCCGTGGGGCGCAAACTTGAGCTAAATAGTCTTGGAGACTCAATGCCTGGCCAGAGGACATCTGCCTGGCAGACTAGGGGCTTTTCAGCTAACGCCGACTTGACTGGCGACGTTGATACCGGTCTACCATTGTATTGTGCTCGGCCAGGGTAGAAGAAAAGTGATGGGAGCCGTCGTTCTTGGATACGAAATAGAGGTAGGGTCGCTCCGATGGATAAAGAACTGCCTCCATAGAGGCCCGCCCGGGATTTGAAATGGGGCCGACAGGCAGGCCCACAATGCGATAGGTATTGTAGGGAGTAAAGGTTTCGAGGTCCTTGCGGGTTAGGTTCCCGTTAAACCCCTTGATGCCATAGATGACCGTAGGGTCACTCTCCAATCCCATGCCACGCCTGAGCCTGTTTAGAAATACGGCGGCAATGAGGGGCCGCTCTTCGGCTTTGGCGGTCTCCTTCTCCACGATTGACGCAAGCGTAACGACCTCATGGGCACTTAGACCCATTTCGCGAGCGCGCTCGGCCCATGCCGGCGTGAAGATCGAGCGGAAATGGGAGACCATTTTCCTTATGATCTTCTCAGCAGAAACCCCCTTGGCGAAGCGATACGTCTCTGGGAAAAGATAGCCTTCAAGGGTATCACCTTCCACACCAAGGGCTCTTGAAAGATTGGGGTCTGAAGCCTTCTCCCAAAAGGTCTCCTGTGATACAAGCCCTGCCGTCTCAAGGATCTGGCCAATCCTGGAGATCGTAGACCCTTCTGGAACAACCACTTTGTGCAAGAGAGCTTTGCCACGGACCAAGGTGTCCAAGATAGCCATAGGAGCCATAGAACTCTGGAGAAGATATTCCCCTGCCCGAATTCGCCTTTCGTCCCCTTTGAGATAGGCAAGCCATCGAAATTTTTTCGGGTGCCGGACTATTCCAACCTCTTGCAGTTGGACAACTGTCTCGGAAAAGCTCTCGCCGGGCCTTATCCAAACGGCAACCGTTGCCCCAGAGGACTGCTCGGGTGTCGTGGCGTATCGACAGAAAGAAAGACCCATCCATAGAGCTACAACACAGAAGATAGCGACCACAACCAGGATGATTCTAGCTTTCACACCCCATTGCCCCCTATTCCATACACGTTGAAGCTACAAGAGGTCTTACCTGAACTGGCCCTAGCATTCTTGGAAATCTCCCATGTCACACAAGGACAGGCTGCTGCCCCTTTCAAATGATGCTCTTTGCCTCCACACCTGGACACTGCACAATATTACGTAGATGGGGTTCGGTCAAGGGTTCAGGGGGCTCTTGTCCAAGGGGCAGATTTTTTTGCCTGGTCAGGCCGGAGATATTGTGATATGCTTTTGATATTATAACATTTTCAAGGGCTTTGGCCTGCAACGATTTGCAGGTCACTCCCGCGTGGGATCTTCAATGGGTTGCATGGGATGACCACGGGCAGGGGCCGTTGATAACACAGGCGATCCTTATATGTGTTTTCAACTTTTTGGTGACAAAAGGGGATGTTTTTCAAGATACGCCGAAAACCCCTGTGGGCCTAAAAAAGGTCTACACATTGTGTATAGAACCTATGTGCTTGGGGGCTTCTTGCCTGCTGAGGCCGCCATGAAAAGCAAGGAATATTCTAATGCCCCGTAAGCCCACCTACGAAGACCTGGAAGAAAGGGTAAAGGAGCTGGAAAATGAAGCTGCCGAGCGGGGGACTGCTGAAGAGGCCCTAAGGGAAAGCGCCCGGCAACTCCAAGTCGCCTACGACCAATCCATTATCTATGCCCAGGATCTCAATGAACAGATTGCTGAACGGAAGCGGTCTGAGGGGGCCCTCGAGGCTGAGAGAAAAAGGCTATATGCCCTTTTAGATGGCCTCCCGGCATACGTCTACCTTCGGGATACGGATCATTCAATACGTTTTGCCAACCGTTGGTTCCGGAATCGTTTTGGAAACCCCAAAGGCAGACGCTGCTACGAAGTTGTTGGCGGAAAGAACAAGCCATGTGAGACATGCCCACCGTCAACGGTGTTCGAGACAGGCAAGCCCGTAGAGTGGGAGTGGACGCAGCGCGATGGGAGGGCCTACCAGATCTACGACTATCCCTTTAGCGACGTTGATGGCTCTCCTTTGATACTCGAATTGGGTATCGACAACACCGAGCGCAAGCGGGCAGAGGAAGAGAGAAAGAAACTGGGAGCCCAACTCCAGCAAGCCCAGAAGATGGAAGCCGTTGGTACTCTGGCGGGCGGCATTGCCCATGACTTCAACAACCTGCTTATGGGTATCCAGGGTCGGGTTTCTCTGATGTTGATGGATATGGACTCAAATCATCCACACTTCATACATGTTAGCGGCATAGAAGATGCAGTGAAAAAGGGGGCAGATCTCACCAAGCAGCTGTTAGGTTTTGCCAGGGGAGGGAAATATGAGGTCAAACCCGCGGATCCCAACGATTTGGTGCAAAAGAGCTCTGAGATCCTCGGTCGGGCCAAAAAGGAGATAAAGATTCAAAGGAAATATGAGAGGGAGATCTGGACGGTGGAGGTAGACAAGGGCCAGATAGAACAGGTATTGGTGAATCTCTATGTAAATGCCTGGCAGGCTATGCCGGGGGGCGGCGATCTGTACCTTGAGACGAAAAATGTCTACCTCGATGAGAAAGTTACTCAGGCTTACGGTGTGGCGCCGGGAGATTACGTACAGATATCTTTCACAGACACGGGAGTGGGGATGGATGAGGAGACCAGGCAAAGGGTATTTGAGCCGTTTTTTACTACCAAGGAAGTGGGTGGTGGAACGGGTCTCGGTTTGGCCTCCGCTTATGGGATCATCAAGAATCACGGCGGGATCATCAATGTGTATAGCCAGCCAGGACAGGGGGCCACTTTCAATATCTATCTCCCGGCTTCGGAAAAGGCCATAACAAGAGACAAGGCGCCGCTGGCAGACGTGTCGGGAGGCACAGAGACCGTTCTTCTTGTGGACGACGAGGAGATGATAGTAGATGTCGGCAACGAGATGCTCACAGCATTAGGCTACGATGTGATGATAGCCCGAAACGGCAAACAAGCGGTAACCCTTTATGAGGAGAACAAGAACAAGATCGACATGGTCATCCTAGACCTGATCATGCCCGACATGGGCGGAGGCGAAGTCTATGATAGGCTGAAGGAAATCAACCCCAAGGTCAAAGTGTTGCTTTCAAGTGGGTACAGCATAGACGGCCAGGCAAACAAGATCCTAGAACGGGGCTGTGACGGATTTATCCAGAAACCCTTTAGCATAAGAGAGGTATCGGAAAAACTGAGGGACATTCTGGAAGACAAATAGATCCGCCTGTTACCAGTGAACTGGAGACTCCAAAATTGAAGCTATGAAGAAAGGACGACCGTGGCAGAGAAATCCAGGCCGACGAAGCTTAGAAATTAACGATCATAGTTGGCCCAGGAGCAGTTGTACGGCCGGACCTGGCATGCCCGCGGCCGTCGAATATGGGTCTGACGGGTCACAGCCTCTACGACACTCCGTCCCATCTGACTGACCGTCGCCGTCCGAATCCCTGTCCAGCAGGTTGATCAGCCCGTCATCGTCATAATCGGCATCCCACTCCTCACCCCAGTAAGCCAACTCGTCACCATCGTTGAGTCCGTCACCATCACTATCCATTTTATCTGGATCCGTTCCGTATTCATTGATCTCATCGTAATCTGCTATGCCATCCCCGTCGGTGTCAGCGGCGGAGAAGGTATAGGTTACCTCCTCAGAATAGGCACTCTCGTTGCCGTACTCATCATAAGCGGTGGCAGCAAAGTAGTAGGTCTGGCCGTCTTCAAAACGCGAGTCTGAAATGGCACAACTCGTATAGTCTCCCACATCAACACTCCAGGCATAGTCCCTGCTCGATGTTCCATAGTAAACCATATAACCGTCAAGATCAGGCTCTGGGTTGGCGCTCCATTCCAATATGACGACAGCAGAATAAGCCAAGCCGGGAATGAACATCAAGGCTATTGGCAAAAGGCATATGAGGGCCAAAGACCTGGCGAGCCCAAAGAATGGAGTAAAGAGAGAAAAAGGAAACACCAGGCGCAACCCGTGAGGATCAAGCGACTTGGACCATAAAGACAGATGGGCAAGAATTCTGTTCGAAGCGTTTTGGACGGCTTCATTTGTGTTTGACTCAGAAAACGCTGACATTACAGCACCTCCGTAGTTCCCTGAGCCGCGTAGACTCCAGCACTCTGGAGATGCTGAATCCACCCGGCAGTCCTGCTGCCTTACCCGCCTTTGGCGGCCTTAGGCCAGCGACTTTGCGTCCCACCCTTTCGGATGGTTTGCCTTTTTCGGACGATTATTCGTCTTCTTTCACTTGTCTCTACGCATGGAGCAATTCCCGTGCCATATTCTATTTAGCGAAGGAAACCCTTTAGCAGAAAGACTGCCTGCGAAAGTGGAGCTGCTGGAGGAGAGACCCTGATGGGCCTTTGATTACAAACATGTAATTTGAGTTTCTAAACAGTCATATAAAGGAATGCGGAGACTCAAATAAGGTCAAATGGAAAAAGGGGCTAAAGTCGGGAGGTGTTGCGGCATATATGTATAGGAATGGAGGCCCGTATGTCATGGACAAGTGGAATAGCAGCAGGAAAGACGTTGGCACGAACCCTGCAGGCATCCCAGATAAGACGTGAGTATGAATCGGCTAGAAGAAGGGGGAATAATGAGATTGTTAAATGTATCAGGGAATTTAGCTTTTTTGTCCATAGTGCTAAGCATCCTGTCACCTTGTTGGTTTGCCCTACAAGCAGTGAATTTCCCCAGTGCCTGTGCACAGGAGGGGCCCTTGAATCCCGACATCCAGGTATTCACACTGGCCAACTACAATGCAACGGCCCCAATCGGAGTAGGCGAGACGTTTCACATCGTCCTAGAGGCGAACCCAAGCACGGGCTACTCCTGGCAGGTGGCGGGCGTTGACACTTCCGTCCTCCAGCCTGGGGATGTGGAATATCGACGCACCTCTGAATTGTTGGGAGCGCCAGAAGAGCAAATCATTCCTTTTACTGCTTTAAAGAGTGGCGAAACCACCGTGGACATGCGCTATGCGAGACCATGGGAGAAAGAGACGCGGTTGCAGAATTACATCATTAACGTGAGAGTAACTGAATAGACAAAGGGAAAATGAGATGAAGAGACTAAAGGCTTCCTTGATCATATGTCTAGCTTTCTTCTTCAGTCTATGCGTTCTTGTCCAAGCGGCAGATCTTCCCACAAGATGGGATTGGAGAGACTTTAACAGCGTTACGGCGGTCAGGAATCAGGGTTCCTGTGGGTCCTGTTGGGCCTTTGCCTCGGCGGCCACCATGGAAGCTGCCATCCTGAGAAATGAGGGGACTGAAGTCAATCTCTCCGAACAGCACCTTGTGTCGTGCAACCTTAGCGGTTGGAGTTGCGGGGGCGGAGGGATAGCCTTTTCATACTATTTGAATCAACAAGACTCCACCGGAAAAATCGGCACCGTCATGGAACCGTGCTTTCCTTACCAGGCTTCAAATGCGGCCTGCACCTGCGGGAATTGCGATCGTGTTCATGAGCTCCTCAACTGGGGCTTTGTCCCAGGCGCCTCTTGGGGGAGTGCCCCCAGCGATGAAGAACTGAAGACCTACATCTACAACCAGGGGCCTATTTTTGCTGCCCTGGACACGCACACATGGTGTTTGCTTAACCCCAGTACCGGGGCATCGGGTTCGTGCAGCGGAAATAACGGAAGCTGCAATCATGCCATTCTGATCGTGGGCTGGGATGACAACTTTAAAGGAAGCGGAAACGGTTGTTGGATCATCAAGAACTCCTGGGACACCTGGTGGCAAGACGGCGGATTTGGGTATGTAAAATACAACACCGGCAGCGTGGGAACGGCTGCTTCCTGGGTAGACTACTATGGCACCGGCGGCCTCCAGTGCGACAATGCCGTAGACCTCACCCCTTTCGATCCCTATGACGGCACCACAGTAGGCGGGACTTCGAGGGCGGATACCTACAGCTGTGACTATGACCTTACGGGCCCTGAAAAGGTCCATCGCATCACCACCACCGCAGATGGTGACATTGCCGCAAAGCTCAGCAATGATGGGGTCGCCCTCGATGTGCTCATCCTCAGCGCCTGCGACCCCAACACATGCATAACCTATGCCTATGGCACCGGAAATATCACTGCCACCTATTCAAATGCCCCTGCGGGCACCTATTTCATCGTCGTGGATGGTTACAATGGTGCCAGCGGCCCATACACCCTGACGGTGGAAACGGGTCTGGACTGCGCAAGCGCTGTCAGCCTGTCTCCTGGCGTCGCCTATAACGGGAACACCTCGGGAGGACCCTCTCTGATCCATTCATACGCCGGCACCGGCGGTTCTTATGAGAACATGACAGGCCCTGAGAGAGTCCACAAAATTAACGCATTCAAGGCCGGTGGAGAGCTTTCCGCAACCCTGAGCGCCGGTCACCCATCGGGCCTTGAAGTCTTCATCGTCAGGCCCTGTGACCCGGCTGGCTGCCTTGCCCACGCTTCTGGGACAGGGGAAATTACGGCTACATACCCCAATGCCCCTGTTGGGACCTATTTCATTGTGATTGACAGTAACGGTGATGCGAGCGGTTTATACACTCTTACTGCAAATGCCCTCTGGGCAGCCGGAAATGGCCTGCCGTGGGTGAACTCCTTGTTGCTGGAGTAAAACAGTGGGGAAGATCAAGGAGGTGATGAAAGACTGGGCGGGTCCGAAAAAGGGCGCTTAAGCGGAAAAAGGGTGTACATGTATTGGCAGACTGTGATATACTGTATTTATAGATGCTTATTAAGAAATAGACAGAACAAGAAGGAGGATAATAACATGAAGACAAAAAAGAGGTTGTTGGTGATGGTTGCAGTTTTTGGCGTGGCGGCCTTCTTTGCTGCAAGCGCCCATGCCGGGTGGAACTTATGCACAGTCGTACAGACGGGTCCTGGATGGGGTACTAGTTACATTAGATTAACACAGGAAACATGTA
>Ga0180438_10008748_pt1 | contig 12803 bp, 11 predicted proteins | sample SS_ome_12_FD_132455 | JGI IMG/M metagenome (GOLD analysis project Ga0180438, IMG submission 132455) | Hypersaline lake sediment archaeal communities from the Salton Sea, California, USA - SS_3_D_2 metaG | ecosystem: Environmental > Aquatic > Non-marine Saline and Alkaline > Hypersaline >...
ACTGGGCCGCACGCCGGTCACGGTGGTCTGCAGCGGTGCCAAGTCCATTCTGGACCTGCCGCTCACCCTGGAGGTGCTGGAGACCCAGGGCGTGCCTGTAGTCGGCTACGGCACCGACACGTTGCCCGCTTTCTACTCCTGTTCGAGCGAGCTGCCTGTGGACGTGCGAGTGGAGGGAGCCGAGGATGTGGCGGCCATCGTGCGGGCACGCCGGGCGCTGGGCCTGACCCACGCTACCCTGGTGGCGGTGCCCGTCCCGGCCGAAGAGGCGCTATCCCGCGAAGAGGCGGAAGCGGCCATTGAGGAGGCCATCCGCCAGGCGGACGCGGCGGGCATCACTGGCAAGGCCGTCACCCCCTTCGTCCTGACCCGGGTCGCCGAGCTCACCGCTGGTCGCAGCCAGCGAGCCAACGTGGCCCTGCTGGTCAACAACGCCCGCGTCGCGGCCCACATTGCCTGTGCGCTGACTTAGTTTCAGGACTTATACAGTGTTATGTAATGGCATTATCGTCAAACAATACCGAGAAAGGCCTTAGTTGGGGATACCTAAGTTGTCGTTATGGTCAACCTAGCACATTGGGACAGCGTTTTGTCGGCTGGTCTAACGCCGTAGGTTGTCTGGCGACGGCAACATGGCTTGAAAATAGGCTGTCATTTGACCATAACTGGCAAAAGTTGACATATCATTTTACAAGTCCCGTATAATATCTCTAGAGATCGTAGTCTGTTGACCGGACTCCCAAGGGGCCCGCTCCCGAGCGGGCAATCGGATACCAGCGGACTGGCTATTACGCTTCTGATTCAGCAGAAAAACGCATAGCTACTCCGCCGCAAACCAAGTACTAGAGTCTTCTCACCTCCTCTAGCCAAGAGCTAGAGAAAGGCAGAGACTTGAACCTTAGCGGTTTAAGCTTCTGTCTTTTTTGTTTGGAGGACGAACAAATGGATCTGAAAGAACTCGAACCGTACATCGTGATTCCCGTCGCCGACGCAAGGGTACAGGACCACGCCGACCACGCCCTGGGTGTTTGATTTGACAAGAGAGCGCCACGTCAGGCTGAGTGTCGCCACATCTATCACAAAACAGGACCAGAACACTGAACGCTCCGACCCTGTTTTCAGGCTCGTCGCTATTTCAGATTATGCGTTCTTACACTTAAACGAAGCTGCGAATTGTGTCCAACACAACCATGATACTCGATCTCAAACATCTATACCGTCACTTGACCGAAATCGTGAGTTCGTGTTCCACCCATCGCCCGTCTCGCTGGTGAACTTTCAGGACATAGGTGCGAGTCTTTTTAGGACAGACCCGCTTGGCATAATGGCCTATTACACCTTGACCATCGAGATACACTTCATAAACCCCCTCAACATCCCAGCGAAGATAAGTACACTCGCCCACTGTCAAACTAGCGCGGTCAGCTCGAAAGTTTGGATCCACAATTGGCGGGCCTACTGGTGTTGGGGTTGCAGGCCCAAGTCGAGAAGAAAGATTATCGACGTTGTACCACTTCACGTACTTTGTGTCCCCGGTAATCCATTCCTCATGGCCGTTTGACTGCACCCGGATGAGGAACCAGGGACTCTCGTCAAAATCCATGTTCTTTGACTGAACGATTAGGAAATCCCCCTTGTGAACCACATAGAGTACTGGAAAGCTCTGACTTGGCCCCTGACGCACCCTTAATTCATCCACCAAGATTTCTATGCTGGGTGGTCGCGGCGTGGGAGTCGGTGTAATTGAGGGAGTCGGTGTGAGGGTTGGTGTGGGCGTATTTGTCGGAGTCAGTGTATCCGTCGGCGTCGGGGTGTTGGTTGGCGTTTTCATCACAGTCGGCGTGCTCAACTGTGTGAGCTTCACCACCAGCGTTCCCGTAGCTGATCTGTACGCTGTACTTTCGGATGTAGTTTGAACCTGCACGTTGATAAACATGCACACAACTAACACCAGAATAAGAACAATGGTCAGAACCCCAGGGAACAAGTACCTGCGAACGCGATGCCCCATGACAACCTATCTTTCATGGAATTCACAATTCTGTGGAATAAGAAAGATACCGACATGACCGTGCAGTGTTCTTAAGGTATTACTGGAAGAAGGGGTTAACACGAGCGTCAAACGGTCTCCTGGGCTGACCTGCACATTGTAGATGCCGTTCTGCAAAAGAAACCTTTTTCGTTGAGGCTCAATGGGGATTGCTCTCATATCTTGGTCGTTTAGCTGAAGGTGCAGTGTCAAATCGTCAGAGGGCGTCCCTATGTCATCCCGATAGAGATCAACGACCACCGCAACTTCACCAGACCCATCACTGGCCCACGTTCCCAATTTACCCCCTGCAAGATCAAGGTCCATCATCTTCTGATAAGTGCTAGCCACAGGTATGGCACAGTCAGGTGGCGTCTTGCGTTCAAGGCTCACCTTCCATACATGCTGAGAGAGGGGGGAGCCACCAGCATAGACCCATCCCACATAATCGTGACCTGCCCCATTGGAAGCCTGCACCCGCAGCCATAGTGCATCATTTTGTGTTGCTTGAGACAACAAAGTAAGTGTTGAGTTGGCCGGCAAGGATGCCAGTTTTACACGCTGTATTGTAGGACCAAAGTACAAATCCGCAGGGCTCGGAATTACAACCGTCGGTTCAGTGGGAACCGGCGAGGTGGGGCTTGGCACGATGGTAACTGTAGGTTCCAGGATTACAATAGGTGTACTTGTAGGAAGGTCGGTTGGAGAGGTCGTTTCACCAACCCTAGCTATAGGAGTAATTTCCATCGTCGGTGAAGCTGCCTTCTCCGGAAGCTGGGTTGGCATAACGAGGGCCGATCTCTCGCCGAGTCCACTAGGAGACTGCTCCTCCATGCACCGCGCGGCACTAATTTGTCCAACAACCCGTTGAAGCCCACGCAATTCATCAACACGCGCAACAAATAGTTCAGCATCGTGCGATTGTGTAGACCATCTATAGAAGCCAAAGCTGATGACTATGATGATCATACTGGCTACGATGTATACATAGTTGCTCCGCGATACAAGCAGTTTGAGGCGTCGCAGAGGCTCAAGCCATGTATCTCTGCGATGAAGTGCAAGATAGGCAATCGTGAGAGAGACTAGCGCATAGGCCACTAATGCTGCCCAGACGGCAAGCAAGTGTCCTGGGCTGTAATGATCACGGAGTATCCTATTGTATCCCCAACAATATAACTCAGTTGTCGTTTTAAGCCCTTCCATGGCCCAACGACTTGGGACAAAAATAGAGAGGATGTCAACTAGCTTTTCCGAAGCCTCGTTTTTAACTAGACCTGACAACAGCGCGTTGGCAATGACCGCCACGCCCATGAGGACGGTGGCCCATTCCCCACTGCTGCCGGCACAAGAGATGGCTAGCCCGAGGGCAACACCTGCCAAACTGGTGAGCAAGAGAAGGAGTAAAATATCGCCACTACCTCCAAACACCAGACCTGTTGGCGGGAGATCCTGTTTACGAGCGAGCACGACAAGCATAAAGATTGGTGCGAGCACCCCGTAGAGAGTGCCCCACACGGTGAACTTGGCTAACAAATAAGGCTTACACTGTAATCCCTTCAGACGCTCATGCTGGTAGATGTTGATCTCGCGTACAACCTCGCGGAAGCTGCCCAGCAACCCGACCAAGAACGCAACTAGGCCAATGAGAAACGCTGCCTGGGAAGCGTCCCCGGCATCCAGACTTATCCCTTTGTTCGCTGACTGGATGAGTGCCTCATTTGGCAATACAGCCGAGAGCAGAAGTCCCGTAAGAGGCCCAAATGCCCACGCTATCAACAGTGGCATGGGAACTATCCAGTTCCGATCCAGGATATTTCGCCTGCGGCCCTCCCTCTGGTTGTTCTGTTTTCTACCAAAAAGGAACACCTTTATTCTTTCCCAGGTCTCCCGCACAGGGATGCGCCAACCTTCGTAGTATAGCAACTTTATTTGCCTGGCAAGAACAGTCTTATAGTGCAGCTGGGCTGTCCTGGCATCCTTTCCAATGTCGCGGTGTTTCTTCTGGGACGGAGAGTTGAGGTTTTCTTCGGCACTGCCCCTCCAAGGGACAGAGTTCCTTGCCGGAGTTGACCCTGGATATCTCGCCTTAGTCTGGCACTCTTTGAATTTACCGATGATCCACCTGGAGAAATGCGCATGACTGGTCTTCGGTTCTCGAGTTTTCCCTGGCTTAACCGGAGTCCAAATCCATCTTGACCGTTCATTTTTTAGAAATCCCACTATCTCTGAATTTCCCATAAAGATAACGCGGTCGCAGTAACCTAGGCTGTTAATCGTATGGCTGACAGTGACAATTGTAGTACCTTGTTTGGCACGCTCGGCCAACTTTCTCATCAACTCGTGCTCGGCATCTGGGTCTAGATTGGTTGTCGGTTCATCCAGCAGCAACAAGCCGGGGTCTGTTAACAGTTCAGCGCAGATGTTCACCCTCTTGCGTTCGCCACTGCTGAGTTGGTAAATTGGCGAACGGGACTTGTGACCGATGCCAAACTCGTCAAGCAAGCGGCTGATGCGGCCTTTCGATACGTACGTGTGCCGCAAAATGCCAGTGTAGTACAGAGCTGTGGCGACAGGGAGTCTCTCATGGAGAACATTATCAATCGGCACCTGTCCAATCTCCCTAAGCCAGTGTTCAGGACGATCATACAGATTCTTACCATCAATACAGACGCTGCCACTGTAGGGCCGCTCACCCGCAATCGCCTTCAGCAACGTCGTCTTGCCCGCACCGTTAGGGCCAATGATGGCTACAAACTCGTTGCTAGCGACTGAGAAGGTAACATTGTTCAAGAGAGTGTATCCGCTCTTACGAACCGTCAGGTTGCGCACATCAAGTCTAAAACCCATTGAATTGATCCTCGACACGTCTGAAGTAAGGCACGCTCAATACCCTCGAGCAATTGTGCTCTGTCTCATGCATTGAACTGCCAACAATCTACATTGTTGGTGATTTGTCTGGCGTTACTAACGCAGTCTAATCTTCGGATCACATCAATGCTGAGCTGATGCAAGTCCTGCGATATTGGCTCTTAGGGACATGTGGCCGTCTTGATAGCTACAACGCCTCCGGTGAGTGATTCGAGAAACTTGTAAGTCGCCTCCGGGTCGTCGTCAATCTCACCAATCTCGATATCACCCTCTCGCCAGACCTCTGTCCACTCGACTTGGTAGGTAAATATAGAGCCGGGCGGCACGTTGGCGTTCACGGTATAGCTTGCAACTTCGACAAGTGACTCAACTTGGTAATGCTCCCGTACAGCCTTGGCTAACTCTGTGGGGTTAGTTTTCGAGTTGGGCGCACGAAGTATTTCGACCTCGTGGGTGTACTTTTGGTCAATGCGCTGTGCCGTCTGGAGTTCCTTGTCGGAGTCGCAGTTTGGGACCGGCAGTTCGGTGATGAAGGGCTTTCCTTGGAAATTCCCTCGCTCAATGATTTGCGGGGTCTGTTCTGGTTCGGGTCCGCAGTTCGACGCCAGAATACTGACTGTGATGACAAGAATCACTAGCGTTATTCGCCGTAACATGGCTGTTTACCCTCCTAGTTTCAGTCTTGATCTTTCAGATGCTTCACTGATCGGGTGCGGTGACAATCGTCGCGGATGATAGATACTCAAAAGAATTGTCCGTACTCAGGACTACGGTAGCATCTAGAAGCCTTTGTTGCATAAGATAAGTGACTTCGATCACTCCTTTACCCTGTATCTCAACTTGACTATGATCGACTGACCAGGTATCTGGGGTAAACCATGCTTTTTCAGCAGACATGATCTGCTGTACACCATTGGTGACGGCTGCCGGATCCGCGTACCTGCTCAGGCCCGAATTTGCCAGAGAAGCTGTGATGGCCTTGAGATTATTGCTCGAAGACATCGTCCGCTCTCGCTGCATCTCCAGCAAGAGGCTGTCTGTAGACGGAGCGCTGGTAGCTGCAATCCATCCATACTCTTTATCTATCATTGATTGCTCCCCGCTCCCCGCCAGCAAAAGAGGGCGCAAGGCGTCAACAACCAGATCGCTCAGGTTCAAGGCGTGACTGTAAGCATCAATGACTACAAGTGAGTTGCCCAGGGGAAGCAGTGCCTCGTCCGGCGTCAATTCTCTCAGTGACCATTCCGCTCCCATGTCTTTTTCCCAGATTCTGCCTCCATTTTGCCGCAACTCCGTCACCTCCTCGCTTCCAAGTCCCACTACACCACCGAGCGCCTCGACCCCCCAATTTTGCCGCGTCAAGTCGTCCACGCTGATATCAATGATATAGTTGCCTTGAATCCTATAATTGGACAGCTCGCTCCTGACAAGACTCGTCAAACCCTCATCGACTTGTTGCTGGTCTCTAACGGTTACTTCAATAGGGACCGACAAGTCCATCGCCAACCGTAGGGTATGTATCCCCCGAGACCGCATCGCTTTGGCCACTTCCGATAGCGCTGCAAGCCCCACAACAGGGTCATCCATGCCATCCACTATAGCTGGCAGCTGTACCTTAGGCGAAGGCACGGCAGTTGGCGAATCAGGGACTGACGTTGCAGTTTCCCTATCCAGCATCTGTTCGGCGGCAACAGGTGTGATTGCTACCAATGGTGTTTCTTCTATTACCACCGTCTCACTACCTGGCGTTGCAGTCACCACGACGATCACGGGGGTATGTGTGGGTGTAGCTGTTACAACCACAATTCGGGTAACTTCTTGAACCACTACAACTGGAGCGGGTTGAACAAGCGTGAACCCATAGCCTAGCACGAGTAGTAGGATTAGGAAACAAATTCCCATAACTAGCAGTCGCTGATTGTTGGTCACGTTCTTTTCCTATCGCACAGCTATGCAGCGATCTGTAATACAGACATCTCACACTGGATGAAACTGCGATTATATAATCATTGTATCTGAGAATCTTGCTATCGTCAAGAGCTGTGAGTAATACAGTCTAGCAGGACTTGTGCGGCACCGTCGAGCCAGAAAGCTGGACACAAGCCCATAGCCCCCGACGCTAAACTTGCGAATCTCTAACGAATACCTTCTTCTGATTTTCCACAGTTGTCAATTTGTTTCTCACTCGGTCCGTGTCCTAGTCCTCCTGATCAACGCCCGCAGGCTGCCGCTTGGCTTCGCGCCTGAGCATCAGCACCAGCCCCAAGAGGGCCACGACGATCGTTGGACAACCCGTTTGCCACTGACTCCAGATTGGTGCTGTGATCCATCCGAAAAACATCATACCAGGATACACAATGAGTGGAAAGCCGAGACCCAATAAAACATCTTCTCCCCTCAAACGAGGAGCCTGACCGCTCTTCCTAAGCTTCCACGAGTACCGTACCGCTATAGTCGCACCAACCAAGCTCAACGCAGACGTGAGCAGCGCCATGATAAACCAGAATATTGTCTTAATGGTGAGAGACGGATCCGGCCATAGGGCAATATATACAAGCGACCGCCAAATCACAACAGCGGTAGTCTCACCCAGGAAGGCAGATACGTAAATCCCAAAGGCCTTTACCAGCCACAGCGACAAGCGCTGTGGCTTTTTTAGCTTGAACATGGTGTAGATTTCTTCCTCTCGACTCTGGGGAAAAGTTCCTGCAATTAGAGGTAGAACTGTCAAACCGAGCCAGACAATACCAATCAACTCCCACGACTGCAAATCTCTACCTATCCCTCCTGCCAGTATCCAAGCCCAAAGGCCACTCAGAACCAGCAAAATCAGAAGTTGCAGTCCTGTAGCAATTGAGGCCATACTGACTTGGCCCATAGTATACATCACCACATTGCCCAGGCGCTCATGGAGAGGAGCATCCGGTGGTAGTTCAGCCAGTATGTCAACAAGGCTAGATACGAATACCGACGTTGGTGTTGCCATCTCCGCATCAGGGGATGGCTTTTCAGAGGCTGGATGCGGGCCAGCCGTTAGTTCCTCGACTACTACCCGGATGCCTTGAGCAACATTCAAAAACACTTTGTCACGATTGGGCCACTCAGTTACAGGTACGGCGTCTTTTGGCAGGGCCTGGAGCTTGCCAAACGGTGCGTCCTCCCAGTCGCACGGACGCAGGATGACCGGGATCACACGGGCTTCTCCAGCGTCGTGCCGTTCCATAGCCCGCTTCATCTCGACATCGTAACAATAGTCCGAGGCTAAAAAGTCCGCACTGATCAACAGTAAAATAACGTCGGCTGTGTCGAGGTGCGTATCTATCTCGCCCTCCCATTCCCTTCCCGCACCAATCCTGCGGTCGTGCCAGCCCGTGATCACGCCCTTGCGCTTCAGGATGGAAAGGTGCTTCTCCAGTTCGTCTCGCAGCTCTTCGTCTTTGTGAGAGTAAGAGAAGAAGACTTCGATGGCTTTAGCAGGTTTCACAGACATGGGTACGCTCCCCCAAGTTTTCTATACCAAAACACTCACAACCACAAAGCCGCTTCCTGCTTGACGCAGAAAGCGGCTCGCGGTATACTACCATAGAGCCTGGCCCTCCTGGGCCAATCAGGAAGGGTGCGTATGAAGGACCTTCCACCCGATACGTGGTCGGTCCTTTTTATTTTCCTACCGGGTGAGGGTATTATATCATGTGTGGGTGGAAAGCGCAAGGAGCGTGGCGTTGTGATATAAAAAGCCTATGGAACGTGAAGGCAATTAGCGAGGGCGTGGCCCCCTGGTTTTTGTGTCGTCCATAAGACAAATTCCTGAAATGCTTCCCAGGGGCTTCTTACTGCGGTTCCATAACCTGGCACAACTTCCCAGGATCTAGAAAGTTGCCAGCCAACCCATATTCTGCAGATGAGAGCGTGGGCTAGTACCGCACACTCACCTGATCGAGCTGCCCTTCCACGCTGTTACCATCTTTCCACACGTAAAAGTCCAGACCCCAATCTCTCATTGAAGAACAGGCCGGGAAGTTGGGGACGGTTTTGAGGGGCAACCGCTGCCCATCTACGAGAAACTCAATGTTGTCACCGGAGCGTTCGATCTGTAGCAGATGCGGTCGACCGGGCGTAACAGCGACTCGTCCGAGCTCTACGGAGCGCCAGTTTTCCTGGGGGTAGAACTCCACCGCTTTAGCGAAATTGGGACCCAGCTCGAGATGATAGGCCCGTTCTGAATCACTTTCTCCACACGTCCAGTTTGTGAAGGGTTTTACTGCCCCACCAGATCTTTCGACGCGCATGGTAGCCGATACGCCCGTCGCCCCGCCAGGTTGTCCGCTGGGATGGAGAGCCGCTACCAAGTTTTCGTCGGTCTCATTGCGGCAATTGAACATGAGTTGTCCTTCGCCGACGCTTAGATCACAAATCTCGCGTACGTCATGCAGCCACCAATTGTAGTCCAATGCACTCGTCACTGTGAAATCATCATAGAGGATATAATCCTCAGGTATGATCTGATCGTAAATGGGCTCAGCATCACCGGTCTCGCTACGGGTAACACGATAGGCAACACGCAGGCCGCCATTATCACTGACGAACAAATGGTTTTCTCCTGTCCCCCAGACATCAGATGCCTGGAGCACAAACATGCCATCACCAACTATGTCATCTTCTTGGACATAGTCTGATATCTCGCTAAGTACAAATCCTGTAACGAAGGATGCTAACGGTTTGGCTTCTGCCACGGCGTAAGAAACTCCCTCAGCAATCAGGCTTATGACAGCGTCAATACCTAGGTTGACAGATGTACTCTGCTGATCGGAATCAATGCCAGCAAAATACACATACAGTTCGCCATTCAGCGCCTTTTCGTCAACCGACAGTCCATAAGTACCCCCGGTGCGAATTACGTCGCCTACGCCCACAGCTATGTTGTTATGTGCAGGATATACAAGCCCAGCCGAATAAGTTGGATCTTCATTACCAGCGACCAGAAAGAAGCGGAATTCGTTGACCCTGTCAATCTCTTGCGGTGCTTTCAAGACTTCAATAGAGATAACCTGAATTGTAATCCATGTCGGATCGTCAGCAGGGCTGAGGGCACCTTTGTAAAGGGGCACAGTCAATTCATCACTACAGCCTGATACCACTAGCACTGCGCAAAGCAGACAACAGATAACAATTTGCCAGTTGACGTGCAACATAATCAACCTCCTACCTGGCTACTGGCTATAGCCATACTCTGCTAGCTTTGGCTTGTCCCATCCACCGATATGGATAGATACTTACGATAATTATAGCAGAGTGGGGAGGTGAGATCAATAGGAAAGATTTCCTACGTTCCAAAAGCCTAGCTTGCTCGACATGATCGTGGAAACTGGGACTACCAAGTGAATGTAACGCTTATCTCAATTTGTCCGGTCCAACTTTCAAGTTGCGGTATCTGAGACGTAGGCCCCACTTTTTATGCTGTCTACGAAGGAGCCCCTGGAGTTTTCAGGGGCTTTTTTGTTGCGGTCTCATATCCGGCCAGCCTGACGTGACCAGCGGCAAGCCGGTTGGCAGTGAGCAAAAGCAAAGCCACCCCAGCCTCCGCACGTCGCCCAGGCTGGGGTAGTGATTCCTATGGTAACTTGTGAATCGCAGAACCATTGAGGTCACCCAGCGATCCAAAAGCATCCTACGAGCTCTGAGCTTGGCAACACCGTACGGGGGAACCAGCCATAAGAGCGGGTGCCTGAAAAAGACTGTGGCCCAGACAAAGGATCGTCTGGGCCACACAGTCGCCTGGGCGTTCCAGCCGCCAGGAGTACTACCGGATCAGCTCCCCATCCGTGATGCCTCACAGCTCCCGCTTCAATGTCTCATAGGCCTCCGGTGGCGTCCGCTGGTTGCGGGCGTGCAGGCGATAACTGCTGACGCCTCCATCCTGACGCAGAAAAACGAAAACAACTTCGAGGCGGGGATCGTATTCTTTCACCATGCGCTGAACGTCCTCGTCACCCGTAGCCTGGACCACTCTGTAGGGCACGTATGCGCCGGGGGTCTCGCCGAACAGGTGAGACTCGCCCGGCGGTGGATCTTTGGCCTTGGCCACGTCAATCACCATGCAGCCCCGGCCCTGCCTGCGGTATTGCTGCCAGGCAAAGGCAGCAGCCACGGGCCAGTTAATTCTGAGAAACTCCAGGTGGCTCTCCCGGCTCTCAGAGCCAGTGGGGAGGTCTTCCGGTCTAAATTTGCCCATACGCTTCAACCTGGCTGCTGGGTCTGGGCGGCGGGGACGACCGCTACGCCGACCACAACCTACTTGGGCGGTGGTTCATCCTTGAATTTCTCCGAAGCTGGCTCTCCACCAATCCCCCAGTGCGATTTCTGGATTTCATGCACGACGACTTCCACAGCCTGTGCAGGAATGTCCAAATCTACAAAGACTTGGGTTACGTTTTGGATCACGGTTTTGGCTTTCTCCTGTCCAAAACCTTCCCAGACGTTTACGTGAACAATAGGCATTTTCCACCTCCTACATTGGCTTTTTTGCTGCGGCTGGCGTGATCTGACGGGGTTCAGCCGTCTCCACTCGCCAACTAAGGACCTGTAAAAGAACAACTCCCGCTTTTGCACAGTCTTCAGCATCCTGAGCCGCGTCCTGAGCTTGTCGAAGGGTAGCTGCGGAACGCAGTGAAGCAGCGTATCGAAGGGTGCGGCCTATCCCAGACCCCCGTTTGTTATCACAACCCGCACCCTTCGATACGGCCTCCACTCCGCCCTTCGATAAACTCAGGACAGAGTTTCGGCCTACTCAGGATGCTTGTGGTGAGCCACATCGAACCGCTAGTCTTGCCTTTGCAGCCGCTGTCCTGTTTTTATCGTTCTGAGCTAAAACGGGAAGTTATTCCTTAACGACCCCTAAGTTACGAGGGTGCCGATGACTGCGCCTATAATCGCCCCGACAATCACTGTAGCCAGAGAAGCAAGGCACCCAGGTCCCCCGCCATAAGATTGATCACCGGGATATTTCGGGCCCTCAGTGAGTACTGCGATAATGAGCCAACCCACAAAAGCACCAGCAACTGCACCAATCACGACCCTTTCCATTTGCGCCCTCCTTTCGGAATGTACCTCATCTAGCCCGCAACACCGCCAGACCTTGCCCCACGTCGCCCGCCGTGGCCACCAAGCCGGGGGTGGAGTCAGCGATGGTTCAGCCCACCACAACTTGGCCTGCCGACCATGGTCCTTTTTCTACTCACCCAATCCGAATCACCAGGCGATGCCCCCCTCCCTCTCCTACTGCGACACGGAGAGCAGAAAGCCGATCAATGACCACGCTCGCCTCAGGAAGCTCTTCCCGTGAGTGGGTGGTTGTCATGGCGATCACTTGCATCCCAGCAGCAAGCGCAGCCTCAATCCCGGCTGGCGCATCCTCGACAACTATGCATCTCTCAGCCGCTATCCCCATACATTTCGCCGCCACAAGATAGGGCTCAGGGGCTGGCTTGCCCTGTCTAACATCATCCGCAGTCACCAGTGTGTGGGGAACCGGCAAACCCGCCCGCCTCAGTCGAGCCCTAGCAAGCTCTTTGCTCGCTGATGTCACGACGGCCCAGACCTCGGCGGGAAGCCCGTTTAGCAACTGGGAAGCTCCCTCTATCGCGACCACGCCCTCTGTGTCAACTACTTCAACGGCGGTGAAACGTTCCGCTTCCTCCTCAGCAGCTAGATGGGGAGCTACGAGCCGTATCGTTTCGACCGTTCTGATCCCGTGCGCAACCTGCATAACCGCAGCCGCGTCAAGACCGTGCTGCTGGGCCCATTCACGCCAGTGGCGCGTAATGCAAGTCGTGGAATCAATTAGAACACCATCGAGATCGAATAGGACCGCGTCGCATTCAAGCTGTGTCATCTTGCATCATCGTTG
>Ga0180438_10008749_pt1 | contig 12802 bp, 5 predicted proteins | sample SS_ome_12_FD_132455 | JGI IMG/M metagenome (GOLD analysis project Ga0180438, IMG submission 132455) | Hypersaline lake sediment archaeal communities from the Salton Sea, California, USA - SS_3_D_2 metaG | ecosystem: Environmental > Aquatic > Non-marine Saline and Alkaline > Hypersaline >...
CACTCCCTGGAATTACGGATTGATCATCGATCCCGACGATGCCGCAACCGACGTTGCCGTTACCAGGAATTCCATCGGCAGCTTCCCTTGGGCGGATGTCGGTGATCTGGTCTATACCGACGAACAGGGATTCGTTCCATGGATGGAGGAAGCACCTGTGGTCATCAGGATCAAAGGCAAAAGAATCCCCGGATGGACCCTCAAGAACAATTCCGCCGACGATCCACCGACAGGTCCCGTGGTTTCTGATGAACCGGTCGAGGAGCTGATCCTCGTCCCCTACGGCAGCGCCCGGCTCCGGATCTCGGAGTTTCCCCGGATCAAGACCGGAAAAGAATGAATGACCGAATGAGGCTGCACATCGGTTCAGCTCTCCTGAACGGGAATGATTCCTTCATTCGTCATGGAGTTCTCATCGTCTTAGGGATTCTGTTTTTTCTATCGAACGGATTCGGCTTCCCGGATAACCCAGATGGGACTCTTCCTTTCGTGATCACTCATCTCGATTCAGCTACACAATCCGTCAAAATACGCGAAAACTCAACCAGAAATGTATCCACCTTAAAAATAGATCAAAGGATGGGCCCTTGGACCCTGATGGCGGTGCTACACAACGACGGCGAGGAAATGGCCGTCTTCGAGAACCTGGAAGATCGTGTGGGTCCCATTGTTTATGCACAACCCGGCGCTGTTCATTTCGTTCTCGCCAAAAGTCTGGAGACCACGAGTGTACCGGAAAATACACTTTACCATGGTAGAATCCTGGAGGAAATCGTCGAAAGCCAGAAGGATATCCTGGCCGAAGAAATCCTGATGAGATCAGGCGATCCGACATTCCATCAGGTGGCCGCCTGTCTGCCCCCTTTGAGGATTCCCACCTTCGTAGGAACGCCTCATTCGCTCGAAAAAGTCGTGTTCGAGTATGGAGGCGCTACCATCAACTACATCGACAGCGGCGACTTGATCCCTGAGATAAAACAAGTTAGGGAAAGACGAGGAGTGTGGGAAGGCCTGGTGGGGAGCTGGCTGCCTGTGGTCCGCTTCCTGTTTCCGACCGGAGGGAACTCTTATTGGGAGGAGGTAATTTTCGCCGACGAAGATCCATCAAAATTCTGGACTCAGCCCGTCTGGTACCGCCTTATCCACGTGGTCGAAGGCACGGTCAAGGCATCGCATTACTTCTATCATCACCTCCCCTATCCTCCCCGGGACGAACCGGAAGCGCACCAGTTCTTCCAGGCCCTTCTCAACGTCCATCGCGCTTCTCATGATGTCCTCGCTCCCGCCATGACAATCGATGTGCCGGATCCCGACTACTATGATTTCTGCCGGCACGCTCTGCTTCTGGAAATCATCACCCGAACGGGAGATCATCCGCGATACGGCTATCCCCCGATCCACCAGAAAACAATGGTCGACGGGATCCTGGGATCTGGTTTCAGTAATGTCGACAGTTTCCAGGATACCTTCAACAGCAGCGTCGGCACCTTCCTGGAATGGGGTATGACGGAGCGGGCGGGACGCTATATCGACGATTATTTTACCAAGTTCGTCAGAGACGACGGCTCCATCGACACCCGAGGCCCCGAGATCGGGCAGTACGGCCGCATGCTGACGTCTCTAGCCCGTTATTACGACTTAACGGGCGATAAGACTCTGATTCTGAAGCACCACGGTAAAATCTCAGCCATTGCGGACCTCCTTTTGCGCCTCAGAGAAGAAAGCCGGCAGCTTACGCGGAACGACATCGGCTATGGTGTCATCCGCGGATGGTCCGAACATGACAGCGGCCTGCAGAACGATCCATACCGGCATATCCTGCCCCATTTTTCCAACAGTGCTGAAGTTTGCCGGGGATTTCATGATCTGGGACGGAGCTGGACCGAGATCGGCAGGAAAACAACTAGCACCGACCTTGTAATCTCAGGAGAACAGCTTACCCGGGAGGCCGCAGGCATTAAGACCGATCTCCATGACGCCATCAGCAGATCGATCGACTGGAGCCAGGATCCCCCCTACCTTCCCGCCGTCGCGGGAGATATAAAGCCATTGTGGAGAAACCGGGTCTACGCCGAGATGCTTCACTCGGGAGTCCTCTCCGGTGAGATGGTCCGGATCATCACCCGGTATCAGTCGTCGAACGGACAGAGAGTGCTAGGGCTGCCGCGCAATGGGAAAGCCGTCAACGGCTTCGTGATCTACGGCTACGCCTACGGGCTCATCCATAACGATATGATCCGGGAGTTTCTCCTGTTCTACTATGCCCACAGGGCCCACGTCCATTCCCGGGGAACCTGGACGGCGGTTGAAGTAGCTGGTATCGACGGGTCCCCATTGAGCACCTACTGCACGCCGGCTCAGCTAACCATCCCGGCTCTCACCAAATGGATGCTCGTGTTCGAAGACCCGGACGAGCCTGTCATCTGGCTGGCCAGGGCGGCGCCGCGTATCTGGCTTGAGGACGGGAAGAGGATTAAGGTCACCGGCGCCCCGACCCGATTTGGCCGCATCGATTACGAGTTGAGATCGGAACTCGCACAGGGCAAGATTACTGGATTCATCCAACGCCCCGAGGATGCGAATGCCGGGCGGAAGGAAGATCAGGAGCACCCGGGTAAACGGCAGGGAGTGGGAAGCATTCGATCCCGCGGAGGAAATCGTTACCCTTCCGGCCTCGCTCAAGGGGAGGATCCTATTGGAAATCGACTGCGGGGAAAGGCAGCGGTAGGGACCACCCGTAGGCCTCTCCCATAAATCATAAATTAGATAATCAAATAAAAGGAGGAAAACGTGAACAAAAAAAAGGCTTGGATAGCAAGAGGGCTCACACTCGGGTTATTCCTTATCTCGGCGTTGACTTTCTCCGTCAAGGTTGCCGGCGCCGTTGAGGAAGACCCATCCCCGGCGAAAATCTGGGAGGAACAGATCACACTCCCCACTTACCTGATCGGCCGGGAGGGGAAAAATCCCCGCTTCTATTTCGGGAGGGTGTATCAGGGCGCTCAAGGACGGGTCTACCCATATGCCATACAGGAACGTTTGACGGACAAACGAGTGGACAAGACTTACCGTGCCATTTATCTCGAAAACGAATACATTCAGACCAGCATCCTGCCGGAAATCGGGGGACGCATTTTCTCCGCGCGGGACAAGCAGAACAACTACGATTTCATCTACCGGCAGCATGTCATCAAACCCGGACTGATCGGAATGCTCGGCGCCTGGATCACCGGGGGCGTGGAATGGAACGTCTTTCACCACCACCGGGCCACCTCGTTTACTCCCATCGATTACGCTCTACAGGAGAATCCCGACGGGAGTGTCACGGCCTGGGTCGGCGAGATCGAGCTCAGGCACCGGATGAAATGGAGAATCGGCATTACCCTCTATCCTGGCAAATCCTATATCGAAGCGACACTCATCCCCTACAACCGGTCCCCCTTCCTTCACTCGATCCTGTATTTCGCCAATGCCGGCGTGCACTCCAATCCTGATTATCAGGTCATATTCCCACCCAGCACCGAATGGGTGACGCAGCACGCCAAAAGGGAATACGCCGCCTGGCCCATCGCCCATGAAACCTACAACCGCGTCGACTTCACAGCCCTCGGAAAGGAATACGGCACCGACGGCGTAGACATCAGCTGGTGGAAAACCAACGATAAGCAGATATCCTTCTTCTGCTACAACTACGAGGACGATTGGATGGCCGGCTACGACCATGGAAAAGATACCGGGACCTGCATCGTAGGCAGCCACCATACTGCGCCCGGAAAAAAATTCTGGACCTGGGGCAGCGGCGACAAGGGCAAGGTCTGGGATAAACTGCTGACCGAGACGGACGGCCCCGAACTGGAGCTGATGGCCGGCGGGTACTCGGACAACGAACCCGATTACAGCTGGATCCAGCCGATGGAAACCAAGAGCGTCAGCCACTACTTCTACCCCCTGAGAGGCTTGGGAAACGTGAAGAACGCCAATATCGAGGCGGCCGTTGGGCTGGAACTGAAGCAAAAAAACACCGCCGTCATCGGATTCAACACCACCTCCCGGCGGGACCGGGCACGGGTGGTTCTTAACGCGGGCGACATGTTGATCTTGGATCAGAAAATCGACATCAGCCCCATCAATCCTTTCAAGAAGGAAGTCTCACTGCCGCCGGGATTGGACACGGAGGACCTGCGGCTCTCGCTGTTCTCCGCCGAAGGAGAAGAGCTCATTTCCTACCGTCCGGTCAAGACTTCGCCGGGAGCATTCCCGGGAAGAGAGTATGAGGGAGACCTCACGACCGGTGAAAAATCCCCCATGCCCGAGACGGTGAAGCCGCCCGCCGCTCCCAAGGACATGACATCCGTGGAGGAGCTGTATTTGGCCGGTATGCGCCTGGAGCAGTTCTACCACCCCACCTTGGATCCCATGCCGTATTATGAGGAAGCCCTGAGGCGTGATCCGGGCAACTCCCGGGTGAACACCGCCGTCGGTATTCTCTTCCTCAGGAAAGGAATGTTCGAAGAGGCGGAGAGACACTTGAAGACGGCCGTGGAACGGGCGACCTGGAACTTCACCCATCCTCGAGACGCCGAACCGCTCTTCTATCACGGCCTGGCCTTGAAGCTACTGGGAAAATTCAAGGAGGCGTATGACGATTTCTATCAGGCGACCTGGGACAGCGGCTTCCATTCCGCCGCCTACTATCATTTGGCTGAAATCGACTGCCGGAAAAAGGATTTTTCTCAGGCTGAAAGACATCTCGACCTCGCCCTATCGACCAACACCCTCAATCTCAAGGCGCTGGGCTTGAAAAGCGCGGCCCTCAGAAAGATGGGAATGCTGAACGAGGCCGTTGAACTGGCATCCCGGACGGCTGCGGAAGATTTGCTCGATTTCTGGTCTAGGAACGAGCTGCTGTTGGCTCAGCGGTCCCTGGGGCTTAAGGACGAAGCGGCTGAAACCGGGGACGCCCTCAAGGAGCTGATGAGAGATCAAGTGCATTCTTACCTGGAGTTGGCCGTCGACTACGGCAACTGCGGGCTCTGGGAAGAAGCGATCGACGTTCTCGATCGATTGATTGCGATCGATAAAAAGGGTGTCAGCACCAATCCCCTGCTTTATTATTATGCCGGCTATTTCGCCGGCCAGAAAGGCGACCGGGAGAGTTCGGAAAGATATCTTCAGCTGGCTCCTCAGATGCCGCCCGATTACTGCTTTCCCTTCCAACTGGAATTGATTGACGTCCTCCGGACCGCCATGGAGAAAAATCCGCATGACGCCATGGCTCCCTATTATCTCGGCAACCTGCTTTACGACCTGCAGCCTGAAGCCGCAATCAAACTGTGGGAAAAATCGGTGGGCCGGGGCGGGGAATTCGCCACACTCTACCGCAATCTCGGATTGGGCTACGACCGGACTTCCAACGATCTGGAGCGTTCCATGTTCAGCTACGAAAAAGCCGTGGAGCTGGATCCTCAGGACACGCGTGTCATCTACGAGCTGGACGCCGTCTACGAAAAGGCCCAGGTGCCGCCGGAAAATCGACTGGTCTTTCTGCAAAAGCATCATGAGACACTCATCAAGGACGATTACCTCCTGCCCTTGGAAAGGGAGATCGGCCTCTACACCCAACTCGGCAATTACGACAAAGCTTTGGAATTGATGAAGCCGTATCATTTCCGCAGATGGGAGGGCGGCGCCAACGTGTATGCGTCATATGTCGATGCCAACATCCTGCGCGCCAGGGAACTCCAGGGGGAAAAAAAGTTCGAGCAGGCGCTCCGCTATCTGGAGGCGGCGGACAAATTTCCCCTCAACCTGGAGGCTTCCAAGGAGTTCGCCGGAGGCCGCACCTGTGAGGTGCAGTATCACATGGGAATCGCCTATGAGGCCATGGGCGATAAAGAAAAGGCGCGCCGGTCCTATGAGCGTGCCGTCGCCGAACGGCAGTACTACGACGAATACGACGTGCCGCACTTCTACCAGGGGCAGGCCTTGAAAAAATTGGGCAGAGGATCCGAAGCGCTGCTTCTGTTCGAGGAACTGATCAAGCGCGGCGAAGAAATCCTCCAAGCCATCGAGACGGATGCGGGGGTGAGCTTTTTCGCCAAGTTCGGGGAGAGGGACACTCCGGAAGTCAGGAAAGCCAGGGCCCATTTCTTCGTCGGCTTGGGCTGGCTGGGAAAAGGGGACGCATCCCGGGCGAAATCCGAATTCGAGCAGTCGGTCGCGCTGGACATCAACCACCTCTGGGCCCGCGTCATGCTGTCCGAGCAGCGTTAAAAGAAGGTTCGGGGAAGCTGAGACCCACACCGAGTGGGTCGAACGAGGAGAAATCGGAGAAAAGACAGGAGGTATGAAAATGAAAAATATCCACTCAATCCCAAGGATGGCTGTCTCACTTCTGACAGTTGTTTTCGCCTTGATGGTTCTGACATCCCCGCTCGGTGCGGGAGTCAAAGTTGAGGGAAGCCGGATCCTGGTGGAGACCTCGACGCTAAGCGCCGTCTTTGAGCAGGGGGTTCTGGTTTCCCTGGTCCGTAAGTCGGATGGAAAGGTGCTGGTCCGGGCTTCAGCCGAGAAGCAGACGTCGGTCTATCTCGTTTATCCCGGAGGCGAATCCGTCCCTCTGGGAACCGAGGTCGGGGACCGGTTCACCCTGCACCGGATCAACGACCACCGGGCGGAGATCCGCGTGGAAGCCTATGACGGAGATGGAGTCATGACAGTGGCCGATGACCCGGACTCCGGCGACCTGATCGTAGAACTTGGGGCTTATTCGTCCCGGCCGGGCGTGCGCTCCTGCCGCTGGCTGCTCACCGGCATCGACTCGGATCTGGAGCTGGTCGCGCCGTTCTACCAGGGGATCAAAGAGCCTCTGGAAAATCCGTTGATTCGAGACACATTCTGGTACTGGCCGCACCGCTGGGAGGCCGGATTCGCCATACTCCAGGGGAAGGCCGGGGGATTCTGGGTCCACTGCCGGGACACGCGCTATCTGTACAAGGCGCTGAAGGTAGGGGTGCCCGGAAACGCCCGGTGCCTTGGATTCGACACCGATGCTTATGGGCCCCTAGACGACAATTTGAGCGCCGGCGGCCTGGCTTGGCGGGTGAATGTCTATGAAGGAGACTGGAAAGTGCCCGCTTCTTCCTATCGTGACTGGCTGGCGGAAGCCTACGGACTTAGCGCGCAAGCCCTTCCCCCCTGGGCCGAAGATGTCACACTGGCATTGAGCTGGTGCCCGATCGATCCGGCAGTACTGGATGCCCTGGCTGAACGGATTTCTCCCCATAAAGTGCTGTTGCACGTAAGTGCTTTTCGCAGGGATCGCAACAACTACCCGGATTACACTCCGAGCCTGGAGGGTGCGGCATTCATCAAAAAGGCGCAGGAAATGGGATTCCGCATCATGCCCCACGTGGCGGCCATAGATATCGACCCGCAACACCCGGCCTACAACTTCATCCGCGATTTCCAGTACCGCGAGCTGGAGAACAAAAAAATCGTAGGATGGACCTGGAGGGGGGAAGGACCGGTCCCGGAATCCCACGCCACGCGGATCCGGCTGCGGGAGGAAGACCGGCGCGTCAACATCCGGCTCCATGCCGGGCTCAGCATGTGGCGCTCCATCCTTTCCGAGAGCGTCCGCAAACTGGATGACGAGTTGGACCTGAAGATGCTTTTCCTGGATGTCACCATGAACACCCACAACGCCCACAACGCCCTGGTGGAAAACACGACCGCCACGGAAGGCATGAAAAAGCTGCAACAGACCATGAAGTGCCTCGGAGACGGGCTTCTCCTGGGGGGAGAAGGCCGCAACGAGATCACCATGCAGGACCAAATATTCAGCCAGGTGCACCTGTTCCAGAGCTGGTTCGAGAACATCGAGGGATTGGAGGAGCTCAAGCCTATACAGCTGGGAAAATTTCTGTTCGGGCCGTGGTCGCTCTCCTTCGGATATTCACGCCTCAGCGGCCGGACGGACTGGGAGCAGTTCCGGATGAAGCGTCAGGTCGAAATGGGGGCGATTCCGACCATCACCATCCGTACCGCCGAGGAGATCACCAATCCAAACCCGGGAGTCAAGTTGATGCTGGAGCTGGCCGGGAAATAAAGGCAAGGAGGACATCGATGCAACGTGGACATAAGCCGGAATATGTGACACAATCCGCCGCGTTTCGAAAAGAACGGTTCGGTGTGCTTCTCCTTATCGTCATCTGGAGCGGATTCTCCGGTGTTGCCCTGGCGGAGGAAGGGGGAAAGCGCCTTTATACCCCCCTCAAAGATGGCTGGCACATCAAACAGCTGGAAGCCGATAAACCCGACATCCGGCGGCTTACCGAAGAGGCTTCCTCCCCCGGTCGCGGCTGGCTTCCCGCGTCCATGCCGGGGCAAGTTCACGACATCCTCCTCGAGCACGGCTTGATCCCCGATCCACATTTCGGAAAAAACGCCGCCCAATCCGCCTGGGTGGGGGAAAAAGACTGGGCATACGCCTGCACCTTTCCCACTCCCCGAGAAGCCTCTCGAACGGCATTCCTCCGTTTCGGAGGCCTGGATACCCTGGCGGCCGTCTATCTGAACGGGGTCCGGATAGGAAGATTCGACAACATGTTCATGGAGCACAGCGCGGAAGTGTCCGAATATCTGTCCGAACCGGGAAAGAGCAATGTCCTGCTTATCATTTTTTATTCTCCGCTGCGCTACCTTGAAGAGCTCGCCGTCCCGGAACCTTATCAGGGTCTTCCCAAATACAAGTTTTTAAGGAAGTGCCACAGCGATTTCGGCTCCTACCTCGGTGCCCGTCCTCATTCAGTAAAAATCGGGATTTTCCGGGACGTCATTCTGGATATCCCCGGCACGTCCTGGCTGGAGGATGTGTGGGTCCGGTCGTCTCTTTCAGAAGATCTCAAGCAGGCCGAGGTCATCGTAGAGTCTGAAGCCTCCGGCGAGATGGCGCAGCTTGAATGGACCCTCCTGAATCCGGCGGAGGAACGGATCGGCCGGGGAATGGTCCCATCCTCGGCGGGCCGATTCGTATTCCGGGCCACCGTATCCGAACCGATGCTCTGGTGGCCCTGGACACACGGCTCACCCCACCTCTACCGCCTCCATCTCCATCTGATAAAGGACAACGAGGTGGTGGATAGCAGGTCGATAGCCTTCGGCATACGGGATGTCAAGCCGGTGTTCAGCGACCCTGAAACCGGAGCGAAGCGGTTTCGCTTCGACATCAACGGGCAGCCTGTATTTCTCCAGGGGGCCAATTGGGTTCCTCCCGAAGGCATGTCGCACTGCTGGCCGCAGGAGCGGGCATCCCGCCTGCTCGATCTGGCTGTGCTCGGCCGGATGAACATCCTCCGGGTCTGGGCGGAGGGCCACGTCCCGCCCCAAGAATTCTATGATGAGTGCGACCGGCGCGGGATCCTGATCTGGCAGGATTTCATGTTCGGCTATGGAGAACATCCCGGCGGCCTCCCGGAATTCGACCGCGCCAGCCGGACGGAAATCGAAGGCATGATCCGTCGGCTTAGAAATCATGCCTGCCTCCTGCTCTGGTGCGGAGGCAATGAAAACCACATGGGATGGGATTTTGCAGGCGCAAAAGGGGATTTTACAGGAAAGGGACTCTTCCACGAAATCATGCCCGACGCCTGCCGTAAGCTGGACCCTTCACGCATCTTTCACCCCAGCTCACCCTACGGAGGGCCGGTCCCCAACTGGCCGCTGGAAGGAGACTGGCATGATTATACGACCCTGACCTTCGCACCGGAAGCATCGGTCCCGACATTCGGTTCGGAGGTGGGGCGTGCCAGTGCGCCGTCGCTCACCAGCATGCAGTTGTTCCTCAGTCCCGAGGATCTCTGGCCGGAAGCCTACGATCCGGCGGTCCGGTCTCCCGGCCAGCCGGCCTGGCCGCCCATGTGGCAATACCGGTCGGTTAACGGATCCTGGGATAAGGTGGGGCCGGTCGAGAAGTTCTGCGATCCCAAGTCCCCTGACGAACTCATCCGTGTGCTCGGCACGGCTCATGGGGAATATTTGCGGGACCGGGTCGAGCGGGCGCGGCGCGGGGTCCCGGACGGAGCCCCCGCCGGCCGGCGGCGCTGCTGGGGAAACATGGTATGGCGGCTCAACGACTCCTGGCCCATCCTGTACTGGAGCGTCATCGACTACTATCTGGAACCCAAGATTCCTTTCTACTTTCTCCGCCGGGCCTATGATCCCGTTCTCCTGAGCTTCGAACGCTCTCCCGACCGGATAGCGGTCTGGATCGTCAATGACTCGCAGGACGAGGTCTCCAGCAGGCTGATGCTGCGGCGGGTCGATTTCCATGGCAAGGTGCTGGGGGCGTTGGAGAGGGAGATCACCGTGAAACCCGGACAGGCCGAGCGGTGTCTGGAAGCAACCCCCCTGGGGCCGGTCTCATTGCGGCGCGAGTTCCTTTATGCCGAGTTCGCCGGCCGTAGCGCCGTCAGCCTTCTCCACGGAGAACGCTGGCTTCATCTTCCCCCGGCCCGCATCACCGCCCGCACTGTCGGAAACAAGATCGAGATCTCTACGGATGTCTTCGCCCGGCAGGTTTCGCTTTTCGCCGAGGGCGCCGCGGGCGCCTGTTTCGACGACAATTATTTCGACCTGTGCCCGGGTGAAACCCGGATCATCCAGGTGCTATATCCGGCCGATGTTCAGCGCATCCGCGTTCAGGCGTTGAACTCGGAGGGCGTGGTCGTACAAAAGAATTGACCTCATCTGGATGCACAGCTGACAACAAACCGATTCTGCCAGGAGGAGAGAGCATGAACAGGCTCTCAATCATGAAAGGATACGGGAAATTATTCCTTCTCTTCCTCACAGCCGGATTATGTGCCTGTTCCGGAGAAAGACGCGCCGATCAAAGCGAGAAATTTGCCGTCTCCTCCCGCCCCGAGGTCCTTCTGAATCAGACATTTTTCGGCTGGGAGTCCGTGGCTGTGCACAACGATCTGGTCCGCCTCGATATCGTACCCGATCTCGGGGGGAAGATCATGGGATATGAATTCCAGGGCTCCCAGATCATCTGGCATGACCAAAGCATAGAGGGTCGTGTGGATCAAGACCAAGGCTACGGCAGAGGAGGGAATTGGGTCAATCCCGGGGGAGCCAAGGTATGGCCTGCTCCCCAAGGACAGGGTGAGGGCCAGTGGCCCGGTCCGCCCGATGATGTCCTGGACAGTGGGATTTATACATGCACGATCGAAAATAATGCTGTTACGGTCATCAGCCCCGAAGATGATGCGGAAGGCCGATCCGGCCTCCGATACACGCATACCTACTCACTGGTCCCCGACAGCACCATCGTCAACCTCGATCTGACCATGACCAACATCGTAGACCGCAGCGTCACATGGTCTCTCTGGCAGCTATCCACTCTGCCCGTAGACCGCCCGATCACCATATCCGTGCCCGTAAACCAGGGACAATGGCACGTCATGTTCGGTGACGAAGACAATCCTCAGTGGGAAGGTGTCCGGAAAGGACTGTTTCATGCCCGCTACCAGAATATCACCGGAAAGGTCGGAATGAGCGCTAGGGAGGGCTGGGCCGCATGGCATGATGACCAGACTCAGACAGCGTTCGTCATGCTGTTCCAGCTCGATGATAGCGCTGAGTATCCTGACCGGGGCAGCCAGGTGGAAATTTGGATGCTGGGGTCCGATAATCCTGTCAAAAATAACGTGGAACTGGAGGTCCTGGGGCCGCTGGAAGAGCTCGCGCCGGGTGAGTCGGCGGCGCTAAATATTCAGTGGGGCGTGTGCCGATGTTCTGCAGTCAAAAAAGCCGGTCCCGCCGGTATTATCGCGCAAGAGCCGAGATTGACGGGCGGCGTTATAGAAGGTTCGCTGGCGGTCTTCTACCGCGGAACACTGCAGGCCCTTTACCAAAACACGGAAGGACTGGAGATCGGATCTTCGGACCTGACTGCGGTCTCTCCGACAAGCGAAATCCGGATCGCTCACCGGGTATCCGATATGCCTGCCGGTACCGCAACGGTGATCTTCCGGCTGTTGGACAAGGACCGGGCGATCATCGGAGACCTGGCTGAGACAGCTGTAAAATAGACATGGGACACATCCGGTGTAAGAACCGTGACTGGTGCCTGGAGACGCCCCCACGATTTATTCCAGAAAATTCAAGAAGGAGGACCATTCCTATGATTAGAAAATCATTCATCATTCTGGCTCTGGTGTTTTTCGTCCGACCTGCCGGGGCCGAGCAGCCCAGCCGGACCGGAGTCTCTCTCAAACCAGTGCCCTTGGGGCGGGTGAAGCTGCATGAGGGTGAGTTCAAGCGGCGTTTCGATCTGAACCGCCGATACGTGATGAGCCTCAAGAACGAGAACCTGCTCCAGAACTACTACCAGGAAGCCGGCTTGTGGAGCCCGAGATTCCGCGACAGCACCTTGGGAGGAACGGGACGGGGCGACGAAATCCACTGGGGTTGGGAATCCCCGACCTGCCAGCTGCGGGGACACTTTCTCGGCCACTGGCTCTCTGCCGCCGCCTTCATGGCCGCCTCCACGGGAGACAAGGAAGCCGAGGCCAGAACGGACGCCGCCATCGCCGAACTGGCCCGCTGCCAGGAAAGGAACGGCGGGGAATGGGCCGCCTCCATTCCCGAAAAATACTTTCACTGGATCGCCGAAAGAAAGGGAGTCTGGGCTCCTCACTACACCGTCCACAAGACCTTCATGGGTCTGATCGATGTGTATCGGTTCACCGAAAATCCCCAGGCGCTCGAGATAGGCGAAAAATTCGCCCGCTGG
>Ga0180438_10008754_pt1 | contig 12800 bp, 8 predicted proteins | sample SS_ome_12_FD_132455 | JGI IMG/M metagenome (GOLD analysis project Ga0180438, IMG submission 132455) | Hypersaline lake sediment archaeal communities from the Salton Sea, California, USA - SS_3_D_2 metaG | ecosystem: Environmental > Aquatic > Non-marine Saline and Alkaline > Hypersaline >...
CAAAAGTGCGTCGCACGTTCTCCCCCTATTTTTTGAGCGGATACTTAATATTTCTGTTAACATATTTAATATCATTGGGTTAAGATGCGTATTTTTTTCTGAAATTATGCGTTTGCACCCAATATTATCTCCCCTAAATTATTATTAAAACCTTAAGTTAAATCGACAAAGAATCCACATAAACCTAAACGCAGAGGCGCAGAGGCCGCTGAGATACGCAGAGAAATTCTTTAAGAATGTCAAGTCAATAGACAGGGAAACTTATAGCCAGCTAAATACCATGAAAACGAATCGTTTTATTTTGTTTAAGGATTCTTCTCTGCGATTCTCTGCGACCTCGGCGTCTTTGCGTTGAAAATTAATATTCTATTGCCAACTTAACGTTGTAGTATTATTCACACCCTGAAAATTGAAAAGAGGTGCGCTACGATTGCATCAGCTCAATAAACGTGTCTTCAATACCTGGCTGAATTTGTTGAATGTGGACTTCATGATAATTGTGCGCTGCCAGCAGGTGATTCATTTTAGAAAATATATCTGAGCCGTGAGGTGTTGCCACGTGTAATTTATCACCAAAAACGTGAATGCTTTTAATCTCATCGATTTGTGATAAGATTTTATTGGCCTAAATGATATTTTTTCCCTGAATTTCCAGTAACGTGTACGGAAATAATTTTATCAACTCCTGCGGTTGATCACAGGCCAGAATGTGTCCTTTGTGCATAAACGCCACCCGATCACAGCGGACGGCTTCGTCCATATAAGGCGTGGTTACAAAAATTGTGACTCCCTCTTTTTTTAATGTATCGAGAATACGCCAGAATTCGCGTCGCGCCACGGGATCCACCCCCGTGGTGGGTTCATCTAAAAAGAGAATTTCCGGCGTGTGAATAAGGGTACAGCACAACGCCAGTTTTTGCTTCATTCCCCCGGACAAAGCACTGGCGCGCCGTTTTTGAAATGGTTCCAACTGACTGAACGCCAACAAATGGGCTATTTTCTCCCGTCGAATTCCAGCAGGGACTTGAAACAAATCAGCAAAAAAGCGAAGATTTTCGGCGACGGTCAAATCAGGATAAAGCGAAAAGCGTTGCGGCATATACCCGATAATCGCCCGGATGGCACGATAATCCCGCACCACATCAAATTCCTTGATCCGACATTCACCGGTGTCTGGTGTAAGCAAAGTACACAACGTTCGAATCGTTGTGGTTTTGCCGGCCCCATCCGGCCCGATCAATCCAAACATTTCCCCCGCTTGGACCGCCAAATTGATTCCCGCGACGGCCTCAACGGCACCGAATCGTTTCGAGAAATTTTTAATCGTGATCATCATCTTTGTCACATCTTTTTAATTGGATTTGGTAAATCGGGCTATTTGAGAAAGACCTCCGCCGGCATCCCGATTTTTAACTCACCGTTCGGATTCTCCACCAACAACTTCACGGCATAAACCAGATTTACGCGAGCATCTTTTGTCTGCACGTTTTTCGGTGTAAATTCAGCGTTGGGTGAAATCCAGGATATACGGCCCTGAAATAATTTTTCGGGAAATGAATCAATGGCAATTGAAAGTGTCTGGCCTAGCTTAAGGTAGCCTAGATCGAATTCAGACACATAAATGGTTATTTCCATTTGTTCCAGATTCGCAATTTGGACCAGACTCCCCCCGATAATCACCATTTCGCCGGATTCTTTAAATTTTTGTAAAACCACTCCATCGAGTGGCGAATAAACCGTGCCATCGGTAATTTGTCGCTCCAGCAAGGCCATTTGAGCTTCCAGTTGGCGCTGTCTGGCATTGGTGGTTTCACTATGAATTCGAGCACTCTCTAAGTTCTTTTCGGCGATTTCCAATTGGCTTTGCAAATCATCAAGCTGTTGTTGGGCAATCGATTTCTCTTTTAAAAGATTGGAAAAGCGTTCGAAGCGTGTTTTCAGATGGTCGTATTGAATCCTGGCCTGCTGGACCTGCTTTCGGGCAAGCTGGGATGAGAGCTTTACCTCGTCAAGGGCGGCTTCGATTTGTTGCTTTTGAAGCACTAATTTCTCCACGTCAATTCGGGCGATGAGCCGGTCTTTTTGAACCGCCTGGCCCTCTTCAACAAACATCTCTAAAATAACCCCGGCGGCCTGAGCGCTGACGATGACTTTTCTGGCTTCAAAGGTACCGGTCCCGAATATTTTATATTCGTTCTTTTCACAATTGAGTATTGCGGAAAGACTAAAAATAAGTAGTAAGAACTTGCAAACATTTTTCATAAGAACTCCCGGAATTTAAACACCACCAATATTTACGCATTGGAAATAACAAGCGCACTAAAACAGATTCACGGGCAGGGCCAGATTCAGTGTTGGTCAGTTGGTGTCTGTGGTCAGTGCCCGTCGATAATCAGCTAGAGCAAGCTGGAAATCAATCAAGTGCTGAACTTTTTGGAGCCGACTGCGCGTTAAATCGGCCTGAGCGTCGAGGTATTCTGAATTTGGAATTAATCCCTGCAAATAGCGATTCTCAACGATTCGAAAATTTTCTTCAGCCCGGGTCAGCATTTTATGAACAATTTTCAATTGCTGACCGGCTTCTTTCAAATTGAGTCGAGTTCGCTGCAAATCGGCATTTAATCGGCTTTTTAATTGTTCCAGTCCCAATTCCAATTCGTCCGCGGCCGATTGCAATTGTTGCACCCGGGCCGATCTTTTACCCCAATCCCACAGATTCCATTTTAAATTCACGCCGACAATCCAATAATCCATCCATTCATTCGCAATCTGATCCAGACCCGGTTTACCATAAACGTAGCGAGAGAAGACACCCAACGACGGCCAATACGCCCCTTTAGCAGCCTGTCTTCGGAAATTTAAGCTGGTTAATTGATGCTTAAGGATACCTACTTCCGCTTTATCTTCCGGTTGAAATGATTCAACAGCCCTGTTGAAAGTGGTATCCCATTGTTGAACATCATACTCTGGTGTAACCGCTAATTCCAGGTCCTGATTTAACAGCATTAATAATCCGATTCTGGCCAGTTCAATCGCTTTGTTCGCCTGTGTTAACAACAATTCGGCTTCCGACAATTTCACTTCAACGGTGAGGACTTCATTGCGGGTGACCTGACCTTGTTGATAAAAATTGGTCACATCTTTTAGATGGGCTTTAATTTGCTCGATGGATGTCTGGGCAACCTTGCGCATTTCACGGGCTTTAATTAAATGATAAAAAGCCTTTTTCGCCTCAAAAACGATTTGATTTCTATTCGCCTGTTGCTGCCACTTCAACGCCAGTACCTCCTGTTGTGCGGCACGGGCAGTATTCAACAAAGTTCCGCCGGTGAAAAGCGGTTGGGCAAGTCCCAGGGCAAATTCATACGTGTTTCCGTCTCCGAACCGAATCTTTTGGGTAGGAATATTGAAAGGCAATCCTGCCAGTGACGTCGTCGGGAAAGTAATTTCCATAACCTCACTCAAATGAGTATACCCCGATTGAAAATCCAGGGCAGCCCATTTTTGGGCATTCATTTCTTTGGCAATTGCCTGGTAACGTACAATTTTTTGTTGGACCTGCTTTAGATCAAGGTTTTGCTGCAAAGCCAGTTCAATCACATCATTTTCTGTTAGCTGTAGATGTGACCCTGATGTCTGTGCGAAAATTAGCCAGGGAGTAAATAAGACCATTATGAATAAATAAAAGCGACGCATTTAAAACCTCCACTCACTTCAATATTCAAAAACATTGAGGGCACTCTTCAAGCCTCGAATTGTCAAACGATTCCCGTTCAAACGGAAAAGAAATTCACTCGTGATAAAGACTGAACAGCAGGACCTGTATTCATCGTGGCCGTCAAGGTTACCTCTCTGGAAACGAGAATTTCTTGCGGAGTAAAATTTTTTACATCAGCATTAAGTTTTTGATTCAGGGGGCTTGATGCCGTTGAGTACCAGTTCAAAAATTGCCTGCTTCCGTTCTTCGATAAATTGTTTTTCATCAAAAACAAATTCAGGGACAATTTCCTGAACAAAAGGCGAAATTACAAAATAAAAGAGATTCATCGAGAGGATGCTGATCATCGTTTGAGCCGGATTGTGAACGCGAATCAGACCGGCTTTCATATTTTCTTCAAAAATTCGGCGAATGCGAACCGGTAGTCGAAATTGTTCCCGTACTAATTTCGCCAGCGGTTTCAACAGCGACAAATCTTCACGCAGCATTTGCTGAACTAATAACCTGACCAGATCTCGATTCCTGGAAACAAAATCGATATGGCGTTCAATAAATTGGCGTAATTGTTCCTCAAAAGAAATTGATTCATCAAACAACTCATTCAGATTTTGAAACAGTTCATTGAATGCTGAAAAAATGATCTCCTGATATAATACATCTTTACTGGTGTAGTAATAGTGCAGCAACGCTTTGTTCACGCCAGCCCGATCAGCGATTTCCTGCATACGAGCCCCATCTTTTCCTTTTTCGACAAATATTTCTCGAGCCGCCCTGAGAATTTTTTCTTTAGTGTCAGATTGTTTAATCATGGTGAAAAATCAATTATCTGGTTTCAGTATGAATTTTTAACCAAACGGATTAACCAAAAAGTTTAACCAATTGGTCAAAATATAATAAAGTTTTAGCACATTGTCAACAGTTATTTTTAATATTTCTTTGCTCGTAATTAAAGCACAGAATGGCAGCGAGCGCTGTACCTTGGGAAAATTGTTTGCTGTTTCAATTTGCGGATTCTGTATAAATTTAATACAATAAGATTACCTTTCTGAAATTCGGAAATAAAAATTCTATAAAACCAGAGGCATTTCTATCGGAAGGGATGATTAAAAGGGGGAGAAAAATAACACGTCATTTCGAGGATGAATTTTCAAAATATTTTCATTGACAGCAACGATGTCTCCTTTCCAGATTTTTCGATAGATTTTCAGTCAGTTATCACAATAATTTTAAGTATTTGGAAGATGGTATAATGTTTGCAATTTGTCAGGTGGTATTTTTATTGATTAACAATAATCTAATCCTATAAAAATTAATGAACGGGTCCCTCTATGTTTAGAGTAAGCAACTTTCAATCGGTAGGCTGCATTATTCTATTTTTTTTGGTTATTGGCACCAGTTGTACCTCAGTAAACCAGTTGCAACCACCAAGCCAATTGGCCACAGTAAATATCCCACTTTACCGTCCGGAAACCGAGATGCCCGAATATCGAATCGGAATCAATGATGAATTAGAGATTAAATTTTTTGACAACGAAAAATTTAATGAAAAAGTAATCGTCCGACCGGATGGGCGAATTTCATTACAACGCATCGATGAAATCTATGTGAATGGAATGACGCCGTCGGCTCTGGATAAACTCATCACGCAGACTTATGCCGAAATTATTAAAGAGCCGGATATTACCGTATTTGTTAGAAATTGTTCACGGAGTCAAATTTATTTGATGGGCGAAGTCAACACGCCGGGGGCTTATCCCCTTCAAAATGGTCTGACTTTGATACAGGCGTTATCCCTGGCTCGCTGGGAGACCGGCGATGCGAATCTGAAAAGTGTGGTCTTGTTACGGCGAACCAATGAAAAGACCATGACCGCACAAATCGTTAATATAAAAAAATTAATACACACGGGACCTCAACGGGAAGATATCGTACTGCAAGCCGATGATGTCATTTATGTTCCGAAGACCTTCATCGCTGATTTGGGGCATTTTATTCGCAGTTACTATGATATTATCCTGCCGCCCTGGCAGGCATTCTGGCAAATACAATATATTGAAGCGCGACTTAATAACTAATGCAATTAAAACAAAGCACTTAAATAATTATAAAAGGGCTGAAAATGAACGCGAATTTTTCCAGCAATCAACCTCCGGTGAGTTTGCGAAATTTTTTATATGTAATTTTTAAATGGAAAAAAACGATTTGCGCCGTATTCATCACCATTGTTCTAACGATAACTTTTGGGAGCTTCCTGCTAAAACCAATCTATCGATCAACTGCCAAAGTTTTGTTTACTCCGACCTCGAATAATGAATTTGCCATTCTTTTTGGTGTTTCGCTCCGCACCCCTTATCGTTATGGGCAGGATTTAATCGCCTCCGAAATTCAAATATTAACCAGTCGTCCGGTTATCGAACAGGTCATTTACCGATTAGGTCTGGATGAAGCCTATTATCAAAAAAAGAAAATCTTTGATGACAACAAAAAGCCACTGGCATTCGAGAAGTTGTTTAATGATTTCCAGAAAAAAATAATTATCGATCGTATCAATGGTACGGAGGTGCTGTCAATCAGCTTTGAATCACCTGATGCGAAATTGGCTAAAGATGTCGTGAATACATTAGTAGACAGTTATGTCCAATATCGAGAAGAACTTTTCAATGCCAATTCAGAATACGAATTTTACAATCAACAGATTGGCAGAACCGGCGAAGAGCTTAACACCTTAGAACAGCGGCTGGCAACTTTCAAGCATGGTCAGGCTTTGCCCGCACCTGAATTACAGACGCAGATCATTTTACGGAAATTAGCTGATTTTGAAAAATCAATTTCTGAAGTACGACAAAAGCGAATTAATCGTGAAGCGACCTTACAGGTACTGGCAACTCAAACGGATTCCGCTACCAATTCCAGCATTCCCTCCACCAAAACCAGTGACAGTCCCAGTCGCGAACGTTATATCGCCAATTTACGGGGGGAACTCCTGAATCTGGAAATCCGGCGCTCCAAATTACTGCAGCAATTTACACCCGAATATCGAGAAATAAAAAATCTGAATGCCGAAATCGAAGAAACGAAAACGAAAATCAATAAAGAGGTTTTTCAAATCATTCGCGAAGAGAAAATTGCCATCGATGCCCTCAAAGCCGAAGAATCCGTATTACAAGCAACGATTGATGAATTAAATCTACAACTCCGCGATCTGTCAAAACTGGAATATGAATTAACGAAAATATCCCGGGGTATTGATGATAATCGAGAAATTTATTCAATGCTCTTGAAGCAACGTGAACAGTCAAAAATCTTGATGGCGAAAAACAAGAGTCTTATTCCGGTGACAATTATCAGCCGTGCCAGAGAAGCGCTGCAACCTGTCCGTCCCAATCATAAATTAAATTTCATCTTTTCATTGCTATTTGGCGCCGTTTTAGGGATTGGATTAGCTTTTATCTTGGAACATTTCAAACACACGGTTGACAGCCCGGAAGACGTTGAAAAATATTTAGGGTACCAAACATTAGCTTCCATCGCTTTAAATAATAAAAAAAATCCGGTTGAAGCCATAAATTAATCACATTATTATTTCGAAGGTGGGATTAACCAGCGGGCTCATATGAATGGACCTCTTAAATTAATTCATTTTGATTAAACCCTGTCACCACTCATTTGAGGTGGATCATGGAACCGAATTTCGAAATTTTGGAACACAAATTGGATACACAAAAAAATAAAATTTTCTCCAATCAGAATCCGAGTAAAAAAATTGATTTGACCAGCTTTCAAACCTTTGAAACCAGTCTCCAGTCGCTGCAGCTTAATCTGCAACGATTGACCAATTACCGGAAAAAGGTAACGCTTCAATTTTTTTCCTCCATTCGGCAGGAAGGAACCAGTACCATTGCCAGTCATTATGCGCTATTGGTGGCCCAAAATAATCTGTCACGCCGAAATGGGACCATTTATTCCCGGGCCGAAGAACGGGAGTTTATAGAAAATACCCGCATTCTGTTAATCGATGCGAACTTGAGACACCCAAAGTTACACCAAATATTCGACATCCCGAATGAAATTGGTTTTAGTAATTTAATTCTGGACGAGTCGAATGTATCCGAGGCCATCGTTTCGATTTCAGATACCCGCTTAGACGTTCTCCCGTCAGGTTCACATATTGACAATCCAACCAGACTTCTCGAGAGTGAAGCCTTGCAGACCCTCATGCAGCGCTTGCAATCAATTTATTCACTCATTATTATCGATTCGACGCCCATCGTTACTTATTCGGATGCCTTTTCGTTTGCCGATTATATCGATGGTGCGGTGCTGGTCATTCAAGCCAGTCAAACGCGGCGGGAAATTATTGAATCGGCGAAAAAGAAATTGGCTCATGTCGGAATTAACATCCTGGGCGTGGTATTGAATAAACGACAATATCACATCCCAAAATTCATTTATCAATACTTGTAACAGTTTTGTAGATTCACCAGCAACAGCGAAATACCGGATTAAAATTTTGTACCTGTTTCACGGCTCTTGCTTGCCGGGATTCGCTTATTCTTTCGACTGAAGGGGGCGAGGAAAAAGCATTGATGATGTTGCCGTTTTTCCTTTTATCGTTTTAATTCACTTCTAAGATGTCACTTTGCACATTTTTCTTACCCCCGGCCACGAAAACATACTCAGGAATCGTTATTATTTTTGACAATCGAAATTATGGAGGATTTCGAATTCCTGCCGCATGCTGTTTTTACGGGCATCGGATTAACCGTTTTGGTTAAAACAGTTGCCTTCACAATCCCGACTCCTCCATCCCCAAAAAAGATATGATTTAGGCTTCAGGCAAAAGGGCTTATACTAAGGTGAAAGTGGTTTTGAGATTCTGTAATTTTAAAAACTCACCAAAATCCTCTCCGTCAGCCCACGGAGAGGATACAAAGGTTGAATCTCAAAACCATTTTGTTAGTAGCATAATTAGATCAATAAAATCCGCTTAAAATATCGAGTACTATTATAAATTTATCAGCGCCGTTATGAACCAAATTGAGACATTCATTTCAAGACTAAAAGATTTTTCTATCATTAATTTGAAACATCATTTTAACGCTGAACAGAATCTCTTTCATTTCAGAGAATTTCTGAATCCGCGACGAAAGGATGAGCTGCTCAGTTTTCGCTATTCAATCATTGCCGCAATTGGCTTAATTGCACATAAGACGCATCCCCAGATTAATGAATTATTCAATCTGGAAAATTTGCACCGGCAACTGGTCGAGAAAGGGAAACAGTGTGATTCACTTCAAGACCTGGGTCTGTTACTCTGGCTGGACGCCCAGGAGCAGGCTAAATTTGCAAATGAAATTTTAAAACAGATCGAAAAAGTGCAGCCGCAAAAAAATATTCACGCGATTACCACTTATGAATTAGCCTGGCTCCTCACCGGCTTGTCTTATATTTTGTTAAATAATCCTGCTTTACAATCCTCTCACCGCAGTGAATACATCCAAAAAATTTATCACCACCTAAACGAACGTTTTCAACCCCGCACGCATCTGTTTTATCATCTGGCGACGGACAATCCAAAATACCGCCTGCGGGGGGCGATTAGTGATTTTGCGGATCAAATATATTCGATTTACGCAAATTTATGTTATTACGAATTAACCGGCGAAGCAAGGGCCTTGGAAATTGCCGTCAATTGTGGTCAAAAGCTGGTGGCTTTACAGGGCCCGCAGGGCGAATGGTGGTGGCTGTATAATACCAACACCGGGCACGTGGCCTATCGCTACCCGGTTTATTCGGTGCATCAGGATGGGATGGCCCCAATGGTACTCATGAAATTGATTCAGATTACCCAACAAGATTGGAAGCCAGCCCTTTATAAGAGTCTACATTGGCTGTTTCATGAGAATGGTTGTGAAAAAATTAATTTTAATACCCAGCAAATTATTCGCGGGATACAAATCGCTCCCGCCTGTTTAAAACATGTCGCAGTTCTTTTTTCGGCTTTAAATTTGAATACTGTCCAGGAATCAATTATTTACCGCTTTTTCAAGAAAATTGATTTGATTAACGAATTTCGGCCTTACCATTTGGGGTGGATTCTCTATTTCATCGGCTATTGGGAACGAATGACCGAGCACCATCAATCGCTCAAAAATTCTGCAGATTTTTCCCGTACCACCAATATCACGAAAACAGTCTGAACGAATTTTTTAACGAACAGCTTTAGATCAACGCCAAACCAAATCGAGCTCAGGGGATCAATGAAACAAGTTACCATACTCGACTGCCCATTTCATCAAGTGACGTTTAAGGAAACACTGGCAAAAATTGAAGAATTTATTCGCTCCCGCCAAACCCACCAATTAGTCGTCGTGAATGCCGCCAAATTAATTAAGATGCGCCGTGACCACCAACTCCGCGAGATCGTCCAGACGTGCGACCTGATTGGTGTTGACGGAGTACCGGTTATTTGGGCCGGACGATTATTGGGGAAATACTTGCCCGAGCGGATTAATGGGACTGACTTAATGGACGCGCTGATTGAGCTTTCCGCAACCAAAAATTACCGCCTTTACTTTTTGGGTGCCAGAGAAGAGGTTTTAAACACGGCTATTAAAAATGTTTTAAAAAAATATCCCACTGCCAATATTGTTGGCTGGCGGAATGGATATTTTGCACCTACCGACGAATCCCAAATCATTGCCAATATTAACCAGGCCGAACCTGATATTTTGTTCGTGGGAATGAGTACCCCGCAAAAAGAATTCTGGGTGCGTAAGCATCTGTCGGAATTAAAGGTGCCGATTATTCACGGCGTGGGCGGGAGTATTGATGTCCTGGCAGGACACACCCAGCGGGCTCCCCTTTGGATGCAAAAAAATGGGCTTGAATGGTTTTATCGCTTCCTGCAGGAACCCGGGCGGTTGTGGAAACGCTACCTGTTTACGAACTCTGAATTTGTTTATCTTATTTTAAAAGCGTTCGTCAAACAAATTTTATTTAGTGATGAATCAATTTTTGAAAAAGCGTTTAAAAAATTTACCTCAAAATATAGCTGGTATTTTTATCGACTGAAAACGATGCCGCACCGGGAACTGCTTTTTCGCCTGCAACAAACATTCACCGCCCAATGGGAAAAAATACCTTTTCACCGGCCACCCTCTTTTAATTACCGGCAGGCACAAATTCAATTGGTCCCTTTCTTTCAGCTTCAGCAGGTTGATTTGGGATTTTTCCGAAATAATTCACCCGTACAGGAATTTGTAATCCAGCCGGCGAATCAGGCGTGTGAACATCGATTCTCGATTTTTGAAACCGAAAATGTTCAGTTCGGGGAGCCAATCGACTGGCACTTTGATTTTTCAACCGGCAAAAAATGGCCACTTAAATTTTACCGCCGACTTTCTTACCGCAGTACAAAGGCGGGAAGCAGCAAATGGATCATGGAATTGAATCGGCATCAGCATTTCTTTGTGTTAGGTCAGGCTTATCTGTTAACGCAGGACGCCGAATATGCCGATGAAATCATCGTGCAAATGATGAGCTGGATCAAACAGAATCCGTATCTGAAAGGTATTCATTGGTACAGTGGTCTGGAAATGGCCTTGCGACTGATTTCCTGGAGTTTTGCTTTGAATGCCCTTCGAGAATACGAGGGACTAACGCCAAAATTTAGAAAACCTATTTTAAGAAGTCTGTATGCCCAGGCCGATTTTATTGCCCGGCATCATGTCCGCCATTCTTCGGCGAATAATCATTTAATTGGCGAAGCGACAGGTCTGGTGGTAGCCGCTTTTCTTTTTCAACCGCTGAACAAAGCCAATGAGTGGCTCAGCACGGGTCTAACACTACTATTTACCGAAATTCCCCGCCAAATTCTTGAAGACGGAATGAGTGCCGAACAGAGCACGCATTATCTGATATTTGTCCTCGAATTTATCAATGTTGCCAGTTCCCTGTTAATACGTCACCAGCAGAAAGTGCCGGAAATTATTATCAATCGGTTAAAAATGGCTGCCGAATTTATCCGTCACCTGCGGAACGGGAATCAGGATTTACCGGACATTGGCGACGGTGACGACGGCCTGGTATATTTTCCGAATGCCCACATAAATCACCTGGATTCGCTTTTAAATAGTATCGGTATTATATGTGAAAAACCGACGTTGTGCGGAGGGAATTGGGAGAATGATTATGCTACTTTTTGGTGGTGGCATTGGCACCCCAATTATCTGAAATGTCGCGCGAGTGTAATTTCGCCGCCGGAAAAAATCGGTTCTAAAATTTACACACCTTCTGGTTATTTTTTAATGGAGAATTCGAATGACAGACAAACACAGCGCCTGCTTTTTGATTGTAGCCCGCTGGGCCTGGCTCCTATGGCCGCCCACGGTCACGCCGACGCCCTGAGTCTGTATCTGGCTCTGCAAGACGAACCGATTTTGATTGATCCGGGCACCTACGTTTATTACCGCAAATTGGAATGGAAAAACTATTTTCGGGGCAGCAGCGCGCACAATACGTTAACGGTGGATGGGAAAGACCAGTCAGAGATTGCCTCCTTCTTCGTCTGGCGAAATCAGGCGCAGGTGAATGTCCTGCAAAGCGTGTGTGAATCCCAATTTGATTTTATTCAAGCCGAGCATAATGGTTACGCCCGTCTCCGTTTTCCGATTATGCACCGGCGGCACCTTATATATGTTAAAAATTCATATTGGATTGTCATCGATTTGTGTTACGGCGGAGCGGTGAAACATGATTTCGAGCAAAATTTTCACTTTGCGGACAATGGGGTATTGACCCAACAGGAACATGCTTTTACTTTTGAAAAACAAAATATGACTTTTCAAATTATTCCGATGACCCAATCCAATCTCAGCACTCAAATTTATCAGGGAAATTTTGATCCCATTCGAGGGTGGTGTTCGGCACGGTTTCATGAAATTCATCCCACGACAACGCTTACCATTCACCAACAGGCGTATCCACCAACCACGCTTGGCGTCGTCCTCTGGCCCGGGTATTTAACTGAAAAAGTGGTCAGCGTCCAAAAATTACCCATTCAAGCCTTTGAGTGTGATGA
>Ga0180438_10008755_pt1 | contig 12799 bp, 9 predicted proteins | sample SS_ome_12_FD_132455 | JGI IMG/M metagenome (GOLD analysis project Ga0180438, IMG submission 132455) | Hypersaline lake sediment archaeal communities from the Salton Sea, California, USA - SS_3_D_2 metaG | ecosystem: Environmental > Aquatic > Non-marine Saline and Alkaline > Hypersaline >...
AGGCGGGCGTGACGCAAGGATGGGCCAAGTACGTCGGCCCATCCGGCGACGTGATGGGATTGGAGCGTTTCGGGGCCTCCGCCCCCTACAAGGTGCTGATGGACAAGCTCGGCTTCACCGCCGAGGCAGTCGTCGAGCGAGTGCTAAAGCTGTTGGCGTAAATCAGGTGATCGAGGATAGAATGGCCGACGCAGGTTCGTATCCCGTCACATACACTGGCTACTACGACGCCGAATGCCGGGCAGTGCGTGGCGTTGTGCCGCTGGAGGAGGTAGTTACCCTCTACGTGAACGCCCAGTCGCTGGTCAGCCTGATGTGCACGCCAACCCATTTGGAAGAACTGGCACTTGGCTTCCTCTTCAACGAGGGACTGATCGAGGGGCTGGATGAAGTGGCGGTACTTGAGCTGTGCGGCGGGGAACGCTGCGTGGACGTCTGGCTGAAGCACGACATCGAGATGCCACAGTTGCGCGTGATCACCTCCGGCTGCTCCGGTGGCACTACGTTCGAGGACGCGGTCAGCGCGCATCACCGGGTTCGATCAGACACACAAATCACCCCCCAGCAGGTGGCCCGGTTGATGCAGGAGCTGCACCATGCTGCCGCTATCTACAGGCGGGCAGGTGGGATCCATACAGGGGCACTAGTCGAGGGGGAGGAACTGGTGTGTATGGCGGAGGACGTCGGCCGTCACAACACGCTCGACAAAATCGCGGGGACCTGTCTGCGGCGCAGTCAGCCTATGCGAGACCGCGTGCTGCTTACCACGGGGCGTGTCAGCTCCGAGATGGTAAGCAAAGCAGCGCGGATGGGGGTTCCCATCGTCATTTCACGCACCGCTCCGACCTCGCTCTCGATCCAACTGGCGCAAGTGTGGGGCATCACGCTGATCGGCTACACGCGTCGGCGCAGCTTCCGCGTGTACACGAATGCGGAGCGAGTCGTTGCGGCGGTGAAGTGCACGGAAACCTGACCCTCTGTTCAGTCCCCATTCAGAAGTGCGGCCTGATGAGACGGCCACTGCATATCCTGAGCGGGCTCTCCGGCCAAGTCTAGTCCCTCGTCTCCACAAACAGGCATCGCCCCGGTTCACGGCGAAAAGAAGATGCAGGCCTTCCAAAAATGCGCCCTTGACATAGAACGTATGTTCGTGTATAATATAGCTAAATCTGAAGGCATGGTGTGGCATCCCCAAGATTGTGACTAAGGAGGCCGACGGTGGATATGGAAAAGCATTTATCGAAGAGACAGCGGAAAATCCTCGAGTTCCTCAGTGAGTACATCGAGGAAACCGGTTATCCGCCGTCTATTCGCGAGATAGGTACCGCGGCCGGCATCAGTTCCACGTCTGTCGTCAGCTACAACCTGAAGCGGCTGGAGGAGAGGGGTTACATCAGCCGCGACAGAGAGGTATCTCGCGGGTTGAAACTGACGCCCGCTGCTCAGGTACAGACGCGGCCTGACGCCGTGATCCAATTGCCAGTGCTGGGTCGTATTGTAGCGGGCGCGCCGATCCCGGTACCAGCCAGCGACTTTTCCCTGATGGGCGACGAGACGATCGAGTTGACCCGTGACATCCTGGGAGAACCGGAGGGCTTGTACGCTCTAGAGGTGGAAGGGGACTCGATGATAGACGCGCTGGTGCACGATGGCGATATTGTCGTGATGCGTCACCAGCAGCGGGTCGAGAACGGCGAGATGGCAGCGGTGTGGCTGAAAGATCGTGAGGAGGTCACGCTCAAACGTTTCTACCAGGAGGGAGGGCGCGTGCGACTCCAACCAGCCAATCCCACCATGCAGCCTATTTACGTGGATGACCCCCGCCTGGTGGAGGTTCAGGGCAAGGTAGTGATGGTGATCAGGCAGTTGCATTAGACAACGGCGTACAGCGTTTGTGCTCCAGAGGTCCAGCCGCGCGGCTGGACCTCTTTTTTTGGCTGCTGGGTGCTCCCCCAATGCCCAAAATCCCCGCCCTTGGGACGCTCCACACAGCGGGCGCGGTCTTGGCAGGGTTTCTGGACCATGGTTTGCGCCGAATAGGCTGAGCCTTACTTGCCAGGTTTATCCCAAATGGATTTGGGATAATTCCCCTTGACGCCGAACAAGCGTTCTGGTATGATACGACTAGAACATTTGTTCTTATATTTCTGCTGGTGGTTGAAGAGGATCACGGATGCGTGAGAGACTGGAGTTCCAGGCTGACAGGATCGAGGCGGTATTGAAGCTGAACAAGGTGCCAGCGCGGGTGACAGGGGGCACCGTGACGCCCCGCTGGGTCCGTTTCCAGGTTTTGCCCGCGGTGGGCGCCAAGATATCCAAGATCAAGGGACTGAGCGAGGAAATGGCCGCGGCCCTCGACGCATCTAGTTGCCGGGTGTCCCGGCGGGGAGCCGCTATAGCCATCGAGGTGCCCCGAGACGACCCAAAACCGGTGCGGTTGCTGCCTCTCTTCCGCCAGCTTTGCGACACGGACGAGAGCATCCCACCGGTCACCGCGATCTTGGGTTTGGCCGAAGATGGGGCACCGCTGCTGATCCGTTTGTCCTCTCCAGACGTGGCCCACATCCTGGTAGCGGGGACGACCGGTTCGGGAAAAACAATGCTCCTTCAGACAATGATCCTGAGCCTTGCGATGGCCAACAGATCCTCTCCCGTCTCCCCCCCGAGGGGAAGGCCGGCCTCTTCCCCACACCGGGGAGAGGGTTATGGAGGGGGCATATCGATGGTGCTGATAGACCCCAAAGGACACGCTTTCCGTCCCTTTGACGAGCTGCCTCACCTGGCACGTTCGGTCATCTGGGAGCCGGGGGAGATGACCGAAGTGCTCCAAAGCCTGGTCCGCCTGATGGAAAGGCGGAGTGGTAGCGGACAGGTTGGCGGAAACGGGAACGGAGATACAAGTGGGCGGCCATATCCTTCGGCTTCGCTCGGGCCAAGCGTTGTGGTGTTCATCGATGAGCTGGCCGATCTGTTGATGGTAGGGGGAAAGGATGCCCAGTGGTCGTTGACTCGATTGACACAGCGCGGACGCGAGGCTGGCATTCACATCGTCGCGGCTACCCAAAAGCCCACGACGGCGGTGCTTGGCTCCCTGGTCAAAGCGAATTTCCCGGTGCGGCTGGTGGGGCGTGTGACCAGCGTCGAGGATGCGCGTACGGCGACTGGCTGGAGCGGCACGGGAGCTGAACGGCTGATGGGCCGGGGGGATTTCCTGGCTGTGGCCGAGGGGCGGGTGATCCGCTTCCAAGCGGCCCATGTCTCGCCAGCCGAGATTCGAGAGGTGGTGGGTGGCATAGGAAATGGAGAATGGAGGGAAGTCGGCGAGGGGAATCTGGTTTTGTCTGCCGTTCCCGCTATCGCCCCCTCTCGTCCGGCCTCCCTGCCCCAGCCATCGGATTGGCTGACTGAGGTATTCCGAGGAGAAACGTAGCTGATGGATGAGATGGGCAGTCGCAGCAGCACCCGGAATCGTTTGAAGGTCTTTGCCGGGTTGGTGGTAATAGCCTTCGCTGTAACCTTAGCGTTGGTTATCGGCAGTCGCCTCAGCGACGAGGCATTGGCGGTGTTGGCTGGAGCAGTGTGTGGCGTAGGGGCAGCTATCCCCACCAGTCTCCTCGTCGTCGTGGTCAGCCGTCGGCGCGAAGAGCGAGTACAACCGTCCGTGCAACATGGCGTATATCCACCGGTCGTCGTCGTTGCACCGCCGGGTGGACAACAGCGGCACGATGATTGGAGCACGCTCTCTCCCTCACTGAACAGGCCGACGCAGCGACAATTCACAGTGGTGGGAGACACACAGGAAGCACAACGACTAAACGCGGAGGTAAAGTATTATGGGCGTTACTCTTGATGCATTGCGAGGTTCTCGGGTGAAGCGTGGGGCGAAAAAACAGCGCCGGCGCGGTGCAGAGCCCATCGACGTACGGGAGCGGAAACACGGTTACTTTCCCCAGACCTTCATCTGGCGCGGACACCGGTACGATATATACGCCGTCGAGCGGTGCTGGACGGTCTCAAGGCGCGGCCGAGGTGGGCGGGTGGAGCAACACCGCTTCCGGGTGCGCTGCCGCGAGGGCACGTTCGAGCTGTACCAGGATGTGCGGCACAACACCTGGCATATGCGGCGACAGGTAGCGTAGATTTTGAAGGCAGCCATCAGTCATTTGCTGGCGGCTACCAGCTTTCAGCAAGTTAGCACTTGTTCATCAATGACTTTGCGCTTTGACATAGAACTCGGGCGCAAAACCGCCATAAGAATACAAAGTTGCTCTTGAACAGGTACTTGGGGAGGTTGCGCGATGAAGGTAGGACTGCTATGGTACGATGACACTCCAGGGTCCGATCTGGCAGAGAAAGTCGGACGGGCGGCGCGCAGGTACAGGCGGAAGTTCGGCACGGCCCCCGACGCTTGCTACGTCCACCCCTCGGCGCTGGGCGGCGGTGGGAATGGTAAGGTGCGCGAAGTAGGGGGAGTGCGCGTGTCATCGCGGCCATCTATGCTGCTGCATCACTTCTGGGTGGGCCAGGAGGAGGAGCAACGAGCAGGGCAGAGAAAACGCGGGGCAAACTGATTCGAGTGTCGATCCGATTCACCAGGCCCGGTTGCTCTCTTACCTGAAGCTTTCTGGTTGCAGGGTAGGTTTGCTGATCAACTTCAATGTCAAAGTGCTCATGGATGGCATTCGCTGGACGGTGAATGACTGTCCAGATTCTCTGCGTTCTCAGCGGTCTCTGCAGTAAACGGGTACAAACAAGCGCTATGTTGTCGCCAGCCCCGCCACCAGCAGGTCTAGCGCCACCTCAGCCTCGATCTCCCCACTTTTGATGGCAACGTCGATGTCCAGCAGGTGACGGTACACCACCTCCAGTTGCTCGGCGGTGAAAAAAGTCGCTTGATTGTAAAGCTTGCCCGCTGGAAACGGATGCAGTTTGAGCGCCTGAGCAATGTCCCGTGAGGTGGCCCCCTTCGCCCCAAGCTCCTTGACCTGAACCAGGAGTCGAAACTGGCGCACGATCATCGCCAGCAAACCCAGGGGATGCTCACCTGCATCCAACAGGCGATGGAGCGTCTGGGCGGCGGTGCGACCATCCCGTCGGCCGAGCGCGTCTACCAGGTCAAAGACAACAGCCGCCTGGGCGTAGGGCACCACAGCGTCCACATCTGCCCCCACGATAGGGCGCTCCGCGTTGGTGTAGGTCACCAACTTGACGATCTCCTGGTCGAGCAGTCGCAGGTCGGCGCCGATGACGGCGGCGAGCTGGTGAGCAGCCCGGGGTTCGATCTCACCACCGTGCTTCCGGACGCGCTTTTCGACCCAACGAGGCAGGGCCCTGTCCTTTGGCGGATCGAAGCGCTTGACGTACCCCTGCTCCTCCCGCTGGGCCAACTGAAGAACGGGATGCTGCGTAGGCAAGGTAGTGTCCTCAACAAAGACCAGCCGGGTCGTCTCGGGCAGGCCAGGGAGGTAATCAACCAGGGCTGCCAGGTACCCTTTCTGAGTGGTGGAGAGTTCCTGACCTTTCCGGGGTATCAGCCTCGTCAGCAGGCCATTGACAATAACGAGGCGTTTTTCAGCCAGGAACGGAACGGCATCGCAGGCGTGACGCAGTTCAGCCAGCGTGAGGTTCGTTCCATCAAAGGTGGTGGTGTTCAAATCCACAGTGTCAGGTGGACCGAGCCTGCTCTTGAGACCAGCCAGCGTCTCAGCGCGGGTGAATTCGTCTGCGCCGTGAAATACATAGAAGGTAGGCGCGGGTTTGGGCATCTAGGTGTCTCCAGAAATGCGCGTCCAGTAGTACGTAATACCCGTTTATGTCCTGGAATCCGGTTTCGTAATGCGCAATCAGCCCTCGGTACGGACGTGGTGGATGATAATGCCCGCCTTTCTCTCCCGTGTGACGCCAACGATGTGCATGTCGCCGACATCGGGCTGGGTAGTGACGTAGGCCTGGAAGGCGGGGCCGAGTGGTCTTGCCAGGATGATGCCCAGCGTAGCACCGGTGAAGGCGAGCGGCAGGCGCGCAACACGATCCAGAAAGCGTCTATCCTGTTTGGGAGACAGGCCCCCAAGAGCCAGGAAGGCGCCCAACCCGGCCAGTACTCCGGCCACGGCGAGATTAGTGCCGCAGTTGGGATGAATGGCCATGTTCCGTTGACCATCCCGCAGCCGTCGCAATCCCTCTTGAGCGGCGGCAAGCACGTCAGCGGTAGACACATCGCCGTAGATGTAAAAGCCCCACATTGAGGAGCGTCCCACCAGTCTGAGATCACGGTTACGCTCGCTGAGGACCTGTATGGTCGCGTGTTCGAGCGCGTGATTGCGGCGCACACGGGAGATGAGCGGGAGCTCCAGCAAGGTGGATGTTGGCGAGGAAAGCATTTTACTCATCGGCACCTCAATGTGAAACGTGATGCGTGAAACATAACGGTCTTGCGTAGCGACGGGCTAGCATATCATACCACGAATGAGATGAAGCGACCAACTCAGGCGGAGCGGTTTCCACCTGGCAGAGGCATCAGTATCCATCGCCCAGGATCGAGCGCTGGAATTCGTCTTCCTCGTTTCCAAGAGTCGGGGTTGGGTGAGCGATAACGATCAGTCGGTTGCGCAGGCTGCCATAAGGATGGCAGGTGACGAGAGTCAGTCGTTCATCGTCGGTGGGCAGGACATAGCGCGCGTTCTCGAGACGTACCTCCAACGGCTGATCAGCCTCTGGTAAGATCAACACTTCGGTGACGGCGTAGGTGTAGGATGTATCATCTGAGTAGACGATGATCGCATCCCCAGCCTCTAACGTGTATAGGTCGCGGAAGACTTCGCCATGGGTGGTGTTATGCCCATTCAGGACGACGTTGCCGGGCGCACCCAGCGGCGCGGACGTTTCGTGCCAACCAGCAGCGTACATGTCCAGCACCTCCCACGCTGCCTGCACCTGACCGTCAACCTCTATCGTATACCAGGAAACGGGAAGGATGGGGGCATCCACGCCGATGGATGGGATGACGATATTGGTGGGCAAGGCAGGGGTAGGAGAGGGGGTGGGCGTGTGAGGGAACGTCGGTATGGGGGTACGGGTGAGCATCGAGGTAGGGGTTGGTGTGCTCGTGGGAGCAGCGCTGGTGGCGGTAGGCAGAAGCGCTGTGGCAGCAAGAGGTGATGATGTCAGTGTCGGTGTGGCTGGGATCGTCGCCAAGCGGGAGCTAACGTAGGGGTAGATCAGCACGCCGCCGGCAAGAAGCAGCAACATGCCGCTCCAGATCAGAATCTGGGCTGCAAGTCCGCCTCCTCTTTGCCCCGTTCGCTTCGTTGAACCAAGACCGCCCATAGCCGTTTCCCATCGACGCGGCCCCGATTATACACTGTGGAAGTGGGCGGGGCAAGGACATCTATACAGATAAATCCGATCCACAAGACTATTCTATAGCCTGGGATCGGATTTATCTATAGGAATTCGGTACGAGATAGTCCAACAATGCCTGTTGGAGTATCCAATACCTGCTCCTTTGGTTTGCCCAGGTCGCTGGCGCTGAGTGCTCCTCGCTACTGATACGACGTCAAATCAGAGTGTAGCGACCTCAGGCATCTCTCATGACCAACGGCAAGTAGACATCGTATCCAACCTCGGTGATGCGCGTGACCACCGGCTTCCCAGCAGCGACGACCCCTTCAGCGCATCGGACGGCGTACAGGGCGTTGCGAACCTCCGTGCCGCTCTCGACGGTCACCCAGAACTCCAGGGTGCGGCTTTTGCCAGGCTCAAGGAAGTCGATTTCCCACCGCACCTGTCCACTTACCTCGTCGAATGCGCCGCCAGCGGTGATGCCATCCGTGATGATGGTGGTGTTTGCCGGAACCGTGTCGGTGATGATCAGGCCCGTCGCCCGCTGACCGAGGTTGACCACCCGGATGGTATAGCACAGTTCGGCGCCCAGCTTCACAGGGTCAGGTGAGGCTCGCTTGGTGATCTCCAGTACGGGTTTGTCCGTGACGTAGGCGACGGCGTGGACCTCGACCTCGCTCAGCAGTTGGGGATGACTGATGACGGCCGTGTTCGTGACTGGTCCCATATAATCCTCGTCCACCAGCACGGTGAAGGTCACAACCTCTTCAGAGAACGCATCTACGCTTCCTGTCCATTCGATGCTGACAATGTCGCTCACCACCTCCCCAGCACTGGCGACGGCATCCCGCTGGTAAGTGCTGGATTGCCAGGGCAAGTAGTCATACACTGTGACACCGGTCAGTGAGAACGCACTCGAGTTAACGATGTGCAGGTAGTAGGTGAGAACATTGCCCGGTCCAGGCGATGCCAGTGTCGGCGTCACCTCTTTGTAGGAGTCAATCAGCCCTACCTCTTTCACGGTTGTCGTGACGGGCTTGCCTTCATTGATCATCCAACCGACATAGACACCGGGATCATTCTCGTACCAGGCCACGAGGTAACTCGCATTGACGATCTTTGTACCGCTTACCAGGTCGTTATCCACCCTCACAGCGAAAGTGCGGGGCTCGTCGATGCGCTCCCCCGTTGACAACGCTGGCAGCGTCCACGAGATAACCTCCACTTGAAGCGAACCGGTGCCAGGCGGCGGAGCAGGGATCATTGCCGTCTGGACCTTTCCGCCGTGGCTGATGCTTTCAGTGATCACTGTAGTGCCGCTTATTGGCAATACTTCCCATAGATAGGGGAACGGCGGTGGGTTTTCAGTGGCCAGGGCGCTGTTCCAGACGTTGATGGTATAGGTCATCGTCTGCCCACGCGCGATGACCGCTGGCGCAGACTTGGAAGCATTCAGATGAGCCAGGTGTGTGATCTTACCCAGGAACGTGTCGGTGACAGGCACTGTGTTCATATTGCTCAAGCCATCGGTGATAGAGACCGTAGCTGTGATGAAGGTGCCTTCGTCTCCGCCGATGGTTGACTGCGCCACGCTGGTGGTAAAGGTGACTACATCTCCATAGTTCAGATCTCCCACCCAGGTGAAGGTCATAAGATGCGTATCCTTGACCCTGGGGAAGGGTGGAGGCGTGCCGATGGGGGGGATCGCGTAGAGATCGCCAGCGTTCACGCTGATGCGCCCGAAGAGCAGCAGAACCGTCGCATCAAGCGCGTTACCAGGGCCGAGGTTGCGCACCATCAGCGTCGGCGTAACCGGTCCGCCGCCGCCGCCTGGCTTCTTGGCGATGGGATCCAGCATAGCAAAGGCTTCAAACACAGGGCCTCGGACAACGCTGGTCACCACCCCACCAGCCTGGCACACATCCTCGGCACTGCAGACCACGTACTCGTCGTTGACGATGCGGACGCCCATCACGTCGCTGATATAGATAGTGTAGGTGAATTCGGCCGATTTGCCAGTATCGAGCCTGGGCAACGACCATGACACCACACCCGAGTCCTCGACACCGCCCCGCACATAGCGCAAATAGGTGCCAACCCCGGCCGGCACCCGGTCGGTGATGACCAGATCGGTCGCCAAGGAGCCTACGTTGAGCAGCGTAAGCGTGTACGTCATCTCCCGGTTGGAGCCAGGCGGGTCGGGCCAGACATACTTGGAGAGGTAGAAGACGGGATCAACGATAGTGACTGTGTACGGATCACCTGCTTCCACTCCGTACTCGCTGGCGACGGCGTAATCATCGTTAGCGATCACTGTCCCGCTTGACACGTCGCCCACCTCGACGCTGAAGGTGAACTCGACTGTATCCCGCAGTTCCAGCGTGACTTGTTTCGTCCAGGTGATTATCACGTCACTTCCAACGGTGCCGGTGACGCCGCCCATACCGACGTTGAGCACGGTCGTGCTCAGGGGTACCCGGTCGGTGACCGTGATCGGCATACCGGGTGGCGTCGCCCAACCCTGGTTGGCGACGACGAGGGTGTAGACGAGCGGTTTGTTGGCCCCGGGTTTGGCCGGCGACGATGTTTTCTCAATGACCAGGATCGGGTCATCGGTGATGATCGTTTCAGCCGTCTTTGTGACCGGACGGGCGATGGACGGATGGCTGATGACCGCCGTGTTGCGCACGGTGCCGCTGAAGCCGGCATCGACCGATACGCTGAAGCTCACGACGACGGTGGCATCGAATCCCACATCGCCTATCCACGTCAGCGTCCCATCGGCGACGGTCGGCGTAGGATAATCACTGGCCTGGGCGGTGCCAGAAATATAGGTGGTGTGGGTGGGGACGTCGTCGGTCAGCGTCACCTTGTGCTCGCCGCCGGCCGTGTACGCGCCGGTGTTGCGGATCTCGATGGCATAGGTAAGCGTCACACCGTCGGTGCCCGCCAGCGTGGGCGTCACGGTTTTGACCGACAGGCTGAGCTTGGGATATCCCCCTTCCTCTGGGGGAATGGGATCTGCACGTGCCACCAGGGAATTGCCGCTTACCATGAGCAGGACCGTAGCTAGCAGGGCCAGGCCGCCTAGGATAGGGATCACTATGCGGAGTCCCTTATCTGGGGTTTGTCGTGTAGGATCGTTCATTTTGCTCCTTTCTACTTCAAATAGCTATCAGGCTTCTACAACAAAAGGCTGCCGGGCACCCTCGTCAGGACTTGGATCTTCCATAGATCATCTCCTTTCCCTCCAGCTACGCGATTATCAAGTGGAGCGGAGACTATCGAGCACTCTTGTCAGCACTTGTGGTTCCTTTAGGGTTCGCGACGATAGGATTGAAGGCAAGATGAGCTTGTCTGGATTCTCAAGAGGATATAGGCGGATTGTCAAGTAGGTGTCGGAGTCGTTCGTTATTCTATCACGCTGCCACAAAGGGTGCAAGTCGGGATGTAGAACAGACAGAGGTCATGAGAGCGGCCAAGGCTCAGGCAAATAGTTGACTAATGCAGGCAGAAGTGATACACTGGGAACGCCTACAGGCAAATTCAACCTGTGGAGGGTAGACGCTTGACGCTGCGCAGGAAGACCCTGCTGATCATCAGCGCGACGACTTTCAGCTTGATCCTGGTTCTATATATTGCCACGCAGACCATCCTGTTGGACAGTTTCGCCAAGCTGGAGAGACAGTTTGCACGACAGACCATTGAACGTGCTATGAAAGTCGTTTCTGAAGAGATCGCAGCTCTGGACGAGACCGTTTACGACCAGGCTGCGCAGGACGAGGCCTACGACTTTGTCGAGCAACTCTCCGACGAGTATATACAGTCCAACCTCGCTGATGAAAACTTGATCCGCCTTGGAGTCAGCCTGATACTGTTCGTTGATGACAGCGGCCAGATCGTCTTTGGCCGGGGGTTTGATTTGCACAATGGAAGACAAGTACCTGTGCCACAGAGCCTGCAGGTACACTTCGCTGAGAATGATCTCCTTCTGCGCCACGCCGATTTGGAGAACAGTGTATCCGGCCTCCTCCTTCTTCCCGAAGGACCATTGCTCGTCGCCTCGCGGCCTATCTTGACCAGCGAGAGGGAGGGACCAATCCGTGGGACACTGATCATGGGACGCTACCTGGACTCCATTGCCCTCGAGCGGTTGGCAGAGTCCGTCCGCCTGTCCCTCACCCTGCGTCGGTTCGATGATTCACAGATGTCATCTGATTTCCAGGTCGCACGTTCGTCGTTTCTGGGAAGAGCACCTTCAGAAAGAGCACCAGTTTTCGTTCAACCGCTAGGCATAGAATCCGTTGCAGGGTATGGTCTGTTGAGGAACATCTATGGGGAGCCCTGTCTTATTCTGAGGGCCGATATACCCAGAGAGATCTACAAACAGGGCCAGAGCACTGCTCTGTATTCTATCTCAGCGCTCCTGGGGGTTAGTCTTGTTTTCGGCTTGATGACCCTGCTGCTCTTAGAGAAGATCATACTGTCCCGGTTGACTCAACTGAGCGAAAGTGTCGGCCGCATAGGTGCAAGCGGCGACCTCTCGGCGCGTGTGTCGGCGACTGGCAAGGATGAATTGTCAGGTCTCGCTGAGGCGATCAACAAGATGTTGACGGCGCTGGAGCAATCCCAGGACGAGCTGCGGGAGTCCGAACAACGTTTCCGGGACGTGGCCCGTACCACCGGTGACTGGATCTGGGAGACGGACGCCGAGGGCCGATACACCTATGTCAGTCCGGTCGTCGCGCAGGTGCTTGGTTACACACCCGCAGAAGTGGTGGACAGACATTATGTCGACTTCCTCCATCCCAGCGCGCGGGAGAGACTTGGGACACAAGTCCCGGAGTTCATCCGCGAGCAGCGAGCTGCCGTCCGGCTCGCCAGTCCGGCTGTGCACAAGGACGGGCACGAGGTAATCTTGGAGACTAGTGCCCTGCCACTGACCGACCCGGCCGGCAACCTGCTGGGCTACAGGGGGGTTCATAGGGATGTCACGTCCGAGCGACGGCTTAGGGAGAGACTGGATGCGGTCCACACCCTGGGACGGGAGTTGGTGCTCTCCAGGGATGAGCAACAGGTCGCTGAGATTGCGATAGACGCTGCCAGGCTTTTGTTACAGGGTCAGCATTGTGATCTGTGGCTGGTAGACAAGGAGAAAAAAGTTCTGTCTGGCTGGGTAGTCCGGGCTCCGGGGCAGGTGGTAGATAACATCACGATGCCACTGGAAGACGATGCGAGCCCCATTGCCACTGTGGTCGGAACTGGGGAATCCATCTATCTGCCCGCTGTGCAGGATGATCCACATTCCGTCGACTCTGACGCGGAGATTCGTTCGGAATTGTATGCACCCCTCCGGTTGGGCGAGCGGATCATCGGAGTGCTCAACATCGGAAACGAAGAACAGGATGCCTTCGACCAGGAGGAACAGCAACTCCTTTTGACCCTGGCCGATCAGACT
>Ga0180438_10008756_pt1 | contig 12796 bp, 8 predicted proteins | sample SS_ome_12_FD_132455 | JGI IMG/M metagenome (GOLD analysis project Ga0180438, IMG submission 132455) | Hypersaline lake sediment archaeal communities from the Salton Sea, California, USA - SS_3_D_2 metaG | ecosystem: Environmental > Aquatic > Non-marine Saline and Alkaline > Hypersaline >...
TAAGGCAGGTCGAGAAAGGTCAGCACGGGTCCTTCATTGCTGCCCACGTGGATTTCCCCGGAGTCGGCCACGGCGGTTTCCACCACGGCCAGGGCCTCGCAGCCGCCGCCCGGGGCGGGGGCGGCCGACACGATGCGGCCGGCGCCCTGGCCCGATGCGCTCTGGGGCGAGAACAATTCGGTACCTGCCGCGGGGCAGGTGTCGGTGTCGATGCTGACCCGGAACATGCGCCGCTTGAGTTTGCCGAGGTACTGCATGCGGGCCACCACTTCCTGGCCCGTGTAGCAGCCCTTCGTGAAGCTCACGCCGTTGATCAACTGGAGGTTGGTCATCTGTGGCACGAAGGTCTCGACGGTTGCTTCTTCCACCACCGGGATCCCGGCGCGGATGTCGAGCAGGCGCCAGGCCGCGGCCCCGGCGGGGGTCGCGTTGTCGGCCGCTCGCTGCCACAGGGCGGTAACGGTTGCCGGCGTACCCGTGACCACGAAGCGGGGGCGGTCTCCCGCAACGCGCACCACCGCCAGGTCGTTGCCCTGGACGGCCTCGTCGGCAGCGGCAGGGGCCAGGTCGCCGAGGATGTCGGGTGCGCAGTCGCCGGTGAGGGCGATCTGCACCAGGTCGTCGCTGGCGTCCTCCAGTGTGACCTTCGAACGCAGCACGAACATGCGCAGCCGCTGCAGGATGGGGCCAAGGCGCGTGCGGGGAAGCTGGATCAGGATGTCGTCGCCGAGGCGGAAGAGCCGGAAAGACGCCATCATGCGGCCCTTCGGGCTGCAGTAGCTGCTGAGCTGGCTGTGATCTGCGGTCAACTCGCGGACGTCGTTGGTGAGCTGGCCCTGCAGGAAGTCCACGGCGTCTTCGCCGCTGACCCGGATGAGTCCGAACTGGCCGAGGTGGAAGAGATTGCAGTCGCCAGGATCGCCCGGAGCCGGTGCGGCGACGCCGTCTTCGATGCCGATCCCCTGGGATTCAAGAAAGGCCTGCCATTCGCTGTTCATGTCCGACGTCCCCGGTGTCATTCGTGATTGCGCTCAGAGTGCGGGCGCAGCCCCGCGGTTTCAAGCCCTGCCGGGAAGCGGTTGGCGCGGGGCGCGGCGACCGCGGGGGGCCTTGCGCCACCAGTCGGCGTGGCTGCCCTCCTGGTTGGCCTCCTCGTGGGGCGTGAACTGCCGGTCGCCGGATGGCGCCCGGGTGAGAAAGCCCCAGTCCTTGACCTTGCCGGTGTGCATGAAGAAGGTCCAGGCCTCGTGTTGCGCCGGCAGCACGATGCGGTGGAAATCCGATCCGGTCAGCCGGTTCAGCCGCCCCGGGCCCAGCCGTTGCTCGCGTACCTCGTCGTCCACCAGTCGCTGTTCCAGGTAGCCGCCGGACAGCACCATGCCCAGCGCCCGGTTCCAGGGATGGTCGTGCAGGCCCCGGTCGGGGTCGCTGTCGAGAAAGCGGTGGATGTAGGCGCCGCCGCCCCCGGGCAGGCGGAAGAGGTGATAGCGCTCGAGGTAGGGTTCGCCGTGGTTGCCGCGGATGATGCGGCATCTCAGCCAGCCGGTGAGGCGGTAGAGCAGGCGTCCGGCAAGGGTGGTTCGTTGCGACATCGCGACCTTTGTCCGTGGAAACGGCGGTATCATACTGCACCGCGAACTCAGCAGGTGAGTCCGCGCCCCGCAGTCCAGGAATGCCTTTTTTCATGTCCCAGCGTATCCGGCCCGGCAACCTCGTCCTCTACAAGTCGCGCCCCGCGCGGGTGACGGAGGTCAGCGACAAGATCGAGATCGCGGTGCCGGGGGGCGGCAAGCCCAAGCGGGTGCGCGACAAGGACGTCCAGTTCCTGCACCCCGGGCCGGTGGCCGATCTCGACAACCTGGATGCCGGTACCGGCGAGCTCGACGAGGCCCGCGAACTGCTCGACGACGAAACCGTACCGCTGTCGGAGCTTGCCGAGCTGGTCTACGGCGACTACACGCCGCCCACCGCCTGGTCGGCATGGCAGCTGGTGGCCGACGGCCTGTACTTCACGGGCACCCCCGAGGCCATCACCGCGCGTGATCCCGCCGAGGTGGACGCCGAGATCGCCCAGCGCGAGGAGAAGGCCGCCCGCGAGGCGGCCTGGGACGGGCTCATCGCGCGCCTGTCCGCGGGCACCATGGCCGAAGAGGACGTCAAGGAACTCGCCGAGGTGGAACGCCTGGCACTGGGCCGGACCACCGCCAGCCGCATCCTCCAGGCGCTGTCCATCAACGAGACCCGCGAGCATGCCCACCGGCTGCTGACCCGGGTGGGCTACTGGCCGGAGGAATACAACCCGCACCCGGCGCGTTTCGAGGCACCGAGCGAGTCGGCCAGCCACCCGGTGCCCGACCTGCCCGCCGAGGACCGCCTCGACCTGACCCGCCTCGACGCCTGGGCCATCGACGACGAGGGCAGCGAGGACCCCGACGACGCCATCAGCATCGACGGCGACCGCCTCTGGGTCCACGTCGCCGATGCCGCCTCGCTGGTGGCTCCCGATTCCGAGCTCGACCTCGAGGCCCGCTCCCGCGGTGCCAACCTCTACCTCCCCGAGGGCGTGATCACCATGCTGCCGCCCAAGGTGACCCACCAGCTGGGCCTGGGACTGCTGGAAGTCTCGCCGGCGCTGTCCGTCGGCATGCGCGTGGACGACGACGGGCACCTGCACGACATCGAGGTGCGGCTTTCCTCGGTACGGGTGACGCGGGTGTCCTACCGCGAGGCCAACGGCCGCATGGACGAGCCGGCCTTCGCCGCCATCCACGATCTCACGAACCGTTTCCGCGCCCGGCGTTTCGCCAATGACGCCGCCCGCATCGACCTGCCGGAGGTGGGGGTGCGCCTGGTGGATGGCGATATCCGCTTCAAGCCCATCGAGGCCATCCCCAGCCGCGAGATGGTCACCGACGCCATGCTCATGGCGGGCGAGGCGGTGGCACGCTTCGCACTCGAGCACGACATCCCGGTGCCCTTCGTCGGCCAGCCCACGCCCGAGGAGATCCGTCACCCCGAGAAGCCCTCGGAGATGTACGCCTACCGCCGGCTGTTCAAGCCCTCCACCGCCTCCACGGTGGAGCAGGCACATTTCGGTCTCGGGCTGCCGCTGTACACACGGGCCACCAGCCCCCTGCGCCGCTACTTCGACCTGCTCACCCACCAGCAGCTGCGCAGCCATCTGCTGGGCACCGAGCCGGTGCCGCGCGACGAACTCGGCCAGCGCATCGCCGAGGCCGCGACGGCTGCGGGAACGGTGCGCCGGACCGAGCGGGCGGCCAACCAGCACTGGAAGCTGGTCTACCTCCGCCGCCACCCCGACTGGACGGGCGAGGCCGTGGTGCTGGCCCTGGAGGAACGTCGCGCGGCGGTCATCATCCCGGAGCTGGCGCTGGAGACGAAGCTCCGGCGCACGCCCGAAATGGCGCTGGACGCGACACTGCAAATCGCCGTCCAGGGTGTGGACCTGGCCGATCAGGTGGCGCGCTTCAAGGTCCTTTCCTGACGGCGGGCTGGATGGCGTGAGGGCGGGTCTTTATACTGCGGTGATTCGTAAGACAACCACCTCCCGGAGACACCCAAGATGGCAGCTGACGAGATGCGGGGCCCCCTCGTGGAATTCCTGATCTACTGCAACGAGGAACGTGAACGCTGCCGCAATTCGGGCGAGGAATTCGACGAGGCACTGTTCGACGAGGCAGTCAGCCTGGCCGAGCGCAAGATCCGCACCCTCACCGGGGAGGAGGTGGGATGATCATCACGAGCCTGCACGCCGAGAACGTCCTCAAGTACGCCCGCCTCGATTTCACGGACCTGCCCGCCGAGGGCCTCATCGCCATCAGCGGTGCCAACGAGTCGGGCAAGAGCACCATCGGCGAAACCATCTGTTTCGCGTTGTTCGGCCGCACCTTCGCCGTGGGCCCGGACGACATCGAGAAGGTCATCCGGTGGGGCGAGAGCCGGTGCCAGGTGCGCCTGGGTTTCCGCACCCCCGACGGCACCGCGTACGAGATCAGCCGTTACCTCGACCGCGACGGCAACCACAGCGCCCGCCTGGTGGCCGACGGCCAGCACGAGTCGCCGCTGGCGCGCGGCGTGGAGTCGGTGTCGCGGACCCTGTTCGACCGTCTCGGCTACGACTACGCGGAGTTCATCGAGTCCTTCTATCTAGCCCAGCGCGAGATCTCCGCGCCCCATCCCCACAGCGGCGCGGTGCGCATGATGTCGGGCGTGACCCCGCTGGAGGACGCGCGCGAGGCCTTCGCCCACGAGATCGAGAACGAGAACGCCGCCATCGTCGCGGCGGATGAAAACGATGTCCGTGTCCAGGAAGAACTGGCCGAGCTGGGCATCGAGGAAGGCCGGCTGGAGCGTCTGCAGGATCTGCGCGAGCGTCTCTCCAATGCCCGCCAGACCAACGACCAGCGCGGCGAGGAGCTGAATCTCAAGGCAGAGCACTACGCCGACGTCATCCCGCGCATGAACCAGGCGAAGAAATCCGCCGGACGCTCGCGCTTCTGGCAGTTCCTGTTTCTCCTGGTGGGCGCCGCCGCGGGCGGTGCCTGGCTGATGTTCACGCAGCAGCCCGAGCACGAACTCACCCATCGCCTGGCCGAACTCGTCACCCAATATGTCCCGGCGTGGAAGCCCGGGTACCTGCCGTGGCTGGTCTATGCAGCCGGTGGTCTCGGCCTCTTCGCCCTGCTGCTATGGATGGGCGAGGCCGGCGCACGTCGCCGCCTGCGCGACCTGCGCGGCGAAGTGGACGACATGCTTGAAAAGCTCGACGGCGTGCGCGAGTACCGACACTCCGGCGATGCGGCCAACGAGCTGGAGGACCTGGCCGAGGGCGTGCAGATCGATTACCCGGACGAGGGGCGCCTCGACGCCTTGCGCAGCAATATCGCCGCTTTCACCGCCAGCCCCAAGGACGTGCGTGAGGCTGCGCAGATCGAGAACAGCTGGCTCGACCAGGTCATTGCCGCCGAGGGTGACGTCATCTCGCTGCTCAACCAGGAGATCGACACGGAGTCGGGCCGCCTCGAGGCCCAGCGGCGCCTGATGGAGGAGCAGGAGCGCTATCGCCAGTCCATCGAGGACAGCGGCCACCGCATCCAGGTGCGCGAACTCGCCACCGAGCTGGTCAATGGCTCCATCAAGCGCATGGCGCAGAACTTCAACCGCGACCTGCGCGAACTCACCGCCGAGACCCTGCCGCTGTTCACCGAGGATCGCTACCAGCACATCCAGCTCGACGACAAGCTCGACGTGCGCGTGTTCTCCCGCGATAAGGGCGACTTCGTCGACTTCGACGAGATCTCCAGCGGCACCCAGCGCCAGGTCATGCTTGCCGTGCGGCTGTCCATGTCCCAGCTGCTGGCCCGCAACACCGTCGGTGGCGCCCAGTTCGTCTTCCTCGACGAGCCCTTCGCCTTCTTCGACGAGGAACGCACCCGCCACGCCCTGCAGACCCTGCCGAAGATGATCGGCCTGCCGCAGAAGTGGATCGTGGCGCAGCACTTCCCCGATACCGTGGGCTTCGACAAGCACCTCACCTGCTCGCGGTACGAACTCAACCTCAGCGCGTAGCGGGGGAGGGCTGAAAAGTCGGCCGGATGTTGTAGAATGCGCACCTTCGCGCGAACGCGAAACCGCGAACCGGAGAGGTGGCTGAGCGGTTGAAAGCGCACGACTCGAAATCGTGTTTGGACTTACCTCCAACGAGGGTTCGAATCCCTCCCTCTCCGCCAAATCTACAAGAAAAACAATAACTTGTAAGCCTTCTGGAACCCTCGGTACGGTAAGCGCCGACTGTGCTAATGGTCGTGAAATCAGGGGCTTACGTACAAGCTATGTCGCCCGAACCGCCAAAACTTTTAAATCGTGGGCCAACGTACCCCACTCAAGCCCAACATAGTTGGTGACCCTGTCGGTCTCATTCCAGCAGTGAATTCTCTGTAGCGAGCGGCGTCTTGTTGTTGGCCGCGGGCGCGGCTCGTCGTCGCATAAGCCGTTGGCCTCACGTTTGATGCCGGTGGGTTCACCGCACCTTTCGTCTCCAGTAGAGATGCATTACCGGTCGCACAGAGATGCCGTGCAGCAGGATGGAGAGGGTGACCACTGCCAGTGTAATGGCGACGAGCTGTTCTGCCAGCGGGCGGGGCAGGCCATGTTCGATGGCGTACATCAGGTAGTAGATCGAACCTATGCCGCGGATGCCGAACCAGGCGATCATGGCCTGCTGATCCCGTGAGATCGGTGCACCGAGCAGGCCCAGCCAGACCGAAGCGGGGCGGATCACCAGGAACAGCAGCACCAGTAGCCCTACCGTGCCCGCGGAAAGATAGGTGAACGGCAGCAGGGCCCCCACCACCAGCACCACGGCCAACTCGGCGATCCGCTCCATTTGTTCGTTGAACCCCCGCACCGCCTGCATCATGTAGGTGCTGGCATGATCGGCATGAGTGGCATGGGCGGCGGGCTCGTTGCCGGGTTGTTCGGCCGGTTGCCCGGCGTCGGATACATGGACCATGCCGGACTGCTCCTTTACCCGCTGCAGCGCCAGACCCGCGGCGAATACGGCCAGAAAACCATAGGTGTGGCCGAGCACCGCGACCCCGTAGGCAAGGGCGATGAGTCCCAGGGCCAGAAACTCGTCCAGGCCGACGGACTCCTGATGACGGGTCCGCAGATAGACCACCAGCCTGCCGATCAGCGCGCCGACGGCACCACCGATCAACAGTCCCCCGGCAGTGGCCCAAACAACGTCTACCGCGAGCCAGCGCCATCCCCCCGTACCCAGGTCGTGCAGACCCAGCAGGCCCAGACCCAGCATCACGAAGGGAAAGGCTGTGCCGTCGTTGAGCCCGCCCTCGCCGGTCAGGCTGAAGCGCATGCGGTCGCGGTCACCCGACGATTCGACCTGGACGGCCGAGGCCAGCACCGGGTCGGTGGGGGCGAGAATTGCACCCAGCAGGATGGCCGCGCCGACCGGCAGACCAAGTCCCAGGACGCCCACTGCGGCGACCAGCGCGACGGTCAGCGTCATGGACACGAAGGCCAGGCGCAAAGGCAACAGCCAGTGCCGGTTTGACAGGGGGAGGCCCAGTTTCAGGCCGACGGAAAACAGCGAGATCAGCACTGCTACTTCAGCCACCCGCTCCAGCAGGGCGGCGTGTGCCAGGGGGTTGATCGTCAAAACCGACCAGCCAGCCGGACCCAGGACGAAGCCGGTCGCCAGATAGAGCATGGCAGTACTCAGTGGCAACCTTTTCAGCAAGGTGCCCGACAAGACCAGGACGATTAGCAATACGCCAATGATTATGGCCCAGATCGCGAAGGTCATGGCAGGCGGGGGTAGTTCAATGGGCGGGCCTCCGAAGGCATAGGTCACCGCCTTGCGAGGGTCCACCTACGCCGTTGACCGGTATCGTCGGGGACCTCGATCACGGCCCATCGGAGCGCTGCCACGCTTGGCGGCGGCCAGTCGTCCGGGTGCGCACCGGGATGCCATTGTGGGGATTGTGCGGAATGATGCATGTTGTTGGCACCCGGTTGAATGCCCAAGTCGGGTTGGGCAGGGAGCATCGGCAAACGCGGATCAGGGGAGTGCTAATAGCTGTACCTCGTGTCGAAGAAACAGTTGGGAAAGGGTTTTCACCGGTGACTATGGGTCGTGCTGATGAAGCCCTTGCTGGATTGGACATCCCGCGGGCTGCGAAGACAAGTCTTTCCGTGCGCTGAGCCAAGGTGGAAACTGTCGGGAAAGGCGGTGTTGTTTCATTAACCTGGCGTCACCATTTTCTATTTCTTCCAACAGCGCTGTACTAACCGTATATCGAAGTCAGACTGTCAGCATCCTGGAACAGGGCGCGGCCTTTTTAACTCACCGCCACAACGCGTCCGGCACCAGGGACGGTGAAAGCCAACAGGGCCGGGGCGGATGCGACGATAGAGATCCAGCCTGCACCGGAATCAACCCGGAGTAAAAGCAAGGCTGGCATCATGCAGATGTCGACCCGGAACAGAACTGGTGCCCTGTTGCAGCGAAACGCCAGTTCGAGACAGATCATACTCATGTCTTCCGAGCCAGCTATGGACCTGTCATGCTTCCCGCTGCGATCCCTGTAGCACCTCGCCACCCGGGATCCCGGTCCGCACACCCCGTAACGTCAATCGGGGCGCCGCCGGCAGCGCTCGATGGAGTGTTGGCCAGTTCGGGCCGTGCGTTGGGACCGTTTCGCCTCCTGGCAGCCTGGGCCAACGCGAGGATATTCGTAGATGGAGGAGGAGGCCCGATCGGCAGCTGCGGATAACCCCCGGGAAGGACACGCAGTCAATCGATCCAGATACCTTCATAGTACTCCTGGCCCGACTCATTGAGAACATAGTAGCGGGAGCTGCCCTTGTAGTTGGCAACCTCGCAAGCCCCATGAGCTGCAACGAATTGCTCGAAGTGCCCCATCTCAGTTTGCCGATACGATGACATGAGCCCCGAGATCGGGTGATCAAGCGTGAACTTCTCGGACTTCATCAGACGATACATTGATAGCTCCGTATTTTCGGGTGTGGCAGAGTCCTTTCTCACTGGTGGGAATGCGATCATTCGACCCGTGACTGGAATGCGGGTAGTCGGTGTTTTCCTTGCCGTGCCTCGTTCCACCTGGGCGACAGCAACGTTGGAAGGGCCATGGCGGCGACCAGTCGAGACAGGGGCTGTCTTTTATGGCGCTAGTAATGGCGTTACCTCAGGAAGGCTTGATGATGAACGGGGCGGCATCTCCGGCATGCTTTTTCGCGCGCTTGGCTGCCTTCTTTTCCTTCGGTGTTAGTTTGGCTTCTTTCTTTGTTTCCCTGTTGGATCGCTGAGACTTGGACATCTCGTGTACTCCTGCTTACATGGAAGGGACTGCCGAGGAACGATGAGGGTTGAACTTGTGAGCGTCTGTCCCGTTGTTCCGCTCGGTCCTCCACCGTTAGGTGCCGTGATGGGTCTTCCGTGACAGGTTTATGTATCTCGATCGGCGTCACTGCCCGGATGCACGGGGCGTCGCGTCTGTTGGTGCCAGCCAGCCCCCCGCCTCAGTAGCTGGTGCCGAACGAGGGATCGATGGCGTACGCGGGGGTACGCAGATTGCCGATCCGGCTGCCTTGCGTAACCGGACCGTCGTTGAAGAGCCGGCGCAGGTACTTGTTGCCGCCCTGGTCGGAGAATTTCTCGTTGAGCGCCCTGGCCGTTGTTCGCGCATTGATCGGCAGACCATGCTCCAGATAATACTCGCGCAAAAACTCGATCACTGCCCAATGCTCATCGTTGAGGTCAATGCCTTCGCTCTGTGCCAGCGCCACCGATTTGGTGCGATCCCAGTGTTGGTCGGCCATCTCCGTCGAGCGGTCGGCGATGTTGCTAACGGAGGTCTCGGTTTCGTGCGGCTCTGCGGTATGTGCATTCACGCGGATATTTCCCTGTGAAGTGCACCAGCGGAATTCTGGTGGTGCGTCCAGTTTCTGACTTATCTAGTCGGATATAGCGAGCATACGCTCTCTGCGCTCATTAGCAATGAGTATTTGTCTAAGAAGAAGCTGATTGCCCCCATGGCTCAGCCATGGAACCACACTGCGCCTCGAATAGCGGTAACGCTTCAGTTCCTGAAGGTTGACCCCATAGGCCGGCGTGCATGCGGCTCGACCCGTTTCGCGGCCTCTGACATGCCTGCGTGCCGCTGTTAACAAGCGATTGATCCGCCGTTCCTATCGGAAGTGGGCGTATAATTTGACAACGATGTCAGGGCGCAAAAGCTGTCCCGATCACGCCACCGCTGTCCCGGAGGTGGCGCCGGGACGCCCGGGTCAAGCAGCTCCGCGCATTTTGAATATCGTCACCGTGGTGACACGCCACGTTGTGTAACTGCAGCCGCTCGCCGAGTGGTTGGGAGAATAGCGTGGGCGCAACGTGGAAGGCCGGCAATTCGAAGCTCTTCAGGCATTGGCGCCGGATCAGAACACACCTGACTAGAGCGTACCCAGGCGAAAGCGGTTGCCCGGCGAGGCATTACAACGACGAGCCTCCCTTGCGGGCGGAGCTGTTCAGCATCGATCAGATGGAGCAGCACGGTGTGCGCCTGGCGTCCGCCCACCGGTTGACCCCTGGACGCGTGCCGGACCAACTGCTGTCACGGCTGGCCGCCAACGAGGGCGTGCTGATCGAGACCTGCGACCGGCTCACGGCAGCGGTCGCGGCGAGCCACCGCATCACGCCCGCCGCGGAGTGGCTGCTCGATAACTTCTATCTTGTCGAAGAACAGATCCGCACCGCCAGGCGCCATCTGCCGAAGGGCTACAGTCGGGAACTGCCGAGCCTCGCCGAGGGGGTGTCGGCCGGGCTTCCGCGCGTGTATGACATCGCGCTGGAGACCATCGCGCACGGTGACGGGCGGTTGGACCCGGACAGTCTCAGCCGTTTCGTCGCGGCGTACCAGACGGTCACTCCGCTGCGGCTGGGGGAACTGTGGGCCATCCCCATCATGCTCCGCCTGGCACTGATCGAGAACCTGCGCCGCGTCGCGGTAAGCATCGCCGTTGGCAGAATAGACAGAGATATCGCCGTCGTCTGGGCGAACAGGCTGACAAAGATCGCCCGCCAGGATCCGAAGAACCTGATCCTGGTGATCGCCGACATGGCGCGATCGCATCCGCCCCTGACCACACCCTTCGTCTCGGAGTTCGCGCGTCGCCTGCAGGGACAGGGGCCCGCCCTGGCTCTGCCGCTGACCTGGATCGAGCAGCAATTGGGCGAGTCGGGCCTGAGCATCGAGCAGTTGGTACGGTCGGGAACCCAACAGCAGGCGGCTGACCAAGTCTCCATCAGCAACAGCATCGGCAGTCTGCGCCTTCTCGGAACCATGGATTGGCGCGAGTTCGTCGAGGCAATGAGCCTGGTCGAACGAACCCTGCGCTCGGACCCGGGGGCGGCCTATGCCACGATGGATTTTACCAGCCGCGACCGCTACCGCCATGTCATCGAGGAAGTGGCAAAGGCCAGCGGGCTTGCCGAGGAGGAAGTGGCCAACCGCGCGATCGGGCTGGCGCGGGCGGGCGAGGCCCGGCACGGTGGCGGCGACAGAAGGGCGCACGTGGGCTATTACCTTATCGACAGCGGCCTGGCCGAGCTGGAGACCGCTACCGCGGCACGCCGTCCCCTGGCCAAGGCGCTGGGGCGCTGGGCGAGCCGCTCTCCCTTGCTGTTGTATCTGGGCACCATCACGCTGATCACAGTGCTCCTGACCGCAGGCCTGTTGGCGGAGGCGCGAGCAGATGGTCTGCCCATTTGGGCACTGACGCCACTGAGCCTCCTCTCGCTGCTGGCCACCAGTCAACTCGCGGTCGCGCTGGTGAACTGGCTGGCCTCCCTGCTGGCATCGCCCCATCCGCTGCCGCGCATGGACTTCTCCGCAGGCATCCCGCGAGAATCGCGCGCCCTGGTGGTGATCCCGACCCTGCTCACCAACCCCCACAACGTCGAGAGCCTGATCGAGGCACTGGAGGTCAGGTTCCTGGCCAATCGTGATCCGAACTTGCTGTTCGGCCTGTTGACAGACTTTGGCGACGCCGCCGAGGAAACGCTGGCCGGGGATGCATCACTGCTGGAGTTGGCACGGGAGCGGATAGAGGGCCTGAATGTGCAATACGCAGGCGGCGGGAACGATGTCTTCTTCCTGTTTCATCGCCCGCGTCGCTGGAATCCCCACGACCGGATCTGGATGGGTTACGAGCGCAAGCGCGGCAAGCTGGCGGACCTGAACGCCCTGCTGCGCGAAGGCAATCGCGACGGCTTTTCTCTCGTGATCGGCGCGACCGACGTTCTGGCCGGCGTGAAATACGTGATCACCCTGGACACGGATACCCAACTGCCCCGCGATGCCGCACGCCAGTTCGTCGGCACCATGGCGCACCCGCTGAACCGTCCGGTCTACGACGAGGTCTTGCATCGGGTTCGCGTGGGCTACGGCATCCTGCAGCCGCGCGTGAGCGTGAGCCTGCCCGGGACAAGACAGTCGCGCTATGCGCGCCTGCACGGCGGTGAGCCGGGCATCGACCCCTATACACGCGCCGTCTCCGATGTCTACCAGGATCTGTTCCAGGAAGGCTCATTCATCGGCAAGGGGATCTACGACGTCGATGCGTTTGAGCAGTCGCTTCAGAAGCGCTTTTCCGAGAACCGCATCCTCAGCCACGATCTTCTGGAAGGCTGTTACGCCCGCGCCGGGCTGCTGAGCGACGTGCAGTTGTACGAGGAATACCCGGCCCGCTACGGCGCCGATGTCAACCGCCGCCACCGCTGGATCCGCGGTGATTGGCAACTCGCCGGGTGGCTGCTGCCGCAGGTACCCGGGGCCGACGGATTGCGTCTGAAGAATCCGCTGTCCGCGCTGTCGCGCTGGAAGCTGTTCGACAACTTGCGCCGCAGCCTAGTGCCAGCGGCGTTGACCTTGCTCCTGCTGCTGGGCTGGACGGCGTTTTCATCGGCTGTTTTCTGGACCCTCGCGGTGCTCGGCATCCTGCTGATTCCGCTCGTGCTGTCTACCCTGTTGGATGTGTTACGAAAGCCGGGCGACATGCGACCGGGCCAGCATCTTGCCGCCGCCGCGCATGCTGCCGGGCAGCGCCTCATGCAGATGGGCTTTGCCTTGGCGACGCTTCCGCATGAGGCGTTCTACAGCCTGGATGCAATCCTGCGCACCCTCTGGCGCTTGCTGGTCACGAAACAGCGGCTGCTGGAATGGAATCCATCCGGCGA
>Ga0180438_10008757_pt1 | contig 12793 bp, 10 predicted proteins | sample SS_ome_12_FD_132455 | JGI IMG/M metagenome (GOLD analysis project Ga0180438, IMG submission 132455) | Hypersaline lake sediment archaeal communities from the Salton Sea, California, USA - SS_3_D_2 metaG | ecosystem: Environmental > Aquatic > Non-marine Saline and Alkaline > Hypersaline >...
CGCCACAGAGATGTCTTGGGGGATCCTAAAGCCCATCCGCTTGGCTTCCGACATGGCCCCGATGGCCGTCATATCATTGTAGCAAAAAACGGCTGTTGGCGGAGGAGATAGGGCCAGGAGTTGTCGCATCCCCCTTTCTCCTCCATCCGGACAGCCGTTTCCTGAACTGATCACAGAGTCGGTGAATTTTATATGATGAGCTCGAAGAGCTCGTTTGTAGCCTTCCAGGCGATCAAGGCTGGAACTGGCTCCCTCGGGCCCCGTAATGTAACCTATGCGTCTGTGGCCCAACTCTAGCAAGTGGTTGGTGATCATCTCACCACCGTGGACGTTGTCCGTAGCCACCGAATAGACGTAGCGGCCTGCACGTTGATTGTTGATCAAAACGATGGGGACCTCTACTTCTTCTAGCAGAGGCAAATAAAGGTTACCGACCCGCGAGGCAGTGACGATGATTCCGTCCACCCTCTTCTCGCGCAAAGTGCGCACAGCGGTGATTTCACGTTGGGGTTCAGCGTTAGAGTCGCAGAGAATGACGCTGTAGCCGTTGTCCAGGGCCGTCTCCTCGATTCCCCGCACCACCTCCGAAACAAAAGGATCGGCAATAGTGGTGACCACCAGACCGACGGTATGGGTACGCTTGGTGACCAACCCCCGGGCGATAGCGCTGGGCGAGTATCCCATCTTTTTCGCCAAACAACGAACGCGCCGCTTTGTCTCCTCAGCCACCAGGGGACTGTCAGCTAACGCCCGAGAGACAGTGGAATGGGAAACTCCTGCTGCTTTGGCGATGTCTTTGATAGATACGCCCATGAACCTCCCCAGGTCCTTACACACGTGTGCAAAGGAGAGCAAAAAAAGAGGTTACATAGAGGATATGCATCCTGAATACCAAATGCCGTTATTATTGTAGCACAACAGCCCGCAATTGGCAAATAATCGATCTCTCCATTCTCACAGAAACCCATTTTCTGCACTTTAAGAAAACGGGTTTCTGGTCTTAGCTTTCCCTGTACAACGCATTGTATGCAAAATACTGCTCGTAGATGCGCTTGACGTACAGTTGGGACTCGGCAAAGGTGATCCCCTCGACAAAGAGGTCATCGTCTGACTCATTTTCGGCCGAGAGCCATCGGATCGCGTTGCCGGGACCGGCATTGTAGGCAGCCAAGGCGGCAAAGGCGTTGTCAAAGTCCTGAAGCTGATAGGCCAGATACCAGGCTCCAAACTTGACGTTTACATAGGGCTTGTCGAGGTCCTCAGGGCGGTACGCTGGCCAACCCAGGCGGGCGGCGATCCATTCCCCTGTGGAAGGGACGACCTGGGTCAGGCCCCGAGCGCCGGCCGAGGAGGCAGCTTGCGATTCGAAGAGGCTTTCCTGCCGGATCAGGGCGAAAAGCAACAGCGGGTCAAGGGCGTTGGCCTGGGCCTCGGCTATCACCAGTTCCTCGAAGGGGAGAGGGTAAGCCAGTCGCTGCAAGAAGGGCGGCCCCTCCAGCGCAGACTCCACAGGGGACAGGTGGACAATTCGCTGGACACAGCGTATGGAGCTCCGATAGAGGCCCATTGAACGGCAGGCCAGGGCCAGTTGATAGAGGGCCAGTGGATCGTCAGCCAACTCTTCCCTGAGGCCCTCGAACTCGTCGAGGGCCTCTTTGCGCAGCCCCACGGCCAACAGTTCCCGCCCCCTTCGGAAACGCGGGGCATGGGTTATGTCAAAATCCGGATCGTCACGCTCACCGCCCTCGCCAGGCACTTTGACCCAGCTCTCCAACCAGGCTTCGGTTTCCTCCTGTTCCCCTGGCTGGTCGGCAGCCAACAGGATGTTTGCCCCGACGAAAGGGGGAGAAGCATCGCCATCTATGGCGCGGCTCAAAGCCTCCGCTCGCAGGGCATAGTAGTCCTGCCCCCCTGCGGTCACCGCCTCTGCCAGAGACTGCTTCGCCTCTTCGGCCCTCCCCAGACGCAGATAGGCTTTCCCCAACCAGAGCAGCGCCTTGGAACGCAATTCCGACTGAGCATAATCTTCCACGAGTTTTCGCCAGGCATTGGCGGCTTTCTGGTCTTCTGCCAGCCAGTAGTAGCACATACCAGCCCGGAGCAGCGCTGCATCGGCCTGTTCCCACTGCGGGTAGCGGCTTTGCAGATTGAGGTAGGCCCTGGCTGCTTCGTCATACCGCTGGTGCGACTCTGCCAGTTGACTTTTCCGCCAGAGGGCTTTTCCAGCCAATTCGTGCTGCGGATAGAGCCTGACAAAGGTTTGATAGACCTGCACCGCTCCATCGTAATCTCCGAGGCCAGCCAGGACAGCGGCCTTCTCCAGCCAGGCCTGGTCCCAGCGCTCGCTCTCAGGGTGGGTATCAATCAGGAGATCGAACTCGCGTCTGGCCAGTTCGTAGCTGTCTATGGCCTTGTAGGCCAGACCGGCGTAGTAATGAGCAATGCCGGAGTGTCCTGTGGGGTCAGCCTGGACGTAGCGGCGAAAGGCATCTATAGCTGGTTGGTAGGCACCGTTATGGTAATCCACCAGTCCCCGCTGCAAGTCGTCTACCTTCACCCCAGCGTTCACCAACTCTACCAGAGACAGATAGGCGTATCTTGCCTCGGGGTAGTTGTCCACCGCTTCCTGGAAGCGGGCATGGGCCTGGTCTGCCTGACCCCAATTGAGGTAGGCCATGCCGGCCAGGTATTCGACCTTGGCCCGATAATAGCCGATCCGGGCTGTCTCCAGGATGGCATCGTATTGGGCTATGGCTGGCTCATAGTTCTGTTGCCTCAAATGGGTATCAGCGATCTTTTCCCTGATGTGGACCTGGAAGCCAGCATCGGGTGCTTCCCGCAGGGCCTCCTCGTAGGCGTTGATGGCCGCAGAGTCGTTGTCCAAGTTTATATAGCAATCGCCGATGAGTTCATTGACATAGCTGGCGATGACATCCCGCCGGGCCAGGTAGGATCGGTAGTGTTCGATGGCTTCGGCCCACTGGCCCAGCCCCTGGTAGGCCCGGGCCAGCAAGAAGAAGGCTTGTGGATACCTTTTGTCGCTGCCACGCTGCTCCTGAAGCAAGTCTGTCAGGGTGTCCACGGCCAGCTTGTAGCTGCCGCTGACCAGGTAGCTTTCCCCCAGATGGTAACGGGCTTCCTCCATTTGCGCCTGGCTGGCCCCACCCTGGGTAGGACCGAGGGACTCGCTGGCGAGGACAGCTTGGTATTCGGCGATGGCCCTCTGATAGTCGCCGTTCTGCTGGTAAATACGCGCCGCGCTCAGACCTTCTGCTGGCTGAACCACTGGGGTGGGAGCGGGGGGAGATCCTGGCGAAAGTTGCAAATAAAACCTTCGCAAGGGTGTCGGTACAACTGTAGCAACGATGGAAACCCGCTCCTCTCCAACGGGCTCAGAGGGAGGGGGTGGTGAGGCCTTGGGGAACTGGCAGACAAAGAGCAAGATGGTCAGCCCCAATAGCGAGGCCATTCCGCAGCGTTTGCCGAGGTCTTTTAGGTCGCAACAATTTTTCTTAGCGGTCATTCTTACCCTTGGACCAGGCCCTGCAGTTCGTAGATAGCGATAGGCTCCAGTTTCCCCCTCAGAAGCCTGGGATGGATCTCTTTGACTATGGCCTGATCTTTGACCTGCAGGTAGGTGGGCTGGCTGATAAGGACCTGGTCTGGACCCGCCGTCTCCTGCAAGCGCTTGGCCACATTGACGGTGTCGCCGATGACAGTATAGTCCATGACCTTCTCTGAACCAATGTTGCCCACTACGGCTTCGCCGGTATTGAGGCCGATGCCCAGAGCCAGAGAGGCCAATTCCTCATGCCCCCACTTTTCTTTCATCTGTCCAAAGACCTGTTGCATCTCCAGGGCGGTTTGGAGAGCCCTGATGACGTCGTCCTCGTAGCTGACAGGAGCCCCATAGAAAGCCATGACTGCGTCGCCAATATACTTGTCGAAAGTGCCTTTGTGCTGGAAAATAACTCTGGTCAACTCGGAGAAAAGCCTGTTCAGGACCTCAACCACTCGTTTGGCACTGTGGGTTTCGGCGAATTCCGTAAAGCCTGTGATGTCAGCAAAGAGGACGGTTACGATGCGGCTCTCTCCTCCCAGCTTCAAATACTTGTCAGGGTCGTCTAGAATCAGAGTCGAGACCTCTTCGGTCACGTAGCGGTTCATGATCTTGAACAGCAGTTCGTTCTTCTGCTCCAGTTCGTCGTGCAGACCTTTGATGCGTAAAAGGGACTTGACCCGAGCCATGAGTTCATGCTCATCGAAAGGCTTACTCAAAAAATCGTCGGCTCCGGCCTCCAGGCCTTTGAGACGATCTTCTTTCTCTTGTAAGGCGGTGACCATCACAATGGGGATGAATTGCGTCGCCTTGTCCTCTTTCAACCTGCTACAAACCTGGTAGCCGTTCAGGCCAGGCATCACGACGTCCAGGAGAATCAGGTCCGGGAATTCCGTTTCCACCTTTTGCAACGCTTCTTCCCCGCTGAGGGCTGTGGCCACCTGGTAGCCAGCCAAACGCAAATGGGCTGCCAACAATTTGACATTGTCTACATTATCGTCTACAACCAAGATTTTCCTTCCTTCCATATTTCCACTCCTCCCAGCGAGAATACTGCTCCCGTTTCCATTTCTTCAGGATCGAGCGAAATAGGCCAGGGCCAGCCGCACCCTTTCTTCGATCTCCATCTCTTCTTTGGGCAGAGATTGCAGGGCCGCCTGGGCCTCGACCACGCTGTAACCCAGGGTGGTGAGGGCTGCGATGACCTCAGCATCGGCGTCGGTCAGGACCGGCGCGACCATCGGTATGACGCCGACTCCAATCTTGTCCTTGAGGTCAAAGATCAACTTTTTGGCTGTCTTGGGGCCGATGCCAGGCACCCTGGCCAGAGCCTCGGCGTTCTCCTGGGCGACGGCCGTGCGCAGGGAATCGGGCGGCAGGGCAGAGAGGACCGCCAGGGCCACCTTGGGCCCCACGCCCGAGACCCTGAGCAACAACTCAAAGATGCCCAACTCCTCCTGGCTGCCGCAACCATAGAGGGAGAGCTCGTTTTCCCGCACGTGGAGGTGGGTGAAAAGCGCCACCTCATGGCCTGTGCCTTCCCAACTGTCGAGGAGCGAGGCCGGCACGTGGACCTTGAAGCCGATGCCACCTACATCAATGACGGCGTGGTCCTTGCCCTTGGCTTCTAGCTTTCCCTTTAGTCTAGCTATCATCATGCCCACCTTGAACCTATGCACTCATTTTACCAGGTAGCGCCCGAATTTGCAAGGGAGACAGAGTCCCTCAAAACAGTGAGCCGCCGCAAGATGGCTGTGACGCTACCGGACTTGCCTCCCAGTGACCATCGCAGAACCGTTCACCGCTCACCGTGTGTGCTTGATGCTCTTTCGGAACCCTCGCCAGGGTTGTCCAAACCCTTTTAGCTAGGCCCACGACTGACGACGGTTGGCTGGTGGGCCAAAAGCAAGGCCGCCCTTGATGATTAGGGCGACTCTTTGATCAGCTTTGCCACGCCTGCACAATGATGAACCATCGTGCTGTTTCGCTCATGGGAAGCCTAGCACGTTCAACAGGTATTCGAAGGTTTTTACAGCCTGGTAATCAGCATAGACGTATGGGGGAACAGCATCCCCTCCACCCCGTATGTGGGCTCTGACAAAAGTATATTGCACATCTAGATAGCCTGGTCCCTGAAGAGATATCCCTGCTTGATCTGCTTCAACGATTTTAGCAAAGCTAGGTTTTTGGCCAGCAGGCAGGCGCCGACGAAAGGGGTCTACACGAGATGGGCGTTTAGTGCTTGTCACTCTGGAGTGCGGTGCACGGTGTGAAGCAGTAGACGGTTTCAGCCTCGGAATCCGTTTAGTACGCACTGACTGAGACGGTTCTTCAGTTATCCCCTCTGGAAAGCTCTGGAGGTGAGAGATTTCAGTGGCGCTTGTAGCATGCTGTAACCTCGTGGGCTCTCTAGGAACGACAAGATCAGCATAATGGACCACTGCGGCCAGATTGAGCAGCAATTGGTAATCAGCCGGGAAGAGTTGATCCAGTTCTGGATGGGGTTGGAGCCGTCCTGTAGCGTCAAGCGCGCATTGGCAGACAACCTCATGCTGCATCACAAAATCAACATTAACAGCGGGGGGAGTGAACCCGTGTTGACGGAACCTTAATCTATCAACCCCCAGCCGATTTAGGAGTCCCACAGCTACTTCAACCTCATGTGCTTGGTCCTGAGCTAGACCAAAGCTGCGTTCAATAGACGTAATGTCCTGCCATTTGAGACGCAGAAACTGTTGCAGGTCTTGGCGATGGATAACTAGACCGTGAACCCCTTCCGTAAAGTCTGGAGAGGCCAGTTCAGTTCTGACCTGATTCTGTAACCTTGTGAAGCTGGGTTGCTGTGTGAAAGGGGTAATTTCGCCGTGAAGATTTTTCGACCCTCTAGCAGGCACTTCGGTAGTCTGTGAGGATCGAAGAGTTACTGAAGAGCAGAGTGCGCACCAAGCTCCTAGCCCATGCGGACATTCACCTTCCGGTTTTGGGGGAGGGACCCGCGGTTGACTTAGTTCGGTTGAGAACGCGGAAAACGATTTTTGATTTTCTGCCAACCTTGTTTCATTTTCGAGTTGTTGCGACCGGTGTTGTTTCTTATGCTTCTGTTGTAGCTGTTTCAGTTCCTCTTGCTCTTTATATTGCTTCTTTTGCATTTGGTGGTAACGAACAGGATTTCTAAGGTAAAGAATAACTGCCTCTGTCGTATTTGTTCTCGTCTTCTTGGGATGCTGCCTCTCAAGAGGAGGGTGAGTTTTAACCACTCTTATCGCTTCCAAAATCTCCTGGGGACTAACGCGCCTTTTGGTTCTTTCTCGTACATATGTAATAAGAAATTCATTAACAAACTCTTCAGTTGCCTCTAATTCTCTTGCAATTTGGCTAATCCAGTCAGACATGATGAAAATCCTCAATTATAGATAGTTCTGCAAACCCTTTGTTTGATGATGCCGTGCCACACTAACCCGGAGCTCAGCGACGCGCGGGGCTGCGATATCAACCTCCAGCATAACCCTCCCTTGTGTGGAAGTCAACCTTTTGCAGTGACAGCGCCGGGTTTTGGGAAGCGCCAAAGCTCAGATTGAACTCACTCTGCCTCGCCTTCGCCTGATCTATGAAGCATTGCGCTACAGTCAACGTCACCTCCCCTCACTTGGAGGCGTCTTTGCTCGTCGGGCGCAAAGCGGACCACACTCACAGGCAGCAGTCCACCCCTTCAGTCGTCACTTCGGCTGCGGGGGCGGCGTCGGTTGCAATTGGCGCGTCAGTGAACGTCCTACCCCACTGCCTGGAGTGCGACTGCCGAAGGGCACCAAAACTACATCACCGCGCTGGAACGTCATACAACTCTCTCCAATTGTCGTAAGCGGCATCCTCTTCGTTGTCCCATACACGCTGCAAAGCAGCCTCAGAGAGGAACGACCACCCCCTTCGCTCAGCGCCTTCATCAAGAAAGTCGGTCAAAGTGAAGAGAATGTCCAAAGCCCTTTCGATAATCTGATCTTCCTGGGTCTGGTGGATCTGAGCCAGGCGGCTCAGACGGTCGGCACGCTCTACAGACAGACGGATGTGCTTCTCCATCGTGCTATGCTGTCCAGTATCAGCCGCGTATCTCTGACGATACTCCCTCTCCCAGAGCTCCCGACGGGCGGCGCGGAGTTCGTCAAGGGTTTCCTCCTCGCTTTTGGCGGTGAGCCCATACTTGGCTCTTTTCTCCCGAATTTGAGCACGCAGCCTGGATAGCTCTTCCTGCCAGTTGGTCTCCTCTGGCCCGAGCAGTTCTTTGGCTGCCTGTAACTCCCTCCGAAGCCCCGCACTGACCAACTCGGACAAGTCACGGAAAAGGCCGGCTGACGTCAGTTTGAGGGACTCCTCATACAAGTATTCCGGGATGGTGAGCGTGACCTCTCTTGTCCTCATCTTGCCTTACCTCCTGCTGCCATTCCTTTATACTACATACTACCCAACTTGTTCGGCCAACAGAATCGGATTCAAATCCCCATCTCCAAAGTACCGGCTAATCTTTACGATATTATACCACACCGCGAGTCAAACAGCAACGCCTGGTTCGGTCCCCGCTCACGTGTCACGGCAGCAAATAACTTATCCCCATCAACAAAAAGACCACCCCCACGATGATGGCCGTCAGGCGAGCCACCTCTCTGATCTGCTCGTATCGCGAAAGGAGGCCGACAAGGGCCAGAGGGAGCATGTAGAGGCTGGTGCCCAGGAAGAAAGCGAGGAACAGGAGCACCCCGTCCAGTGGATCAGCGCCCTCGAAAACATAGGCCGCAGCCAACAAGAACGGTGGACAGGGGTTGATGCCGGTCAGGAAGCCAAGGACCGGCGGCATCCGGGCGCTGTGCCCCTTCACGAAGCGGCACAGACCAGGACGGGGCAGATTCTGGGCCAGGGCGTAGAGAATGAGCAGCAACGAAAGCACCACCAGCGAGAGGGCGATCACCCATCGGGGCAGGCTGCCTCCCACCCACAGACCCAGATAGCCAGCCGCCAGGCCGAAGAGCGCATAGGCTGCCAGCCGCCCCAGAAGGAACTGGCCGACCAGGCCCAGGCTTGTTCCCAGCTGGGGGCGGGCCTCAGCCAATACATAGGGAACGAAAACCGGAGCGCAGTAGCCCAAACAGAAAACCCCCGTGGAGAGACCCAACAGAAACCCCTGCCAGATCATCTATCTCACTCCGAACAAGGGCACGTAGGTTTTCAGCAAGAAGACAGTGTAAAAGACGAAAAAGGCCAACAGCAACACAAAAGCCACCTGCCTGACGTAGGGCAGGGTCCTGACCTGACCGGGGCCATAGCCTGCCAACTCGACACCAGGGGGATTTTCTTTTTGGACTCTTGGATTGGTCCAGGACACCCCCCCAACAAGTTGGGGAGTCCGTACTCTTACTAACTCGATGGCCTCCTGGGAGCAGGCCGCCAGGCAATCGCCACAGGCCGTGCACTCGCTGCCCACGGTCACGTCCCGGCCCTCGGTCACGTTCTGGCTGATGGCCCGGGGCGAGATCAGGTTGAACTCGCAGGCCCGCACGCAGGACAGGCATTCCTGGCACTTGGCCGCATCAATGCGAGCGGCCGTGGGCTGCCAGTTCAGCCTGGCGCGCAACCAGGCGATGAAGGAGGTGGCCGAGCCCAGCGGACAGAGGTAGGCACACCAGATGCGTTTGCCCGTCAGCAGCGGGCCGACGACCATGGAGGTCAAGAAGAGGAACACCCCGGTGCTGACGGTGACGAGGGTCAGAGTATCGTAGCGGATCTCCCACTGATCGAAGAGGACGCGGATGGGGCAGATGTAGCAAAAGACGGGTGTGGCCAGCCAGCCGGTGAGGAGGACAGCACTCAAAAGCACGGCGTGGCGCAGGTAGCCGAATCGGGGTGAGAGCTCGTTCTTGCGGATGGGGTCGAGCCAGCGGCGGGCGAAACGCCGTCTCCAGCGGCCCAGCCTGCCCCAGGAGCCGACCAAAGAAGCCAACCCAGGCGCTACACCCAGGTAGCAGAACCAGCCGCACCAGCCGCGCCCCAGGAAAAGAGCCAGGCCCAGCCAGGTCACGAACACGCTCCAGAAAGCCATCATCGTGGTCCTGAAAACGATTTGTTGACTGCCAATCCAGCCCGCCACCACCCACAGCCCGCCCATGGTGCAGATGGCCGTGCCCACCGTCCTCCTGGCCACTTCGGGGGTGTAGGCCGTGGTGCCGCGCACCAGGACGGCCACGACACAGAGGCCCAGCCAGATGTAAATTCCCCAGGTCATGAGCAGCACGCGCCGCGCGAGCTGGATGCGCGCCCGCGTCAGGACGGTCGCCAGGATGGGGTAGGCGACCAGGTAGATCATCAACACGGGCAGGGCAATCCACCAGGGGATGGCCATCCACAACGATACGCCGAGGACGACCACCACGCTCAGCAAGCCCATGGCGATCATTTCCTTGCGGATGGCGTCGTCTTGAAGAGCCTGGGAGAGTTGCATCAGAGATCCCTCCTGAAAATATAGTATTCGTTCACCATGCTGAACCCCTGGCCCACGAGGACGTCGCGCAGCAAGGGGTCTTTTACACTGACGAGGCAGCCAATCTCATCGAGCCTTTTCCGCTTGGCCCGCTCCACGGCCTCGGCGATGAGAGCGGCCTGGATTTCCCGGTCAGCACCCTGGGCGATCAACGACTCCAGCCAAATCCCGCGATAGAGCAGGGTCTCCACATAGACCAACTCGGCCAAGCCGACGACTTCTCCCCCTCTGAGGGCGACCAGGATTTCATTGGCCTGCCTGCTGGCCAGAGCCAACACACCATCCGGTCTCAGCGTCAGTCCCTCGTCCAGCCGCAACACAGCCGCCGCTTCCTCGGCCGAGGGGGCCAGGTCACGGACGGTCACAGCGCAGGAATCCAGCGGGCGGGGTACAAATCCCCGGATTTCGTAGAGGAGCAGAGAGCAGACCGTTTCCTCCGGGTTGAAACCGGCCCTGGTGAAAGCGCGTTGGGAAGCCAGGTTATCCGTGGCCGCCAGGGCTCGGGCTGTATCCAGACTGTGCCCTCCAGCACCTTCCACTGCCACCTTGATCAGCTCTGTGGCCGTCCCCTGCCCTCGAAAAGCTGACAGCACAGCGACCAGGTCCACCTCCCAGTTGCGTCCGTGCAAGGTATGGGTGGGGAAAGCGGCAACAAAGCCCACCACCTCGCCTTGGACAATGGCCAGCCAGGCCCTCTGTTCCCCGTTGGCAAGAAGATGGAACACCTCGTCTGCATTGTACGGGGATTCAGCAAAGGTCTTCCTCTCCATAGCAAGCAGCCCCTCAGTATCGTGGCGGGAACCATCAAAAGGGCGGATGAGCATCGTTCACCTCGCGTAATTCAGCATAACTATAGCAGGTAATAAAGTCATAGACAAACATGGCCCTTCGCTCTCACAGCCCGTATTGTGTTAGTATGTTAGTAGCAAGCTCCGAGGGACGCCTCGGACTTGCGGCCGGGCGCGTCTGGTGGCATACTTATCGCTGTTGAGGAACGGGGACGTATGCTCCAGGTGCTCTACGTCAGGGCCAGTCGGTTCAAGTATGGGAAGCCACAAGGCAAGCCCGTTATTGTGTTTGACTGCCCGTTCGACTCCACTCAACTGGGAAGACGATCCATGTCAAGCCCGCATCTGTGTGTGAAGTAGCGACCCTAAAAAGGACGCGCCCGGCCTTGCTGGTCAGGAGGACCAGCTCACTACGATAAGGAGTATACCAGAATGTCGCAAGAAAAGCCAGTCCCGACCCGTTTCATTGGCCTCGATGTGCACAAGCACTACCTGGTTGCCATCGGGGTGGACGCCGAACTGAACCAGGTGTTAGGTCCACGGCGAGTGCCGTTGGTGCACCTGGACAGTTGGATGTGCAAGGTCCTCACCCTTCAGGATGCGGTGGTTCTGGAGATGACCACCAATGCCTTCCAACTGTACGATGACCTGCTGCCCCACGTCCACTCGGTCACGCTCGTGCATCCGCCACACGTCAAGCTGATCACCCGCGCCCAGGTGATGACGGATAAGATGGCCGCCTTGGTTCTGGCTCGTTTGCACGCCGTTGGCTTGCTGCCCCCTGTATGGGTGCCGCCGCTAGAGGTCCGCGACCAGCGTGCTCTCGTCGCCCACCGCGCCAAAATGGTGCGCCTCTCCACCCAGGCCAAGAACCGCTTGCACGCCGTGCTTCACCGTTACCACCTGCCCCTGCCTGCAGGCGATCTGTTCACAGCCGACAATCACCACTGGTGGCTGGGCCTGGATGTCACCCCTGTCGAGCGCGTGCGCATCCAGAGCAACCTGGACACCCTCGCCTTCGCCCAGTCCCAAATCGCGCTGTTTGAAGAGACGCTGGCTGCGCTGGCTGCTCAAGATGAGCGCGTGTCGCTGCTGATTCAGTTGCCCGGCATGGGCCTGATCACGGCCATGACCCTGCTGGCGGCCATTGGCGACATCTCCCGCTTCCCTACGGCCAAGAAACTGGTGGGCTACTCAGGCCTCGGTAGCCGCGTCCACGACAGCGGCCAGTCCCGCCGCACCGGGCGTATGACCAAGGCCGGCCGCCGCGACATCCGTGCGGCCATGACCGAAGCAGCCCACACCGCCAGTCGCACCCATCCTCACTGGAAAGCTGAACTGGCCCGTCTCGAACCTCGCCTGGGGCACAACAAAGCTATCGGGGCCATCGCCCGTAAGCTCCTGGTTGCCGTCTGGCACGTGCTGACCAAAGGCTGCGCCGATCGCTTCGCCGATCCTGAACTGATTGCCCGCAAACTGTTGAGGCACACCTACCGCTTGGGCAGGACCAATCGTCCCGACGGCCAGACCGCTGCCGAGTACGTTCGCCAGCAACTCGACTGCCTTGGCCTCGGCGCTGATCTGAAGGCTATCCGGTACGGCTCCAGGACAATCGCCCTGCCGCCGTCACGCTTGACCTCAGCGGACAACTGAGTGCGGGTTGCACTTGACATACGCGCCGTCTCGGAGTAAAGTGCAGCTACCCCAAGCCGAGAGACGGGCGTGAGTGCTTCTCCACTCCGCTCGTCTTTCAACTGTAGGACCAGCCCACGGCGCATGATACTTCTATCCTCCACCGACCCTCGCAAAAAACGCTCTGCGAGCGGTCTGCTTCAGTGCGCCTATTGACCGCACTTTCCACTTTTTCCCTCTTGGCGGGGAAGGAATCTCCACTTGACAAACTACTACATCTGTACTCGATAA
>Ga0180438_10008758_pt1 | contig 12793 bp, 11 predicted proteins | sample SS_ome_12_FD_132455 | JGI IMG/M metagenome (GOLD analysis project Ga0180438, IMG submission 132455) | Hypersaline lake sediment archaeal communities from the Salton Sea, California, USA - SS_3_D_2 metaG | ecosystem: Environmental > Aquatic > Non-marine Saline and Alkaline > Hypersaline >...
CGGTGCTCTTCTCCAACGTCGCCTTCAAGGGGGCCAGTGATTACCTGCCCGTCGACGCCGGCACCTATGACCTCGAAGCCCGCCTGGCCGGCACCGAGACCGTCGCCCTGAGTGTGCCCGGTGTGGCGCTCGAAGAGGGCAAGGTCTACACCATCTGGGCCATGGGCCTGGTGGATGGTGAGCCGGCCCTGACGGCCGTACCCAGCGTCGACGCCAGCTATGATGTGTCCGTACCTGCCACGCTGCCCACGACCGGTGGCGAGACGACCAACCTGTGGTTGGTGGCCGCCCTGGGTGCCGGCCTGGCGCTGATCGCCGGGGGCCTGGTCCTGCGCAGCCGCAAAGCCGAAGTGACCATCGAGGAGTAACCGTTCTTCCTTCCTTATGAGAGGTGGTCCTGCCAACGAGCAGGACCACCTTTTTCTTTTCCCACAGATGTGAAATCTCTTTCCACTTTGGATGCTTCTTGTATTTTGGAAGTGTGCTAGAACCCCCGGCGCTGCCCTTTCCACGGTGGCTCGGCGCTTGCCTTAAACTCCTCGACGCTTGGACCGCCCAGGTTTCGCAAGCGCCAGGTCCCATACAGGTAGCTGACGATCAATAGGATGATGGTCGCCGGCCAACCGGTCACAACCTGGACGACGGCTAGCGCACCGGTCGCTTCTCTCTGGAAAAGGCTGAATGCAAGCAACAGACGAAGTCCAAAAAAGGCCACCCACAGCCAGGTAACTTCGCTGTAGGCAGGGCGCACTTGGGGATGCCAATACCAATCCAAGGGCCAGCGACGGGCAATGTAGCTGGTCCAGGCCACAATGGGCCGGCCTACGACCACACTGACCAGGCAAAGGAGAAAGGTAGCCGCTCCGGCGATGATACCAGGCAAAAAGTAGCCCTCCGCCCGCCCAAGCAATTGGACAATGAGGACTGCAATGGTAACCCCAGCGACGCCGCCCAAGGCATAAAGCAGGGACTGGCGCCTGAACAGCCGGTACAAGCCAATGACCACAGCAAGTCCCAGGGAGGCCCAGGTTGCAACCTGCATGCCCCACAGAGCATTGAGGATCACGAAAAAGAGGGGCGGCAAGAGCGAGTCAATCAAGTTGCCACGCCCGGCAAGCACCATCCGCAGCTCCTCGAGAATTTCGCGCGCCTTGTCCACGATCGTCACTCCTACAGTCCTGTAGTAAAAAGCCGTACACGGTGTGCGGTTGGCTGCCAATAGAGGGTTACAGTATAAAGGCGAATCCGAAAATTGGCAAGACGCTCGCCATGCATCTCGCTGAAGGCGCTGGCCACCCTAGCGACCAGGATGCCAGTTCCCAGCGCCGCCTTGGCCATCCGCTCAAGCGACAGCCTGGATCCGCGGTTCACTCGGGCCCCAGCCACAACCGCGTAAAACGATTTGACCTTTGAGCACAAGCGGCGTATACTTGAACGTATCGAGCCTAGCAAAGGGAAACCACCACCAATGAAGATCACTGTAAAACTTGGGGCACCTCTGTCACAAGTCCTGGGGACAAGCAAGGCCGTCCTATCCATGGCCGAGGACGCAACCATTGCCGACGTACTCGACGAGCTTCGGGCGCGCTACCCCGACTTTGACGAGGGCCTGCGGGGCAAGGGTTTGCGCAGGCCTTTCGAGCACACGCTATACTCCCTCTTTCTCAACAGCCGTCCAGTGCCCTTCGAACAGGCAGGAGTAACTTCTTTGCGCGACGGCGATCGGCTCTATCTATTCCTGCCAGTGGCTGGTGGATAGGGGGCTCGTCGGGAAACCAACGCGGTCAGACGGGAGCACCTCCGCCGGGTTCCTCTCGTGTCACTTGGGAAGCCTGGCGGAAATCGGTCCAGGTGAGGCTTTCGCGCCACATGTAGAAAGCCCCCAGCAGGGTGATGGGCAGCCACAGAGCGGCGTGGAGCACCAGTGTATAAGCCGCCGCGACCTCCGGATTCACGCCGAACGCCTCGAGGACCTTGATGCCTGGCGTGTCAAAAGTGCCGATATAACCCGGTGCCGAGGGGATCGTGGTGAAGAGGTTGACGACGCCGTTCATCAACATCAGCACAAAGAACGACACCTCAAAATCAAAAGCCTGCATCACGAACCAGTACTTGCCCGTCTCCGCCAGCCAGATCACGAGCGACGAGACGAAAATCATCACCATGTCCCGCCAGCTCCTCATGAAGTAAAGTCCTTCCATGAATCGATCGGCGAAACCGCGGACTGGCTCCCGAAAACGCTGGGGAAGCAAGTGATCGATGATCCAATTGTAGACCAACTGGGCATACTTGGGTGAGGCAGCGAGGACGAAAAACACGATCAGGGCGCCGAAAAAGAGCAGGCTAAACACAACAACGAAATTACGCCAGTCATCGGGAATGGCGGGAACAAGCGGTAGGCCGATGAACACAAACAGGAGCATGGTTACACCGTCGAAAATTCGCTCCACGAGGATGGTCGCCAAGCTGGCGCCAATGGCTACCCCCTCCTTGCGTTTGAGCACATAGGCGCGCAGCAACTCGCCGATGCGGGCAGGATAGATGTTGTTGCCCATGTACCCGATGCAAACCACAGGGAATAGCTGCCGCGTCGGAATCGGCTTGATAGCGCGCAACATATAGTGCCAGCGCCAGGTCCGTGCCCAGACACCAAAAAAGTAAATGGTCACACTGGGGATCAGCCACCAATACGTCCCGTGGCGTATCAAGAACCAGACTTCTTCCAAATTCAACTCTCGCAAAGCGAGGTACATGAATATGGCACTGACGGCTATCCCTAGCCAGAACTGCCAACGCTTGAGCATGCTCTCTCCCGATTTGAATCCCCTGCCATGCGCCTGGTCCCCATTGCGCCAGGGTTCTTGACTTGCCAGGTCATCTGTGTGAAAGCCTGGGCGCGCGAAATTATGGAAGGATCCCGATTATACCCATATCCCCGGAAAACACAAAGCAGCCTTGCCCAGCGACCAGGACAACAGCAAGACCACAAAGGATAGTGCTTCCACGGCGCAGCGACTGCTGTCCCCAAGAAAGGAGATGCGAAACCAGGTGGAATATTACGGTCCCAGGGGTAATGAGCGAGACCTCGAATGGGTTCCCAGTATTCCGTGCGAAACTCGCTCGAGCCCCCGTCCGCGGGGGCGGATCCGGCCCGGGGAGCAATTCCGCACCAGAAACTAGTCTAACGGGAGGATAGCTACCTTCGCCCGTACCAACTCTGATTCCTGCCCTGAGGAGTCACGGGCAATGGCGAGCACTGTCAGTGGAACGCCCCCTCCGGGGGGTCGGGTTTCGAGGATTCCCGGTCCGACGGTTATGGGCCAGGTTGCGGTGCATAGTACCCCTGTACAGGTGAACAGCCGGCCCATGTCGAGCTCGGGCTCGCCCGACTGCTCCCCCCAGACGATGACCAGGTCCATGGCCACATCGTCGCTGGCTTCAAACGTAATCGTGAACAACTCGCTGACCAGAACCTGGGTAGGGACCACGCTCAGCATCAGCGTGGGGGGTGAATCGGGAGGAGCGCAGGCTGGCATGACCACCTCAACCGTTTCACTGATAGGCGAAACTCCTGCCGCATTAAAGGCGACGACGCCGTAGCGATAGACGTGGCCACAGGCCACCTCTTCGTCCACAAAGAGCCGGGCATTGGCGGGCGCCAGGCCGATGCTGGCTTCTACGTCCTCCCGGTAGATGCGGAAGGCATCCTCGTTGTCCGAGCGATCCTCCCAGGTCAGATGGATCGCATCGCCATCCTCCTGGATGGCGGCCGCCAAGCCGGCTGGGGCGTCTGGTGGCAGGCTCTCCTCCGCCTGGGCCTCTACCACGATAGACAGGACCAGTTGCGGGCCAAAGAATTGGCCATCAGGACCTTGGAGCTGCCAGAGGTTGGCATATGCGCCGGGTGCGGCCGGCGCCTGGAAAGTAAGCGAAAGATCGGCCGTTTCGCCAGCGGCAGTGGGAGGTGCCGGCACGCGGCTGGGCGCGCCCAGGGCTGCTCCATCCACCAGCACCAGATCGTAGCCTACCCCCCAGGCGCAGGTACCACTGTTGCGCACCTGCCATACCTTATCCATGCGGGCTTCGGGTGGAAAGGCCGTGCCGGCAGCGATGGTCACATCGCGAACAAAGGTCGCGTCGGGCGTGCAGGCCGGCTCAGGCAAGGTGTCGCTGGATGGCTCCACCACTTGGAGGGTTATAGTCGCCACTCCCAGTGACTCACCACCGTCCGCCAGAGCACTGACCACCACTTGGTACTCACCTGTGGTGGTGGGTCGCCACCGCTGTGACAGGGGCAGGGAGAGCTGTTGGGGTTGGATCTTGGCCCGTACTGACTGGATATCCACGGCCTGGCCGTTGGCCTGGAGGAGCACCTGAGCGACGGTCTGTAGGTCGGTCAGGGCATCGATCGTGGATTCGATGGCGACCTCTTGCCCGAGGGTCACTTCACTGCCATCGGCCGGTGAGGCAATGTTCACTGTAATGCTGGCGCTCGGCGTAGGCGCAGGGAAAAACGGATTGGTGAGGATCCCCTGGCTGAAAAGCCACCAGCCAGTCACGGCGAGCAATGCCAGCAGGATGGCCCCGACCAGCACCACTCGCCGTACGGTCCGCCCCCTGGCCTTGCCGACGTCAGGCCGGGCATCTACGAGCGGCGTCTCGGCGGGGGGATCGCCTGGTTCCCACTCCTCCCCCCGGTTGCAGAACCACGCCCCGCTGTCGGCATCGATCATCCAGAAGATGCCCCGCTCGTCCCGGAGCATCAACTTGGCTACCTCAAAGCGGAAGCCACTCTCGTTGAGCTGGCCGTCTTCACGCTGTTTCTGAAGTTCCAGAAAGCGGCGTTCGATTTTCTGGAAATCCATCTTGGCCCTTATGCCGGAGCCTGAGCCGTGGCCTGAAAGACCTCCTCGGCGTGCTGTAGCAAAACGTCGATCCGGTCCGGCGGGGTATCCTTGCTCTCCAGGTAACGGGCCAACAACTCGGCGGGCGTCAGTTCCTCCGGCGACTCGCCACCCAGCCTCTGCCGGTAGGCCCGCTCGATCTCTATGCTGATGCTGGCAATATAGTATGCTTCTTCTAGCGCCTGCCGGACGTCGGCGTCGCGGAGCATGCCCTCCTGCTCAGGTCGTGCCTGTACGAGGACCCGAACCACGGCATCGGTCACTTTGTGACCGGCGATGGTGTCCAGCAGGGCAGCCAGTGGGTCGGCCTCGTCCCGCACATCAGCGCGGATACTGACAAAGGGCCGGGCAGCCACCTTGTGGAATTGCCACTCGGCGTGGCCCCGGCGCACGTCGGCCACCACAAAGCCCTTGGACTCCTTCTCCTCCCCAAAATCGATCCGTTCCAGGCTGCCACAATACACAATGGGTGGGTGCTGTCCCCCGTTGAGCTCCTGGTGGCGATGGATGTGCCCCAGGGCCACGTAATCCCAGGTTGGGTCGGCCAACACGCTCTTTAGCACCACCACATCCCGGCCTAGCATCACCGTCCGCTCCGAACCCAGCTTGGCCTCGGACACACTAAAGTGACCAGTGAGCACAGCCGGCAGCGAAGGGTCCACCTGGGCGGCCAACGCCCGGATGTTCTGCGCCACCAGATCCTGCATCAGCACGTCCAGTTCAGCGATGGTCTTGTTCTTGTGCTCCTCGTGGGCAAGCAGCCGTTGCCGGATGGGATACGGCACCGTCGCCACCTGGATGACGTCTCCCCGCCGGGTGTTCACGCGATGCAAGCGATCGCGTCCAGCCACGATTACGTTGGGGACGTCCAGCGTGCGAAAGATCTCGATGCTGGACGCTCTGCGCTCCTGGGCTGGCAGGACGTGGTTGCCCACCAGCAGCACGACCGGGATCCCGCCGTCGGCCAGCCGCTTGATCCGCCGGGCAAACTCACGACGATAGGTGGAGTTGGGATCGCGGTTCCTGTATGCATCTCCCGCGAACAGGACCAGGTCCACGTCGTGATCCAGTGCATAGTCCACCACCTCGCTCAGGCGCCGCAAAAAGTCCATCACGCGGCCGTTGAGCCCGGTAGCGGGATCTAGCCGGCCATAGTTCTCCATGCCGATATGCACATCAGCCAGATGCAATACTCGAATGCTACTCATCCTTGCCCAGCGCTCCGGCTTCCAGCGAAATCATCCACTTCTCACCACACCATACGCATCACGTCCTCGTGCACACATCCCGCACACGGCAAGTTGTGTTCGCGCAACGCCAGCCGTGGGGCGCGCTGGCATCCTCGTCACGCAGGTCCTGTACGGCCTTGCTGGAGTTGGCTTCCAGCCTGATCAAGTTCGGTGGTTGGGCCAGCACCTCCAGCATGGTCCAGCAACCCATGGCCATCAAGCGCCGGTTGCGCTCGCGATCAAAGCCCATCCGCCGGTGGAAGGTGAGGGTGCCGGTCAGCATCTCCTCGGGGTAGATGCGGTTGACGTTTACCAGGATGCGGTTGGGACGCGCACTCATCTTCCAACCAGAAGCGCGCTCCATCAACCGGGTGATGCGCTCTGCGCTACGGGCATCGTCCACCAGCTTGGCATTCTGCAGCAACTCCCAGGCCCGCAGCCCATACTCGTAGGACAGCATCTGTTGTGCCTCGCCGGGCGACAGCTCGGTGATTTCTGGCTTGGGCCCCAAAAAGATGACAAAGATATCGTGGCTCTGGCGGTAGATCTGGCTGGCCTGGCGGGCGGAGGCCGCACGGCGGGCTGCATCCTTGATCGCAACGATGGCCGCCGACATGGGGTGGTTGTCGATAGCCCCGCCGTCCAGGTAGAGGTCATCGGCGCGGGGATAGGCATCTGCCAACAGCGCTTGCTGCTCTGCCGTCACGCCAAAGGCAGCTGCCTCCTCAGGGCCGGTCAGGATAGCGTGGAGGGCATCGTTCTCCCGAGGACCGGGCGGGTAGATCTCGGATAGGCTGCGCGGCACAAAAGCGACAGGAAAGGCCCCCGAGGTGAGGGCTGCGTTGACGGCCTCGGGATCACCCACGATGATATCGCGCACATCGTCTGGGTCTTCCGCAATGCGCCCCAGCACCTCTTCCAGGGGGTAGTACGTCGAGATCTCCATCCGGCCAGTTCGTATGTTGGTGCGGGTCAACCGCACGTCGATCCCCGCCGCACGAAAACTACTCAAACCCTGGTCTGGGGCCAGTGGTGGCACGCCGGAGTCATCGAAGGGCTTGACCATGGCTGCCCGCAGCGAGGCTGGATCAAACAAACCCCGCTCGGCCTTGTGCTTGGCCAGGAACTGGCGAAAGGCGTCGCGTAGTCGTTCTCGGGCCTCGTCGTGGCGATCTTCGTCCTGCCAGGCTTCGTACAACTCTTTGACATCCCATATCGACAGCGGCAGGATGTCGTCCAGTTCGGTGAAGGCCCAGAAGGTGTGCCATCCTCCACCGATCTTGTCCCACAGCGAATCCCCGGTCAGCCCCCACCACATGTGGAGAAGATCGTCCAACCCGATCTCGACCTTGGCCAAGTCCTTGACAAAGGGCTCCAGCACGTCAAAGTCGACCAGGTTGGCTGCGTCCAGGTCTTCCCAGATATCCAGGAAATAGTCAAAGAACGCCTCTGCGCTCTCCGGATCGCGCTGGCGCCGGCGCAGATACTCGGCAAAGAGGACGGCGTTGATGGCGCCGATGGACGAACCGGTCAGGACGTCAAAGGTCAACCCCGTATGGTGGCAGGCCTTGAGCACACCTGCCTCGAACACGCCCTTGGCCCCTCCCCCGGAGAGGACCAGAGCCCGCTTGGAATCTGTCGCCATTTCCTGTCCCTCCTTTGCTTGCCTACTCGAACCTGATCGCTGCCAACATCATTGTAACCACGATTGCATGGTTTGTCAAACACCTCCGGACGGACTCGGCTTGCAACCCTTCTCGACGACTGGTGATGATTCGCTCTCATTTCATCATTTCTTACTCAGTCCCGATGAGTGCCTGCTACCGGTTGTCGGCTATACGCACCCTTCCCATCGTTCCACCAGACCTCATAGTCGTACTCGTTTCTCCCGGTAAAAATGTCCTGATCCCCATCCCCATCAAAATCGGCCACGGCCACACCCGTATCCTCTCGATATTCGAAGCGCACCTCCGACCGGTGATACTCCCCCTGCCCGTCGTTCCACCATACCTCCGCTCCCCAAATCCTGGCAATCAGCGCATCCAGGTCGCCATCTCCATCCAAATCCGCCAGGAACACCGCCTTGGTCCGAATGCTGCCATATGGCAGATATAACCCTAGCAGCTCGTCGACTGCCGCTGAAAACCCCGCTTGCAGCCTGTCCTTTACCGTCTGCACCGCCTCGAACGATTGCTCTGCCGGAACGAAAATCGGTCCGCTGCTCCCCATCTCATTGCTTTGGTTAATCCATAACCTCGCCCCCGCGCTCGTCCCCACCAACGCATCCAAACGGCCGTCCCCGTTCACGTCCCCCAGCGCTACCGAGGTGCTGTCCGTATTGCCCAGCGGCTGGTCGTAGGCTGCCAACATACCCGTCCCGTCGTTCAGTAAGATCAGATTGCCCAGCGAATCGATCGTTCCCATGGTTGGCTTCCCCACCGCTGCGAATACATCCAGGTCGCCATCGCCATCCACGTCGCCCATCGCCGCCTCCCGGATGGGCCGCCCGTCCAGGAAATCCATCGGGAGGATATGCCCCGTCTGAAGGTTCCTCACCCTGCCACCGTTGATCCACACCCAGGATACGGATGGCGCGTGGGGGTAGTCATACCCGAGTTCTGTGGGATTCATGCCGTAACAGCAGCCCGCCACGAACGCGTCGAGCCAGCCATCCCCACTCAAATCGCCCATCACGATCGTGCCACCCATATCCCGGTAGCCTCTGCTATAGGCAGGTGGTGCGTTGATCCCGCCGCTCGAAATGTACTTGCCGGGCCCCCCCCTTGTAGCCCGCCCTGGTTTACCAGCAGGTGGATCCCGAAGACCTGAACGAATGCATCTGCATCCCCGTCTTGATCGACGTCCCCCACTCCCGCTGCAAACCCGCCAAAGGTATCCGGCTCCGCTTCACGGATGAGCTCAAACTGACCGTCCCCCTTGTTGATCCATCTGCCGATCCCCGCCCACGAAATGTCCACATCCTCCCAGCGGGTATGGCTGATTACCACATCGAGATCTCCATCCCCCTCCAAATCCACCGCCTGTGTCCAGTTCTTGAACGGTCCCTTCGTCTCCCAATAATACATGCTGGCGCTGGCACAGATCGGCAAACTCAAAAGCACCGCAAAGATGCCGATTGCGATCAACCTCCTGCGCGCCCCTCGCGACAACAAGGACGAAGCCTTCTCCCGTCCCATCCCGGATCTCCTCTCACCACCCAAGTAGACCGAACGATGTCGGCCTATCTACGTGAGTCTCTAGACTGAAAAAACTCAGTATCCCACGCCCCACAGGTTGAGTTGTGCCGAATCTCGGCTGTAATATCTAGGGCCCTAATGAGCGGTTTGGCTGCCGCGCCAGTGCGACGATGACGACATCATGCACCCGAAATCCTTCGCTTGGCGGCGAAGGATTCAGCCCATGGAAGAGCACTGCCCCGAGAAGCTCAAGTCCGTGCCGGTCCTGCCTGCCTCGAGCGAAGCCGAGGGGAGCTTGCCGAAGGGATGCCACCCGCCTCAAACACCGTTCCTATCGCACCCAGCAGACCTACACCGGCTAACGATCTCCTATCTTTCTGTGACTTGAGCGGCGTGGGCAATGAGTTGTTGAATCTCCAGCGGTTCGCCTTTGGCCGGATCGCGCAATAGGGAGATAGCTTCCTGCGGACAGTGCGAGACGCACACACCGCAGCCCATGCAGGCCGCGACATCCACGCAAGCGTAGCCGTTGTCCACGGCGATGGCCTCGAACTGGCAATGATCGGCGCACTGGCCGCAGCCAGCGCACAGCACCTCGTCCACGCGGGCCACGTATCCTGAGGAAGCCAGCATGGGAATGCCACGCTGCCAGGACCGCATCGCACCGCAACAGCAGGAACAGCAGTTACAGATGGCGTAGAAGCGCCCCAGCATCGCATCCTTGAAGAACGCGTGGTGCACGTGGCCCCGCTCGTGCTCGGCCTGCAGGATCTCCACCGCTTCTGCCTGGCTGATCATACGGGAACGGCGGGGGTGATGCTCGAACACAAAGCCGGCAAACGGCTCGCCGATGAGAAGACAGACGTCCAACGGCTCGCAGGGGTCCGGCCGCACAGTGCGGCAGGCACACTCCAGCACGACGATGTGGTCAGGGTTCTTTAGCACGATGTCGCGGGCCATGGGGTACGGGATCGTCTGCTCCAGATCCCGCAGATCCACGTCCTCCTTGACTGTTACCAGTTGCTTGGCCGCCTCCAGAGGCACCACCTTGCCGTGATACCCGTCGGCATATGTGCCGCTGGCCCCTTTGGCATACGCGCCACGATCACCGCCATCCGATCGCTTTGGAATCAGGCGGCCCAGCAGCCGCACCGGCGGCCCAAAAACGCGGGCCAGTGGATGCTCCCCTGCGCCAATGCCGATATACAGATAGGGCCAGCGGGCATAGACGTAGCCGTGCAGCCAATCAAATAAGGAAAAACCTGGTGTGCGCCGCGCCTCTTGAATGAAGGCTCGGGTAGAAGGTCGTATCAGGCCGGATCGCGACTTGTCTTTCATGGGCAGGATCCTTTTCGAGCAACTAGCTGCCCCGCCGCGGCAGGGCATACCCCAGCCTCTCCAGTTCCCTCTCGTTCTTGCGCCACTTCTTGCGTACTTTGACCCACAACTCCAGGTAGACGCGAGTGCCCAGCAGTTCTTCGATCTCCTGACGGGCATCGCGCCCGATACGCTTAATCATCGCCCCCTTTTTCCCCAGGATGATACCCTTTTGGGTGTCGCGCTCCACGAAAATGTTGGCGCTGATGTAGGTCATGTCCTCGCTGCGCTCCTTGAATTGGTCGACCACTACCGCCACCGAGTAGGGGATCTCTTGCCGCAGGTGGCGCATCACCTGCTCGCGCACCAACTCTGCGGCCATGAACCGCAGTTGCTGGTCAGTGATCTGCTCCTCTGGAAAATAGCGCGGACCAAAGGGCAGCCGGGCTATGGTCTCTTCCAACAGTTGGTCCCGGTTATCTCCGTGCAGCGCCGAGACCAGGAGCCAGTCGTCGAACGCGTCCAGGGCCTGGTAAGCTTCGACGTGGGGCGCTGCCTGCTCGGCTGAGAGTAGATCTGCCTTGTTTAGCACCAAGAGGGTTGGCACCCTACCTTGCTCGCGCAAGATGCCGGCGATCTGGCGGTCCTCGTCGCTGGGCGGCTTTGAGACGTCCACCAAAAAGAGCACCACGTCGGCGTCCGGAATGGCACGCACGGCAGTTTCGACCATAAACTCACCCAGCTTGTGCAGCGGCTCGTGGATGCCTGGCGTATCCACAAAGACGATCTGGGCGTCAGCGAGGTCACCGCGCTCCCGCTCCAGGGTCAGGATGCCCAGCAGCCGGTTGCGCGTCGTCTGCGGCTTGGGCGAGACGATGGCGATCTTCTGGCCCAGGTAGGCATTCATCAGCGTAGATTTGCCCACATTGGGCTTGCCCACCACCGCTACGAACCCGGAACGGTGGTCGGGCGGCAGGTCATCAGGCAGCAAGAGTTCGGCTAGCTCGTTGTCACTCATGTCACGAAACCCCAATCTTGAATGGATTAAAATCGGTGTCCACGTCGTACACGTCCTCGTTCTCGGTCTGTTTCAGGTGGTTGGTGACCCGATAGGTGACCGGCGTCATGACCACCTCCAGGCCCACCTTAAAGACATAGTTGGAGATCACGATGCTCCAGAACAAAGACCAGGGCACTGTCCCTGCAAAGGCGATGGTCACAAAAAGCACAGTATCCACCCCCTCGCCCACCAGAGTGCTACCGATGGTCCGCGTCCACAGCCAGCGGCCCTGGGTCAGCACCTTCATCTTGGCCAACGTGTAGGAATTGCTAAACTCCCCGGCGAAATAGGCGATGAGAGAACCAAGCACGATGCGCGGCGTGGTGCCCAGTATAGCCTCGTACGCTTCCTGATACGGCCATCCTTCTGCGGGAGGCAACGCACCCACCAGGGCAAACACGCCAGCCATCAGTGCAGCGCTGCCGAACCCCGCCCAGATGACCCGCCGGCTGCGACGGTAGCCATAGACCTCGGTCAAGATGTCGCCAAAGATGTAGCTGATCGGAAAGAGGAGCGTCCCCCCATCAAAGGTAAAGGGGCCAAGTTCCACGATCTTGCTGGAAGCCACGTTGCTGATCAGCAGCACGGCTACGAAAGAGACCATGATCAGATCGTAGTATCTGTAGCCTTGCGCTCTGACCTGAGTCATCTGCTACCATCCATGACAACGAGTAGATTCCTGATCGAACACGGCTCATAGCGGGAGATGAACCGTCAGAGGACCCAGAATCTACATCACAGCTTGAGACGATATCCCCACCTCGATTATAGCGGTGAATCGCCCCCTTCGCAAATTGACCCGAGCGACCTGGGGTTCGAATTGCTACTCACACGGCAGATCTGTCCATGGCGCGAACAGCTCGAGGCAGCGCTAGGGTTGTTCGTGTACGGTAAGCCTTCTCACGGACTGACAGAGATGGTGCCTACCGTCAGATGATCGTCTGGTGCCGCATCTGCGCTGCCGCGCACCAGCAGTCGCTCGCCGCTGACGGGATCGTACAGGCCGGCGATGAGTTGGTATTCACCTGGTGACAGATTGCCGGGCAACAGCACGCCGTAGCGGTCCACAATCGGTTCGCCCACCTC